>Ga0307513_10009339_pt1 | contig 12416 bp, 12 predicted proteins | sample 15_EM_MG_FD_202174 | JGI IMG/M metagenome (GOLD analysis project Ga0307513, IMG submission 202174) | Populus trichocarpa ectomycorrhiza microbial communities from riparian zone in the Pacific Northwest, United States - 15_EM | ecosystem: Host-associated > Plants > Roots > Unclassified | place... | reverse complement strand
GGGCGGAGCGCGAACGATTTAAAAATGTCCTCGATTCACATGGTAGCTAGTAACATATACTTAAAATGCGCTGGACGTTCGAACGTTTTATGGCGGGACCCGCAGGAGCCTATCGATTCCATAGATAGTGGGACATTTGTTCGAAGCTTCAGAACTCGGGGTAAGAGCGCCACCAGACAAAACAAAGGGTTATAAGGATGATTCCCCATAAGGTGTCCTATCGTGCAGTGAGCCAACAGGTCCAACAAGTTCTTAAATCCCATACCGAGCTGAGAAACTGCACTACACCTTCAAGCCAACGGAGACCACCATCAATGTCTTCTTCCCAGACTCTAATTGCAGTTTCTCTCCCACGACCGCAGGTTCCGGTCACAAGAAAATGCGTCCTCCTGGAATAAGCAAGGAACGCCTCTTGCACTATCAGACCTTTCGCCCGAAGGTCGGGACGGCAAGGCTGAACTCACAAGGACTGGTACGACTTCGTCGTCTGTGAATAGGGTTGTTAACGTCCTGGATCTTTAATGTAAATGGAGCCCTTGCCTTCGTATTTCAGGTGTTGTTTGATCGCGGGAGGCATTCCGCCTGCAACGTATGCGGAAGATCCACCGAGAAATAATGACCCATTGGGGCCGAAGATGACAGAGGTTGGGACGGATTCTGAAGTATTGAGGTTGATCTTGTAGATTTTCTGTTGGTCGCTCAGTGAATAACACACAAATCCGTCAGCGAGATCAGATATTGCAATAAGCCGTTCATCTGGAGATATCGCACTCCCCCCACTTCCATAAATCAGAATATGACCGACATTTATATTAGATACGCACAGCTGTCTCTCCTTGGGCATTATCTCCCATACCGTTGACAGATTTTTCATATCCCAGCAACTGGAAGGAACCCGTCAGAGGTAGTGGAAATGGGATGGGCACACTGACGCACATCACACCACGATCAGCGTAAACCACGATTAGACGAGTTTTGTGCGTCAAAAAGTGGGCCGATCTCGCTATGGTGGTTGAAGCAGATCCCTCATCGCCGTGAACTGGTCGTTTTTGAGGGTGCGGCACAGAAACCTTCGTCTTCCAGCTTGACTTCAAGTTTCCCATTTGATAGCGAACCAAATATACTTCCGCCCCTGAACCCACAGCGAGAAGGTCGTCCGATGTACTGTGGACGATAAAATTGATTGGGCCATCTGTGGAATCCGTCCACAGTCCAGTTTCTAAGCCCTATTTGCACCATGAAAGCGAATAAATTGCGACTTCCCGTGGAGTTTCACTTACCTCAGCCCGGGGCAACGTCAGCGCATGCACATCTCCGCTGGCGAAGCCACAGAACAGGTTCCTCTTTTTGAATGGGTGCCAGGCAATCGAGGTTAATGGAGAAAGGTCGACGAATCTCATGAGAGGGGCCCAATTTATAGTTGCATAGATTATGAGTGTCCCGTTTTCGCTCCCAGCGGCCAAGTATTTGCCATCGAAGGAAAACGAAAGCGCCATAATTGAACTATTGTGTCCGTATAGGCTCGTCTTGTACTTGTAGTGGGGTTCCATTGATGGGCAAGTCGTGTCAGTGTCGAAAACGAGTTTTCAGTCAGGAGGAGGCCACGCTGGAACGGGTATGCAGTAAAGGGACAGAGGAGCCGACCGGTCAATTGCTCTCCTCAGGAGTGTCGGTTATACCGTGAAAGGAACGCGGCAATTTACGTGGCCAAACACAGCATGAATTTGCAGGCTGCAGCTACATAGTTGCCCGTACTGTACTTAAGCTCGCGTCCATGCACCCTCCAACTACACTGCAGCTCGCGCATCCCTGAAAACCACGTACAAAAGGAACAACAGTATAAATGCTCTGATGATGTCGCCGGTTGTGTCGATGGATGCCGGCGCAACGGCGGTCCATAGGTCCCTCAATCCAATGGGGAGCAGCTCCCTCAATCCGATGGGGAGCATCTCCCAGCCGACGATTACTTGATCAGAGAGTCGGAGAAGAATGTTGCTGATGGTAGAACTGATTGGTCCTCCGTGCGTCTGGCCGGGGGTAGTCTGGGTGAGCCTCGTGACAACAGCCAGTGCCACGCCGGCTACACCGCCGTATACTATGCTGCGCAGGAATGTGACCGAAACGAGAAGCTCAACCTGAAAATAGGTCGCATTTCGTGTTAGGAGCTAGGGGGATCGTGAGCGAGAGAAAAACTCTAGTGGGCAGATTTCCGCACTGTGATTGAATAAACAGTCTCGGCATTAACATCCTAAGTGATTGTAAGAGACCATTCGGAATTGCATCTGGCCAAGTCACGTACATGATCTGCTGGTTCAGGCCTGTATCGCGGAGGGGGTTCCCGAATATCTTGCTGTTCAACTACAATCATATGGTTCCCTCCGTGCACGCCGACTTCCGCCGCGGGCAAATCATCGTCCTCTTCATCGGGGGCACCATACCGGAGTATGTATAAGGTAACATCGTTATGTACAGCCTCTATGGCAACTCTTCGGATCGTATTGACGTCCCAATGGCCCTAAAAGAGTCTTCATATCCATCCAGGTCGAAGAGAATGAGAAGCGAGACGAACCCGATTCGTCATGGTGAGAATACGACGAGCCGTTTGCTCAGCCTCATTAATTGGGAGACCAGCCTGGGGGTGTTTGTGTCTGGCTGGGCCCAAAAGAACAAAAGGTACGGGACAGACCTCCTGACTCAGATCGAAGATATAACGCACGACCTGCTCCAGATCACCCCGGGGAAGGTGGTTCTATGGGATGTTAATGACTTCCTGAACACGAAAGGTTGAAGAAGAGACGAACCAACTCTACGAGGAAAGGCACGCGTTCAAGGAAGCGGTGGACCTGGGAGAACGTCGAGACTCGATCCGCCTGAATTGGGGAGCACAAGGAAAGAGACAAACCTGGTAAGCAACAAGTGGTTCATCGTCCAGTCCTGGGAAAGGACCATCCTGTAGCGTCGTGATCAGGCGGGGAACGTGGAATGGAATGGGGCACGCGCGCACCTGAACTTGTTGGGGATCCGGCTCTTCTGGCCCATGGACCTCCATACCGGCGTTGTCCTATACAGAAATCGTCGGAAACGCGAGCCCTAGTAACTGACCGACAGAAACCTCACCTCGTTCTCCTGGTCTCTCTGGGGAGCGGCGGGATCAGCCATGGTCTGCTCTTGCTGGTTCCGTCCGAAGTGAGAGACCTTTTCGACGGAAACGGAGGGAGGAACTCACAAGCCGATGAGGAGCCTCGGAACTCCCCATATTTATAGAAGCGACATCCCGGGGGACAACCTCCAGAGTGGTATCGCGGACGCTTTGAACGGGAGGCCCATCGTAATGATTCAAAGACATGCTGAAAGTCGGTACGGTCGGTCTGGACGCGAGATAATAGAACCAGCAGATGACGCCCACCTTGATTCGATGATAGCGAGAGGAATGCGAGACCGAAAGCAAGATGCTGGTGGCAAAATGAGGTAGGGCGTGATGTGGGTCTTCTGGACGATGCTGAACTCACCGCGCTTCTTATCTCATATTCCGTCTGTCCAAAGGCCATTTCTCACGCCGCCGCTCTTCGTGGCCAGGTGGAGAACGCCAGGTCGCTAACGCGTGCCAGTTTGTGGTCCACAAGATCGCGAATGAGGTCCACGCGTTCGGCCTCCAAGTGTCAACGTTTCAACCTGCGTTGACGTGAACGTCAGAATTAAGTCATATCAAAACGCTGACTTTGAGGCTCTGCGTGTGGGGCTGCAGCCCCGTTTTTAAGACGCCGTCGGAGATAGGTTCAGGAATGAAATTGAAAGATCGTGCCTGAAGCAGGGTTATCTTGTCACATCAGGACCATATCCGGCACCGAAATGTTGTTTTCTTTAGTCAAGGCGGAGGTTTTACAACTATTGATGCGAACTACTGTAAAGAGAAAGTGATTGCCATCGTTTATTTGGAGATAAATTGTTTCCGCACGAAATTTGTGACGCGATTGACGATCACTGGCACCCTCCACGAGTTGTGATCGGGTCCCTCGTCGATTAGTAAGTTAGCTCAAGTATTCATCTAACGCACTGCGCCTGCTAACCACGTGAATCTGTACCGGGGAGATGGGGGGAGAGGGGGTCGCCGGTTTGAAGGAACATGAATTACCGATATGGAAGGTTGGGATATCGTGTTGATAGGGTTGAGCGAGAAGTACTGGTGGGGGTGTGATAGCCGCAGTGAACAAAGTTGATGCCTAATTTACCACACGTTCAAGGGACCTTCCGGAGTGCTTACGTAACGTAAAATCCTTGTTAAACGGAATGGGATAAATGTTTGGAATTCGACGATGTAAAGTAAACGATACGTAGAAGCTACAAAGCAAACCATACGGTAACCAAGGTCGGGTCGCGAGCCAACGTCGTTCCAACACCACGGCAAGTCCACGAAGGAGCCGCATCTGGTGACTGGGGCATCCACACACCCTTCCATCGATGGAGGTGCTTGCGGACGTTAGTGATCTTAGTGATCGATAATTTGGTGTCGATCGGGCACAGTTTAGACACCGCAATATCGAGGCCCCCACTAGAAAGACGGACTGAGCGAGGGCCTTGTCATTGGGATCTTGTGGGAAGTTCGTATGCGGTCATGTTCTACAGAAAAGTAAGAATGGTAGGTGAGATCGAAGGGGGTGGGAGGTGCATGCCTTGTTCAGAGGAAGCACGTGGAAACGCTCGCTCCCCTGTTGGCCAAAGAATGTCCTCGCATGGTGTGAAACAATGTTGTCGACCTCGACCAGACGAATACTGGTGGTCCGATTCCAACATAAGAACCCACCCGCGAATCCGAATTGTTGATATCGTCGCTGGGAATCCTCGTCTTTAACAACCTCCCACTCCTCAACCGCCAAGAGGGTACTTGTTGAGGTGGGATTTCCTGTGTCAGAGTTGTACGATAGGGAGAGGATTGAGATGATTTTTCCGGCTCGGTGCGAAGAACCGCCAGATCTACGGAAGATGACATTACTGTCGCGACGTAGTGCATTTTCGCTGGCATAGATGACTCCTCGGATGGAAACCTTATCCAATGCAAGCGCAGCCTGTGGGACGGACCACAGCCCTGGATCACTTGTGTACTTGGTCGTGTGGTGCTTTTTATTCAAGAACTGAGCAATGGCTCCGCGGATTTCCTGAGAGAGGTTGACAGGCTTCGGAGGTTTGGTGGGCGGGTGGTGGGTTTCATCCGCTAATCGGGTACCTCTATGATCTTCATTGGCAACCTTATGGAACGCGTCGAGCAACGGTTTGGTTTGATGAGGGAGACTTGCGTTGGAAAGGATTCCTTGGAGGTTCGAACTGCGACAAACCGCCATAGTGAAGGTTGCTTCGAGTTCTCCTATGCTCATGGGTGAGGGTTGTCCTGAGATGATATCGATGATCGATAGGCGTACCAGATTTGTTATTGACATTCTGCATTCCCAATACCTCAAGGAACCGTTCGCCGCCGAATGCCTGAACTGCATGTGTTGGGCCAAATAACCGCAAGAATTCCCCGGTATGGAGTGCAACGTGATGAATAGGTTGAATTTTGTTCCCCTTGAAGAGTGCCTTCATCTCAGTGAGATAGCGTGCGATTAACTGTTCGTGATCCTCGATCATTTGAGGTGTGATCGACCGTTGGGTTGCGAGCTGTATCGCCGATGTTAGGTCCATGAAATTGCAAAGGAGGTTGAATCGTCGGTCGGTGAGGCCGCCCCAGAGACGAATGAGAGTGACAGGCAGGTGTACAGTGCAAACGACCATCCATTGATCCGCTGTGAGCTTCCCACGGGAAGTGGTACCCCAGTTCGGGGGCGCTGGACTCATCCACGATGGTAGTTCTGTCAGCTTCATATCCTCCCACACGGCTTCCATCACATCCCGCCCAAGAACCGCTCCACTGGTTGGCCCGGTTTCTGTAGCCTCGGGTTGGGGTATAGCATCCTCACGCTGAATGTTCATGTTTAAATGGATTTTGAACAGGTGTGGTAGAATGGAGAGCCTGACTAACCCATTTTTTGAGCTCAGCAAGTAGCTCGCTCTTCCGTCCCTTCATAGGTAACCCACGATCCTCACACATCTTGCGGAGAATATCGAGGTTCACCCGATGGATGAATGCACGACCATCCTTGTAGGCCTCGAAAGTCTCAACCGCTTTCGTGAGCTTCTCTTGGAACCTAGAACCCGCGTCAGTTCCGACCCCCTCATCTGAAGCATGATCGTCTCCCGGATCCACCCGACCATGGAATACAATGCTTTCTGGGGGTGTCTGTGCTCTCTGAAAAAGCGAGGACTTGGCTTAACATAATGAACAGGTAGTGATAAAGTAAGTGTTGACTCACCCATTGTACGATTTCTTTTGCGAGTGTACCTTTACTGCCAGCGTAACGCAAACCATTCTCAAAGCAAATATGCCATAAAACCTGTTTCGCTGTGCCTTTTGCGGAGAGTTGTTCAAGAAGGTTATCGGGATTACTGCGAATTATGTCCAGCCACCGCTTCAGGATGGCGTCGCGTGGTCGAGAAGGGGATTTGGAAGCTGACAGAGCACTTGCGTCACCGCCTTCAACCGATAAATCGATGCCCCATATACGACGGCAGTGTGTCTGGTACAGCCCTAAGAACGCGGCGTGCATCTGATCGACAACGGAGAAGAGGATGGGGTTCCAATAGGGTAGTTCTAGAAGTGCGGACCACCGGACACCATGTAACTTGAAGAGCCGTTCCCTCTCTCTCTCGCTCTCGCAGTCCCTCCATTCGCGCGCCCAGACAACCTGTTCATGTAGACGGCGTTCGGGCCAGGTGTGTTTCAGGAGGTTCTCGATGTCTTGAATAGGCAACCGGCAGAACGTGCAGAAGAATTTGGAGGTTACACTGCCAAGCCCAGCCATCTGCCGAGCTGCAAGCATATCGCAGACAAGTGGTATCACTACCGCTTTCACGAACCGTCCAACAGTATATCGCGCAGTGGAGGTAAAAAACACCCCCTTCCAGAACTCCAGAAGTTCCTTCACCAGCAGGATGAGGACATGGTTAATTTGTTCCATAGAAGGTTTTGAGGGACCGGGGATGACGCCAGCGAGGTACATGTTCTTATACTTGTAGCGTTCACTTTCGGGGAGGTTGAGGAGGACCATATAAATTGCCGTGGAACTGATGGATTGTTTGGCTTCGAGGTTTCCGAGTGGATGAAAACTGTCTGCTCCAAGGCTGAACGCGTAGCGGCCTTCGGTTCCTCGTTTAGCAAAAAACGGTGAATCGTCTTTATCGCGGAAATTCCGGAATACAGACGAATCCCAGATGTCCGCGATGCGTCCTGTGTGGGTACGGTGTGGTGTCTCGTCAATGATTTCCTCTATACCGGGCTGCGAGAGGATTCTCCCCATCCACTCTTTCAGACTTTGGTGAACGTACTTTCGGCGAGGGACAGGGAGTGTCTTCCCTCCAATGCGACGCTCTGTCCACAGTGGAACGTTGCAAGGTGGACTGGTTGGGGTGGAACGGTATGTACACGTTACGGAGCCGGGTTCTGGGGGGGGTGGAACCCCGGTATAGTCATACAGTGCGTAACAAGCCGGGCACTGAAGATACGACGTTGTGCGAGGGTCGAGATCGATCCGGTCCACGATCGTCCTCGGGTCACTGGGGATTAGCTGAATGGTACTTTCGTCGACTGAGGCCACCAGGAGAGTTGAACGGATACCCGCGATCATGACTTGTGTCGCGCGTCGTGGAACACGGAAGAACAAATGAAGGATGAGGACCGTTAAGAATACAGTAGAGATGATTGGGTTCTTCGGAGGTGAAATCCGAAGATAGACGTCTAAATCACGTTGCATTAGATTCAACATTGACAATGATGAGAACGGCTCACCAGAATCAACGACCGCATAACCGTTGTAACTTGCGATGGAGCTGAGTCTTTGTCGGCACCACTCCTGTTCCTTGTGTTTTCGCATTGCACGCAAACCATCCATAACCTTATCCTCCAATCTCTCTCCTGCATCATCCATGGGATCGAGTTCACGGAGGTGAACGAGCATTTCGCACAGTCTGCGCTCATTTTCTATGTATGCCGTATTTGCGTGATTGGTGGGGTCGAGCGTATGGGGACCGTGGTTGGAAAGATGGACCTCAGAAGAATTTGGATGCACGAACTCCTGCAACGCGCCAGGTTTTTTGGAGAATACTAATCGCTTGACGGTTGGGGACCAGGAAGTTCGATCTACGATCTCCGATTCCAGCGTAAATAGTTCCCCATCATACGGAGTGCGCGAATGTGAGGGGAACCAGTGGGGAGTTATCGTCGGAATCGTCGAACGGGTGTAGGGGTATGAAGGATGTCTGGTGGGAGTCGTGAAATCGTCGAAGGCCCGGGAGCTGGCGTTCTCTGTGAGCTTATCGAGGACCTCGGCTCTGGCATCGTCTTGGAGATGGCGGCGTGCTGTTGTACGGGGAATAGAAACCCCCTGACCCTCATATTGGCCGGTCTGGGGGTTGTACGCTGTGCAATGGGTTTTACAACGACACGTTGTCAACCTTGTCATTAGCTGTCTCTAAGGATAGTGAGTAGGGGGGTTAGCATAGGACGAGTAGCCTGACCAAGATAATAGTTTATGGGTGGGGGATCGTTTGAGTAATGGCTGGTCAAAGTTTTCAAGGAGGTGATGATGTAGACGGGCTGGTTATCGATCTGCTATCAAATCACGACGTGTAAACACCTCATGTGAAATCACCCAAACACGTCAACCGGTCGATATATAGTTTTTAGAATCTGAGAGTAATAAAGCAGCGAGTTATCCTGTGTAGCTACGCCCTGCGGATTTCCTTGGGACCGAAAATTGGTCGTATCAAACACGACGGACATCCGAGATGTACGATGGGCGCCATCGCTATTGTGACCCTTCATCTAGTTCCAAATCATTGTTACCACCACCCCAGGACCCCAAGGCCAACCTAACATTTTGGATTAGAACAACGAGCAAAGAGGTCAAGAACACACATACTCGGTAATCACAGGGTCGTGAGTCCACTGTACATTCGCAGTTGGTCGAACAACATTATCGACGTCAACGAGTGAATTGAGCCAAGTTTTTCTGTAAGCGTTCCTTGGGAGTCTGGGAACATACTTCTTGCTTTGGCTTGTTCTCCTGGCGCTCGCACGATGACGAGGGAGCTGACCGCGGGAGTCGTGAGCACCACCCTCGTTCCTGGTCTTGTCGTAGATGGCATCGAAATAGCGTAGCCACCCGGTAACCCTCATGGACCTCCACCGGGGAAGCAGTATCCTCCACTGCTTCATCGTTCCCACCTTCTCCTCTTCATCGCTTGACATACCAGCGACTCCTAGTAGGTCCAGTTTTTCCCGTTGAGGCCGGAGTGCAGGGTAGAGGAACGTGAGATCACGCCGGCGGTGGAACAGCTGTAGATGAACAATTAATTGGTCATCGGGGGCACAGAGAAAGACATCTTGAGTCCTCACCGTCCTTTTCCTTTCTGCTCGATTTTTGTTCTCGCGTGCAAGGGCACGGCTGTCCTTCGTCCTATGCTTCTTCTTCCACTTATATTTCCTGATCGTTGACCCCACAGCGGCCTCACACTTTTTTATTACCATCGCCCGGATGGTATCATCTTGGGCCTCGTATTCCTCGTGAGTTTCTAAAAAGTTGTTGACAAGTACTCTTGCTGCTGATTTGTTCCAAGGTTCGCCGGGCGAGCCCGCCAAATGGATGCGGAAGTTATCGGCTGTGCAACATTCCGCGATCTCGGGATCAAAGTCGTTGATGTCCTGAGCGGTGACGGTGTTCTTGAGCTCCTGGTCGCGAGGCATTAATTCATCAGCAAGGTACGTCCTGATTTTTAGCTGGGGGTGGATTAGCGGTTGAAGCTTTCGAAAGAGGCGACTTACCGAGAGTTCGTTCTCGTAGGGCGAGCGGAATTTTACTCCCTTATCCTTTTTGGGGGCGTGTCTTCTCCGAGGATGGCTTGAACTGGGACCGGTATCTTCATTATCGAGACCGTCACCGGAAAAATCGCGGTTTGAATCCTTCAGGGCGGCGATTATCTGGCTCGCAGCATCCAGCTGACCATCCCGAATATGCGAAGCGAGGAATTTTATATCTTCTAATGTCGCATAATGGTTCTGCTGTGCATGTTAGAACACTGAAAACGCTTTTGGATGTTCTTACCTCTCCATCCTCACGTGGGCTAGCTGCACCATGCGAACCCCCGTTACCATTCGACACCTGATCCGACATTCCAGCGTCTTCGTCGGATTCTCCTGTTGCCCTGGAGACCTGGGAGGAGACGTCGTCCTCACCCCCATCCCCCTGTCCGGGACGGGCCGTAGAAGTTGAATGATGGGATTTTCGAGCGGCCGTGGATGCGGACGGGCCCGTCTCAGTGTCAGTTTCCATCCAATCCTCATCGAAGGTCTGTAAAGAACAGTTGGCGTGACAAATGTTACGCGGAGAAATAATGCGTACGGAGTGTGCCAGTCTACTTGCTTCCTTCAGCAAAGGATTCTGCTCTTCGTCTTCTTCGTCCGGGCTGCCGTCAGGTCTTGTCTCCGGTACCGCAGTGAAGAATTCGTCTGTTTGGCGGTCGTAGAATACGTTTGGTCCACTGTCTGAAGGCTTCAATAGAATCAATCTTGGCTGAGAGGTGATGAGCGGTTGCTGGGCATTGTGGGGCCGGGTGGGGCCTACCGTGTTTGTTCCTTTCGCCGTGTCATCAAACTGCAAAAGAACACAATCAGCTGGTAAAATCGCAGAGGTGTTGATGTTAGGTACAGGGGGCTTGGTCAGGGGAGTAGTCGACGTGTCCCCAACAAGAGTTGCCGCGCTCGCGACTTCGCTTTCTCTTACTATCGAAGAAGTCATCTTTCGCGGTCCTCCAAAATGGCCGTAAAACCCACCCGTAGATATGATACTCTGAGCTAAGTCAGGTGGGAGGTTTATCCTCGACAGAGAAAGTCGGTTTCCAGGCATAGTTATAAGAACGCGATAGACAGGTCTGAAAGTGGGCCGCTGGGTCGAGAGTGGGATTAAAAGTAGAGCTGAAATTGCCTCGTGGTGACCATTCTGGCAAGTTTGCGGTCACGGACAAGCGAGGTAACCCCCACGCAAGCTGGACAGTGCGTGGAATGCCCAAACTGACTTCCGTTTCGCAGAACGCTTGCCGCGTGATGATGTGATCAGACATTTCGTAAATTTCTCGTGGTAATGTACCCGGTACAAATAAACTAAATGAGCAAAAGACACTTGGTTGCGCAGGAGAGACGAGCCTCTGCCCTCACATAATCTATCTTCCAACACCTATGAAGGCATTCAAATGCCGGATCTAGATACTCCCGGACCGGCTTTTCGGAATCCGCGTCACCAGAATAAAGTGCACGCAGGTAGAGATGCTGGGAAAGGAGAAGACCCAACAATGCAAGTCCAGTGACCACGACTAAAACGTTCAAAAACTTGGTCGGAATTCTAACAAATGCTGTCTGCCTCACGCGGCCAAGGTGAAACTAGGCAAACAGTCAGGCGTGGGTGCAGGGGATTCACAAAGGTTGTGACTCACAGAGAAGTCAAGGGTGACTGCCTCGGGTGGATTGGCTAACGGTCGGCGGAGCACAAGTTGCCGAGTTGATGTAGGCTAAGAAAGAATTAGACGATGGTAGACGACCAGGATGTGAGGCATACCGATTGGCGGTTAGAGTGACTTTCTTGAGCTCCAGGGCGTAGCATAGGCCGTGGTCCAGTCCTGCGGAAAGGGGCCGCGATCCACGTTCGGTGGTGGGGCGTATCTGGGGAGTCGATGGCCGGAGTAGCGCTTGGCTGGTGCCGCGTGGGGGTGGAAAAACGGTGAGGAGGTGTAGGCTAGTTCGATGTGATTAGCGGATAAAGAATTGAGCGACGCAAGATCGCCGTACAAGAGCATCATCGTCGGAATCATCCTCTATGACGACAGAATTGTTCTGGAAGTTGTTGAATGTCAGTGGCAGCGGACAGAGGGTTGGGAGGGATATGAACCAGTCTGCCTCCGGCATTACTGTGTTGAGGAGCGGGGGGATTGACGGAGGCACCATCATCCGGTTCGGATGAGACGTCAGAGAGAGCCTAACCCGGGGCGCCGTCGGTACAATCAAAATATGTACATGAAGCAACTGACGTACAGGGTTTGGTCCCTGGGGGGGAGCCTGGGACCGACGGTTCAGAGAGTGTCCGGGTACATCTGACTCGTGGTCAGAGGAAGGTAATTCTGGAGTTTCCTGCTCCCTTGTCCCAGAGCAGGGCAAATTGGGGATATCGCGGCCTTGGTCGTTTCCGGCCTCGTCGCGGGAGCGAGCTTCGTCGAGAGAATCCATGTGAAACTTGAGCGTTGAGAGAGCGGTTCAAACAACAGTCGTGATGAATGCGCCC
>Ga0307513_10009338_pt1 | contig 12417 bp, 18 predicted proteins | sample 15_EM_MG_FD_202174 | JGI IMG/M metagenome (GOLD analysis project Ga0307513, IMG submission 202174) | Populus trichocarpa ectomycorrhiza microbial communities from riparian zone in the Pacific Northwest, United States - 15_EM | ecosystem: Host-associated > Plants > Roots > Unclassified | place... | reverse complement strand
GAGTGTACGCGAGGCATTGGCAGCACCCGACGCTGATGGGTGGAAGGAAGCCATGGACAGGGAGATGAGCAATCTGAGATCACACAACATATACAAGCTAACACCACGCCGCCCCGGGATGTGTACTCTTTGCCTAGGATGGGTTCTCCACCGGAAGTTCAAGGATGGCATCTTTGAGAAAAACAAGGTGCGTCTGGTGGCCCGGGGGAATCAGCAACATCCCGGCATTGACTACGACAAGTCATTTTCTCCAGTAATGCGACTGGAGTCTCTCCGCGTTCTTCTTGCAATGGCCGCCATCCGCAATTACGACATAATCCAGTTTGATGTTACGTCTGCCTACCTACACAGAACCTTGAAGGAGGAAGTATACATGGAACAGCCTAGTGGATACCTGGCGCCGGGAAAGGAGCACTGGGTGTGGAGACTCAAGAAGGGCCTTTACGGACTAGTGCAAGCTGGTAGAACATGGAATGACAAGCTAAACGCCCATATGAATAGCGTCGGCTACTCTGCCACTGCGAAGGACCCAGCAGTTTATGTCAAAGGACAGTGGGGGTGTGAGGGTTTCGTCGCAGGCGGGTTCTGGGTGGACAATTTCATCGGTGTCGGATCCGGGAAGGAGCTTGATGCTCTTGCGAAGGGAATTGACACAAAATACGGGGTTACTGGATTGGGTGAGGTGAGGTGGATCCTTGGAATGAAGGTTGAGTGTGACCGGATGGCGAGGACAATTGCGATATTGCAGGAGGCGTTCATCAATTCTATTCTAGCTCAATTTAACCTTGCTGACGCAGCACCAATGACGACGCCCCTGACACCAGGGACCCAACTTACCAAGGCCAATTGTCCAACTGCACAGGCTGATAGGGACAAGATGGCGGGGACACCTTACAGGCAGCTTGTTGGGGCGCTGTCGTGGCTTGCTCTTGGGACTCGTCCTGACATCGCATTTGCAACCAGCTCACTTGGTCACTTTGGCCATAATCCAGGTTGCGTGCACTGGGAGGCGGCAAAGCGCATGCTGCAGTACTTGAAGGGAACCAAGGGGTGGCGACTTGTGTTGGGTGGTGAGCCGGCAGAAGTTGTGAGGTTTACAGATGTGGACTGGGGGAGCGACCGCAATGATTGACGTTCAGTTGGTGCATACCTGTTCAAGATTGGTGGAGGTGCAGTTAGCTGGAAAACGAAGAAACAGGGCTGTGTTGCTCTCTCATCGACGGAGGCAGAGTACATGGCTCTCTGCCAGTCGGCAAAGGAATCCGTGTGGCTGGAGGAGTTTGTGAAGGGATTAGGTATTTCGGTCAGTGGTTCTATGGTTATCAAGGTTGATAATCAGGGGAGCATCATGCTCGCAAAGAATTCAGTCTTCCACGATCACTCGAAGCATATCAATATCCAGCATCACTACACTTGTGACTTGGTGAGGGCGGGTAGGATCGAAATCAAGTACATACCTATGAAGGACATGCTGGCCGACGTTCTCACCAAGGTGTTACCGTGCGCCCAACATGAGTATCTCACGAAGGCTGTTGGGTTGTTCTAGTTTCTTGTTGGTTGTGTATTCGATTGCAGCATGGGGGTGTGTCAGAGATAGGAGTATCGGTTCGCTGCTGATCAACTACTTTCTTGGACGTCTCGTGGTCTGTGCACAGTGTACACAATCTGTGCACTATGTACAGGGGTAGGAACGTATATAAACCCCTCTGTGTCGAAACTCACAGGCCCAGTTTGCACCCGCATACTGAGCCATGAGTGTCTCCTTTGTATTCGTTTCGTCTCTCCTTTGTAGTCACTTTGTTCTTATTACTTCTCTAGTCACGCAACTTAGGTACTGTGATATATATTCACAGTTTGCACCCGCATACTGAGCCTCGTGCAACTTAGTATTTACAATATCTCCCTTGTCTGCAATTGCTACATAGTTGCTTCTCTGTTCCAGTTATGTACTCCTTCTTGTTTTATACTTCTGTATCTTTCTGGTTGTCCTTTTCGATTCTCTATTTAGGCAACTGTATTCGCTTCTAGTTCCCCTAGTTTGGGATCAACTTGAATGTGCCCCGTTCTTCCAATCTCTCATCCCTCCTTTCCCTTTCACCCAGAGTTCGCTCCTTCAAGCTCACTCCTCCTTCCGGGGTGTTGCTCAAGTCCTTAGCTGTCACAATTTGCCAAAGAACAAGATCTTCCTATGTTCCCAAGATCTCTGGACTCCAGACTTTCTGATTTGTCAGCCAGACTTCCCATTTCCCTGAACAAGGTGTCAGTATCTGACAGTATCCCAAACTATCTTGCAGCCATCGATTTCAGCAATGTCCCAATGACATGACTCTCAAACTGGTCATTATTCCAGCCTACCCAAAGTCTGGGAACAACCCCATGAAGAAGACAAACTTCCGTTGCTTTGGGAAGAAGCAGAAGATAACCACCCACTTCAAGAACTCCTGTGCGATCTGCCCCCACATGCAAACAGTCTCTTCAGCCATATCGCTAGCAACCCAGGTACACCCAGCCAGAACCTAGCATCTACTTCAAACCCGACCCCTACTGTCCTGGCCACCAATCCTCCAGCCAACCGGGCACCTAATCCGGCTCAAAACCCACCAGCAATGCCTCTGGCTCTGGCTGGCATGGATCCGACCATATGGGCAAACAACCAGGCCCTCATTATGTCACTGATACCCATGCTTCAAACCCTCACGTTGCAAAATCAAGCACCACCTCCAAGACCTCCAAAAGAGATGGATGCACAAGCTCTGGTAAAGTTCTTGGGAGACGAAACCTCCAAACTGAAGACTTCCTTTTTGAATGTGGCCTCATTTTCAATGCAAAACCACTTACATATGCCACCGACAGAGCTCGTGTCATCTATGCCTTACAGCACCTTACCAGCACTGCCAAACGCCACTTCTGGTGTGATATCGAGCAAGGCTACCAAACTGCAAGAGTCACCTTGTGGGCCGCCTTTGCCTGAGAACTCGAAACTATCTTTGGTGACCTGGATAGAGTTAAGTGTGCTACAGAAAAGCTCATATCCCTCAGAATAAACAATGGTCAACACATCCACCGCTATACCATCGCTTTCAAGGAGTGTGCCGATGAACTCTGGTGGGCAGACAATGTCCTTCACTTGTTCTACTACCGGGGACTCCCGGACCACATCAAGGACCTCTGGGCCCAGACTGATCCACCTGCTCTATACGATACTCTTGTTGAAGAAGCTCAGAAAGCCAACCTCCATTACTGGCATCGGGTTGATGAAAAGAGGAAGAATCCTTCAACCAACAAGCCCTCAACCTCCAAGCAGAAGTCACCTGACCAGAAATCATATTCTGGTACGCCTGCCAAATCCGGCCAATCCTCCAGGTCCCCATCATCATCAACTCCCAACAAAACCCTATCAACCTTGTCATCCACGCCACAGACACCAGCCAAGAAAACTGACTCCTACAAATATTTGTCTGCTATCCTTGGACCAGATGGCAAGCTCCTTCCTGAAGAGAAGGAACGGCATAAGAAATTCAGTCTCTGCCTTCGCCACAGCATCAAGGACAACTGCCCACCTCCCGGCTTTGACAAGTCCAACACTCTGAAGACTGATAAACCAGCTAGCACCTTCAACACACCTAAACCCAAGGGCTGTGCAGCACAAGCTGAAGCTGAGAAATCAGACTCCAAGCAGGTGGCTTCTGCTGATGCCTTGGATTTTTAGTACACAACCCTGTTGGTGCACTGGGCCCTTGCAGTCACAGTAGTGCACCCACTCAGCCTCCCAAGGTGAGGTTGAGTGCCATGGTTTCAGACTCTAAAGATTCTTTTCTCCTTAATCTTAGCTATTTGAATATCCCCATTAAAGCACTATTAGATTCAGGTGCAACTCATTGTTTCCTTGATTCCTCATTAGTTTCAGATCATCGATTCCCTGTCTGAACCCTTCCCCAACCCTTACACTTATGTCTTTTCGACAGGTCTTTTTCTGCTGATCCTATATGTAGTATATGAAGTCACCCTCCTGATCCATTTCGATCATAGCCACACCATCCCAATCACATTCCTAGTAACCCCCCTGGACCCAGACATAACTGCAGTCCTTGGAATAAGTTGGCTATGCCAATTAAATCCATTGATAGACTGGGCAAGTAGCTGCATCCATTTCCAAACTCCAGATTTGTTGTCTCCTTCCCCTGCTGCTTTGCCTTCCATTTCTCTGGCTCTGGCCATGGCAACAACTTCTGCCTCCCCAGCATTGCCCAGTCTGGCATTCCTTCTGCAACCGTCCATCCCTGCGACTCCTGTTGCTACCACAGCCACTCTGGCATTGCATGCCACGCTGGCATTGCATGCCTCTCCGGCACCATCTGCCTCCTTGGCAACTCCAGCCCCTTTGGCATCCTCCATGCCCTCATCATCGTCACAAGGTATGGGTCCCGTTTCGATATTGTTCATTAATGCAGCAGCGTTCTGGATGCACACTTGACATAGCAAACAATCTGGTGTACTTCAGATCAAACCCTCAGACCCTCAAGCATTCCTCTGTGGCATGAAAGTCAGCCTCTCTGCCACGACTCCTACTTCAGAACCCCTTAATTCTCAAGAACTCAAATCCCTCCATAATCAAATCCCCTCCAAATACCACGATTTTCTCAATGTGTTTAGCAAGAGCAAAGCCGACAAGCTCCCAGATCACAACCCAGCATACAATCATCACATCAATCTTGAGGAGGGTAAGCAACCCCCATTTGGGCCTATCTATAACCTCTCCGAAGTAGAGTCCGCAGCTCTCCGAGAAGTCCTTCAGGACAATCTAGCTTGCAACTTTATCTGGCCATCACAGTCCACATGCAGAGCCCCCATGCTCTTTGTCAAGAAGAAGGATGGCTCTCTTCAACTATGCGTCGATTGGCGTGGGCTCAATACTATCACCAAGAAGGACCAGTACCTGCTACCCCTCATTCCCAACCTCCTTGATCAACTCCGCGGTTCACATGTTTTCACCAAGATCGATCTCCGCAGTGCATATAACCTTGTCCGGATCGCCCCAGGAGATGAGTGGAAGACCACTTTCCAGACCTGCTACAGATCTTTCAACCTCCTCATGATGCACTTTGGCTTAACCAACGCTCCGGCCACCTTCCAGCATCTAATGAACACTATCTTTGCTGAATGCTTGGATACATTCATCGTCATATACCTCGACGACATCCTCATCTTTTCCAAGAACCCTGAGGAACACCGGGAACATGTCCACGAAGTCCTCACTCACCTCCGAAAAAACCAGCTCTTCACCAAACTGGAGAAGTGTGAGTTTAGTGTTAACAAGACAGAATTTCTAGGTTTCAAAATCTCTCCCAATTCTATCTCAATGTCTCAATCCAAAGTCGATGCCATTCTCAAGTGGCCTACTCCAAAAAACCTCAAACAAGTTCAATCTTTCCTAGGCTTTGCCAACTTCTATCGACACTTTGTTTTCAACTACTCTGACATTGTCATTCCCCTTACTCGCCTCACACACAAGCTTGCCCCTTGGAACTGGAGTTCCAAGGCTGACACCATGTTCTGTGTGACGAAACACGGTCTGCTGCCTTGGTGAGTGGAGCAACTTGACTGAGAGAGGAGTGGAGAGCGACTAAGAGTGAGCGGGAGAGTGAGTTAGGGGTCTCTGAGGGCGCATATAGGTTCGGGATGCAAAGACAAGATGGGGATCACTGATCACCATCAAGAGGAATTTATATGTCTAAGAGAGAGAGACTACATGAGTGTTGTATGGAGCGTAACCCTAACAGGGTGGTGTGAGAGTGGAGAGTGAGTGGAAGGAGAGTGGCTACTGAGTGTAGAAGGTAGAGTGTGTCTAACTGTGAGAGTGGCAAGAGAGAGTGCCATGGAGTGAGAATGCTAAGTAAGCAACTAGAATGAGAGTGCGACTACATGTGAGAAAGAGACTACATGAGTAAGAGGGGTGCGTAAGCAGAATGAGTGCTAGAAGGCAAGAGTGCACCTTGGAGTGAGAATGAGAAGGTGAGGGACTACAAGGGACAATAAGGACAATAGGCAGAGTATGCCATCCTGTGGGAGAGTTGCATGGGCAACTGAATGTGAAAGGCTGATAGCAAGGGAGAGTGACATGCTTCTTGAGGGAGAGTGGCATGCTTCTTGAGGGAGAGTGGCATGCTTCTTGAGGGAGAGTGGCATGAGTGGTGACTAAGAAAGGAAGGCAAGTGGTCTAGAGTGAGGCTGGAATGAGCCTGACAGAGCCTGACAGTTGTGTGGCCTGTTGTGGATTGGAGTGAGGCTGGAAGAGCCTGACACATGATTGTTGACAGTTTGACAGATCATGTGAGGACAAAGGAAGGGCATATTATACCCGAATGGAAGGAAAAAAAGAGAGAAAAATGATGGGAGGGTCAGTTTCATTACATTCCGCACCCTCAAGCAAGCCTTCACCAAGGCTCCAGTCCTCACACATGTCACCAGATGCTCTGGTCCTTGTCAAGACCAATGCCTCAGACTATGCCCTTGCAGGTATTATCTCCTCCATTTCTCCTGATGGTGAAATCCATCCCATAGCTTTTCATTCCCATACTTTCACAGACACCAAGCAGAACTATGATACTCATGACAAGGAGTTACTTGCCATTTTTGAATGCTTCAAGATTTGGCACCATTACCTCAAGGGTTCTCAGCATCAGATCGTTGTCATCACTGATCACAAAAATCTAGAATATTTCTTGATGACAAAGATGCTCACCTGGCGCCAGGCCTGTTGGTCTGAGTACCTTTCTGCCTTCCACCTTTCCATTCACTTCCGTCCTGGTAAGCTCAGAGCCAAACCGGATGCTCTCACACACTGTTCTGACATGTACCCTAAGGGGGGAGAGGCAGACTATTCATCTGTCAATCCACAGAACTATCGCCCCATATTTACTGAGGAACAGCTAACTGCTTCCCTCCAAGCTACAGGCTTAGAACCCATTGTAGCAAGAGCAATCAAGCTTGTCAACACAGAGTCTCTCCATTCCGACATCCTCAAAGGCCTCAAGCATGATGCATTCGCTCAAGAGCAATTCCTTTCCATCCCATTCCCTCCTGACTCTTGACATTCCATTTCTGACTCCAGCCTCCTACTAATCAATTCTCGGATTTATGTCCCTGACCACCATCCAGAATCCAGAAGTGTCCACACTCATGCCCTCCAACTCAAGCACAATCATATCACCACAGGCCACCCTGGCCAAAACCAGACTTTCAACCTACTCCATAGGGAGTATACCTGGCCTAACATCCAGACAGACATCAAGGACTACATAAACTCCTGCGTTTCCTGCAAACGAAACAAGGCCCCAAGACACAAACCCTTCGGCCTCATCCAACAACTCCCAATTCTGCCCTGTCCTTGGCACTTGATCTCCTTCAACCTCATCAAACACCTCCCGGCATCCAACAGATATACTGCAATCCTCAACGTGGTCAACCAGGCAAGCAAGCAACTCATTTCCATCCCAACAAGTGACAAGGTCACCACCCCCAAGATTGCCAAATTATTCCTCCACCATGTATTCGCAAAACACAGCGTCCTGCTCCATGTCACCTGCGACTGTGGTTCCGAGTTCACCTCCCAATTCTTCCAGTCCTTAGGAAAACTGCTTGATATCAATTTACACTTTACCTCAGGTTACAATCCGCAAGCTGACAGTCAGTCTGAAAGGGAAAACCAGACACTTGAGCAGTACCTCCACCATTACTGCTCCTACCAGCAAGATAATTGGTCAGAACTCCTCCCGTTAGCGGAGTTCATGTACAACAATGCACCAAATGCCTCAACAGGCATCTTGCCATTCTTCGTGAACAAGGGCTACCATCTGGCCTTGGACATCCATCTGGAGCACGACGTCACGTCTCTCCAGGCCCAGGAATTCGCCACCAACCTCCAGGAACTCCACCTCTATCTTGCAGAATCCCTCAAGCTCGCTCAGGAGCACTACCAAGCAGCCTCTGACCCCCACCAGACTCCTCCTCCGCTGTTCAACCCTGGCGATGAAGTATTCATCCTCTCCAAATTCATCTGCACTACCTGTCCCTCTTGTACGCTTTCCAAATGCTACCTTGGTCCCTTCAAGATCCTTGACTGTATCAGCCAGAACTCCATTCAAGTTTCGCTCCCCAATGACCTCCGCAGGATCCATCCCATTTTCCATGTATCTCAGCTTGAACCCCATGTCCTGAACCGATTCGAAGACAGAGCTCCACCACCACCAGAACCCATTGAGGTTGACAGTGATGTGGAATATGAACTCTGCAAGATATCTGACTCAAAATATGACTACAGGTACTGGAAATCCTGTGAACTTTTCTACCTTGTCTGTTGGATGGGCTACAAAGGAACCAACCAAGAGTACAGCTGGCTCTCAGCTCTCGACCTCACTCATGCCGACGAAGCTACCAAAGACTTCCACCAACGCTATCCCAACAAACCCAGTCCGGACTTCTTTGGACCCGAACATGACACAACTGTTTCCTGACACCTGAAGGTGCGAAAGTGTTGCAAAGAGGCCTAACCCTCCATACCCCTATCCTGGGTTTCAACACCCACCTCCTTTCTCATTTTCTCATTCTTTTCTGTTGTGTTTCCTATGTCTCTCACTCATGTATGGTTTGGAGTCCAGGCACATGCATCTATTTTCGAATATTTTACATATTTACTCCACATCCTCCTTCTCCTTTCCTTTCCCCTTTCCCTTCTTCTCCAACTTTGCCACCCTCTCCTTCAACTTCTCCCTTTCCTTTTCCAGCTCATATACCCTCTGCTGCAGCTCCCTCTGGTCCCTTTGCCATATCTCTACAGATGCCACTCACCGCACAAGTGACATGAGGTGGTCATCCAGACCCGGCTCCAACTTCCTGTCCCACCATTGGTCCGGGGAGACATCAAGCGATCTGCTCTTCTCCAACACAATGACAGGCTTCAGGCTGACGGCCACCAGCCGCTTAGGGACCAGAGCCCTTGCCACCAGCTCCTCCTCTGACCCCTCTGAGAGGACAATGATGTCTGCGATGGCCACCTGCTTCCTCTTTCAACCTGTGGTCTGCCCTCAACCCGCATCCTCCTTGCTGCCCTGCATGCACAACGCATGACGCCATTGGCAGACCAGACAGGTACACGCTTGCGACCTGACGTGGACGATGCATGGCTTGCGCTTCTTGGTGCACCAGTCACAGGGCCCACTGTTCAACATGTCAGTACCTGCCCCAATTGACAAGAAAGCTGGACTCACCCCTGCCTTGGGACCATCTCTGGCTCTGTCGCACTTGCCCCCGGGACCTCCTCCATGTCTGAGCCCTCTCCCAGCGCTCTTGCTACTGCCTCCTTGGCCACTGGCATCATGTAGTCTGCGGTTACCTCCCTGAGCTCACACTTGAGCTGCTCTTGCTGCCGTGAAATGCCCTCCACGTGGTCCCCCTCGGTCCTCTCCTCCGGGACTGGCGACAGCTTGACAATACTGCCCTTGGCCTCCTCCGTCGCCTGGACCTCCTCCATTGCCTCCGGGGCCTCTGCTGTCTGCACCACGACCACCGTGCTCATCGATACTGTGGCCTCAGCCACTCTTGCCTCTTCGAGGTCCCTGTCCATGTCCACCTTGCATGACTCCTCAGCTGGCGGCAGTTCAAGGGAACAGGCCTTCCCCTTGCCAAGGCAATAGAGGCAGGCCAGCATCTTGATGCAAGGCGACTTCAAACAGTACCTCATCTTGCTCTTGCAGAGTGCACACAGGATCCTAGCGGAAAGAACACATCTGGTTAGCTACCCATTGTCTATTCGCTGGCTTACTCATGGGTTTATTTCACCTATGTCATCCATGACTGCTGCAGGAGACTCCAAGTTGTCATTCCACCTCCATCCCAGATCACTTCTTTTGTACCCACGCATCCCTGGCAATGCACTCTTTGTCGCCTTGAGGCTTGGCTCCTAAAGGAGGGGCACTGTCACGTTCCATGTCACTCCATCTATTCATTCTCATTTATTTCCATTCATTCCCATTCATTTCCATTCATCCTTTTATTCATTCCCATTCCCCATACGTTTTCTGGTCACAGACTCCTACACTCTCATTCTCGTTCCCTCTGGACTCTTGTTCTACACCTTGGTCCTTGTCCACATCATGTGCCCTAGCTCTAGACCATTCCATATCTCCCTCATCCACGATCGCTACATAGTTGCTTCTCTGTTCCAGTTATGTACTCCTTCTTGTTTTATACTTCCGTATCTTTCTGGTTGTCCTTTTCGATTCTCTATTTAGGCAACTGTATTTGCTTCTAGTTCCCCTAGTTTGGGATCAACTTGAACATGCCCCGTTCTTCCAATTTCTTGTCCCTCCTTTCCCTTTCACCTGGAGTTCACTCCTTCAAGCTCACTCCTCCTTCCAGGGTGTTGCTCAAGTCCTTAGCTGTCGCAATTCACCAAAGAACAAGATCTTCCTATGTTCCCAAGATCTCCAGACTCCAGACTTTCTGATTTGTCAGCTGGACTTCCCATTTCCCTGAACAAGGTGTCAGTATCTGACACGCTGCATACTTCCCAACTGGCCAGACAACATAAGTGAATATAGGATGAATGCTTGATTCGAATGTGGTTGCGAGCTTTTGTTCAACAGGCTATGCAGTGGTCAGACGTCCTCACTGTAATTTCTACTCACCCACCCCTGAATCCCAATAATGTCCTTTTGGCATCACTACCCATCTAATATCCTACTTCAATAGGCATGCAACATTACCAATGACACTTGCAAAAGGAAGAACATTGTCCCAATATCCCTGATGAGGAAAAACCTGCTGTGTTGTTCAACCCCAGCCAATTCATCAAACTCACCCTGCTCACCTTTATTGAGGGACAGCCCAACATATTGGAAGGACATGAAATGGTGACCACCCTGACAGACTCTGAAATCATCTGACAAATTGCTGCACATCTCCCAACCTTAGATCCTACACAATGGCCTAGGGGATACAAACTCAATGATGATCTGGTCCTTATATCCAAAGAAATTGGTAGAATTTGGGTACCCCCCAATGAACAGCTGAGAAGGGAAATCCTTGTGACACATCATGATGGGAAGATAGCAGGGCACCTGGGAACAGAAGGGATGTTAGAGATGGTTACATGAAAGTATTGGTGGATGAATATTGCAGACTTTACTAAATGATATGTACAAGGATGTTACACCTGTGTGCAGAATAAGAATAGAAATAAGAAACCTGGTGGACTCCTACAGCCCCTACCCATACCCAAAGGTCCTTGGCTCTGGACACAATCAGATTTTGTTGTTGAATTACCACCATCATGGGGATACAATGCAATATACATTATTGCGGATTGCCTGATGAAAATGGCCCATTTCATCCCATGCAAGTCCAACCCCACATCCAAGCAGCTTGCAGAATTACACATCAAACATGTATGGCCATTGCATGGTTTACCCCTAGTACACAACACTGACTGTGGAATGCAGTTCACTGCCCCCTATATGCAAAATCTATACAAGTCCCTCAGCATCAATCAAAGACTATCTACAGCCTACCACCCAGAGTCACAGGGCCAAGTTGAGTCAAACAACAAATGGCTAGAAACTTACCTGCACATGTTCTCTGCATACTGACAAGATGACTGGCTCTATGGATACTTGGACCTAAGCACAAACTTGGGGTCTCACCTACTGAGAGTGAGAGACACAGATCACACCTAACCAGACACTATGGGGGCGCATCCCCCAAGCCACCAACTCTCTCAGTAGGTTGCACCTATTGCATCATTTGGCATTCCAGCGCATATTTTTAGGGATATAGGGACCCCCTTTTTAGATCTGTACAGATATAATGTGATAATATAACTATATTTTACTTGAATACTGCAGTTCCATACAATGCATACATGTGGTTGTCCCAGAAATGCGCCAAATAATGTATGACAAGTGAAACTAAGCTAAGGGGACACGCACATGTACAACACTGAAGAGAAAAGAGCAAACTGAACATGGCAAAGGCAGCGGTCTTCAGTGATGAATGACAAGCTGTGGATAACCAAGACTGAGCAAGTGATGAGCTATTTGAAGTATATAAACTTACCTACATTAATCCAGCTGCTTGGCAGACGACCTGCACATCAAGCGCAGTAAGTGCAGTTTAGTAACCATCGGTCTTGTGCGAGTAGAGTGCTGTTTGTGTGAATCAGTAAATTATTGAGTAATAAAACTGTCACATACCCTAGGAGCAGGTTCTTCATTGAGATCCAGGTCAACAGCCTTTGCCTTGCCTTTATCCACCATTTTCTGGGTGACTGTGGCATTGGCGTCACCATAGCCATAGTTGTCTTCACCCAAGTCAGTGTCCACATTGGGATTGGGCTTGGGCATGGGCTTGGGTTTGGGGGCC
>Ga0307513_10009336_pt1 | contig 12417 bp, 20 predicted proteins | sample 15_EM_MG_FD_202174 | JGI IMG/M metagenome (GOLD analysis project Ga0307513, IMG submission 202174) | Populus trichocarpa ectomycorrhiza microbial communities from riparian zone in the Pacific Northwest, United States - 15_EM | ecosystem: Host-associated > Plants > Roots > Unclassified | place... | reverse complement strand
TCAAGCTGCACCGTGATCTACGTGACAAATGTTGTTTAAGACTCAGTCCGGCTGCCACCGTGATCAGCGTGATATCATTGATTACTACATTTAGGTAGGTTAGGTAATTGTTACACTGTCCTATGTGCATTTCAAACTATTCACAAGACCCAGGCCTAGGAATTGGTTTGTCCTACATGACACCACAGATTCCTTATGAGAAATATGTCCTCTCTTGGGCAAGTGATGAAGATGTAAGTCCTCTAGCCTTTCTGCACCTCAGGTGCCTAAAGCCTTCTCATAGATTAGTACATGTGTTGGATTTCAGGTGCTCTCATAGGCCAATACAAAGTTTTCTGTTGGCTTATGATACACCGGCATCAATGCGGTGGTTTGTGGCCATTCCAAGATGATCATGCCCCAAGGTGTTGGGAATCTACAGAAGGGAGAAAGGTGCAATACCAAATTCTGTGTTCTACTTCGCAGTGTTGATTCTTCCCTAGGTACCCAAATATGGACTGGGTCTTTGGAATCATCCTCCACATCGTGTCCATCTAGTCGTCATTAGCTATGACATCATTTGTCAATGGTTCATCAACCTGTTCAAGAGGATGGAAGAGCATTGGCTGGATGAGATCAAGCCGATGCAGCCCATCAAACTCATTTCTGCCATTCTGAAACTCCATGAACCTATGCATGGAGTGGCCGGCCATCAAGTTTACTCACTCAACTACATTCCTGGTGTTGGGAATTCAGATTGCGAATGCCCTGAGCATGTTTGGGCCCCACATAATGTGTTGGGAAATTCGATGAAGACTCAAGGGCCTGGTTCATGACACGACGTCCTCGATGACCATTTCGGTTTCTGGAACTGGCTAAAATACATTGGGCTGGGGACCACACTCTTATGGAAGTACAAGGTGGCAGTCGCTGACTGCAATATCCAGGTGGAAGGGCATCATGGTTTGACAGATTCTTTGAATCCAAACTTAGTCCAGATGTGGAGCAGATGTGCATCAAATGGGAGGAGGATGCCTTTCCTAAGACAAGGAAAAAACCCTACCATGATGACAGTATCAGTGCGCTTGCTTATTCTCCTTTTGGCTATTTCTCATTGAGTTCTATACTATGATAGCCATTTCCGAAGCCCAGGTGAAGAAGGAACTTGCTGAGGAGGAAGAGAAGTGCTTGATGGCTGGGGGAATATCCCTACATAATATGAGTGCCACTTCTTTTATTGTACTTGGGTTAGAAATCGAGGAAACACAGTGCATGTTTCATAGGCTGTTAATTTGTACTCAACTAACTAATTAGCCCATAGACGCCGCATTCATTGCAGGGCTAAAGACACATACTCCCATTTGATGTTCACAAAAGAAGGGAGCCTCACAGAGCAGCGCAACATACTGAAAATGCATCTTCGTGCTTGGGAGCAGCTCCTACCAATCTACATGCCCGGTCTCTTACAATACAAAATTGACCTTTCCAGAGGCAACTCCGCCGCTTCCCCCAACCCGAAACAATCGCCTCATCCAGAGGATAGCGTAATCTGGCTTCCATCATACATCGCTGCTATGGAAAGAGCCAGAGTCTGCTCACCAGGGCTTGCACAGATAGAGGCAAGGCTGCACTCTGGTCAGTGCCAAGATGCAATGGAAAACGTTCGTCAGGTTCTGAGACTTAAGTCCCGCATGGTTGAGTTCAAGAACAAGCAAGTTCGTGGTCAAAGGGAGGGGTTATATTCGAGGACAATAATTAATAGGGTACATGAGCGAGTGCGGGCATCGGCAGAGAAGTATTGTGCAGCCAGGAAGGCCATTTACGACTTGGAAGGTGCTGGTGAATGGGAAGAAGCATTCAAAGTCCTGGAGGACAGTGACATATGGGGCTATCAGGATCCGAACTGCCTGCACCCCCGGAAAGGGCACCAGGGAGTTTGGGAAGATGGTCAAGAACCAGAGGGAGTGCCCAGCACCGAGAACGATGAGGGCATTATGCTCTACAATGAAGTTCGAAGTAAACGGGATGGGACAGGAGAAATGTGTCATACCTTGTCATGGATATGAACAACACCATGGACTGCGAGTTCAGAAGACGGCAAGGATGATATCTTGCACTTGGAGTGGGTGAAGAGCAGGGCACATGCAGCTAGAGCACGAGAGGAGGTTATGCAGCTGCCAGTGAAAGAGGAGATGAACTGCATGTTGAAGTATCTGGAGTGGAAGTCGGAGTGGTGGAGGCAACATGCTGATGCAAGGTCGGGTTTACCAAAGGACCTCGCTGAGGGAGTCCGAGCGTATGCGCAAGACCAAGCCGACATTCAGACTGCTCTACACATGTATTTCTGCAGGCTTTGGGAGGCACCACTTCAGACTTCTGATGAAAGTGCATCTAGTGATGATGATGGAAGTGATTCTGAGTCCGACGATTCAGAAGGGGAGGAGGCTACAGATATGGATGACGACGACGAACCCTTACTTCCATGAGCACCGAGTAGCATTGTTTCCCTTGTGTTTGTAGATTCTGAATCTTTACCTGTACCTGATCTTTTCCAAATAGGGAATGTGGTTGATAGTTCACTATCCAAATTACATCCTCATCTTTATACATTTCAACTTGAAATTTGGGCTATTAAATCTTATGTACAGTAGTAATATATACAATGTTTTACTGTTCTAATCGCCATAGTGAGCATTGAGGTTGACTGCTATCTTTGAGCATAGCAGTGGAGTTTGAACACGAAGTCAACCAGTTGATCTAGCATTCAACCTCCACCACCACCACCATATCGCCACGTATCTCCGCCCCACCATCAGCCCCTCCCCTCTCCTGGGATGTGGGTTGGTTCTGGTCTCGGCCCCCACCAGTATTAACTGCGAAAATCCAGCCCACACGCGCCCTCCCTTCCCATGAGGGATGGGGATGCCTCATTTTGTGGGTTGACAGAGGATGTCAAGGGGGGAGGATAGGTCGCTAGGGGCAACAACAATGCCAATGAGTTCGGGAAAAGACAGAGAGAGGAGGGCAGTGATGATAAATGGTGGTGAACAACGGCGAACAGGAGCTTATGAAACCAAGGAGGGGGAATCGAAATGAAGGAGGATGAATCAAAACCAATCGCAAACTGGTCGCCTCAGCCTGATGACGACAAGTTGAGCCCAACGACGATGAGGAAAAGCCAATGACAATGATGCAGCAGCCCAACACGATGAAGGAGGAGTACGACCCAACCCAACATGATGAGATGGGGGAAGAGGAATACAACCCAACCCAACATGAAGAGGGGGTGGAGGAGGGGTACAACCCAACCTAACACGATGAGGCGGAGGAGGAGGCGTGTACCATAGCTCATCAAGACGAGGAGGAGGAGGAGTACAGGACAATGAGGGGGAGGATGCGGCGTGCGGCCCAATGACAAGGAGACAAGTACCCAGGGGAGCAGAGCCGCATGGTTCTACTCTCATTTTTTTCTTCCTTCTTATCATAATTACTTGTACCTAAGATCTAGCACCTACACTAGTTAATAAAATGCTCTTTTTTGAGCTTGCAAAATTCATGATACAACAAGAGATAAACCAGATTCACATCATCTGAACTGATTTACTGCCATCCACCCATTCCCATTCCCCCTGAGGTACAGGAAAGGGTAGAAAGGGTACATATATTCTCTAGCTACTCAGATATATATGTATCTCTATGGAAAACACTGACCAGTGTCCCCAACGACGAGGATGATTCCCAAGCACTGTGATTGATGACATGTTCTATGTATAGAACACGTCATCCAAAGCTGTAATCCATCCCATCCTGCCCCTCAACAGCGGTGGAGAGGACGGGATAATTTCTTATAATTATAATAGACTCTGAATATAATTTTACCCTACCTGAACCCCCCACCAAATATACCCAACAGTGAGGAAGCACCCAGAGAGCCATTATTGATGACATGTTCTAATTATAGAATGCATCATCCAATGCTCCCTGCCGCCATCCACCCTGTCCCACCCCCCAATGGCCAGGGAAAGGGTGGGATAAATTTTTATTATTATAATAGACCCTAAATATGTTTTTTCCCCACCCGAAACCCCTGCCAATTGCACCCAACAGTGAGTAAGTGCCCCCAGCATCCATTCTGGTGGTGTTTACCTTTGTTTACATATCCCCGCCTCACCCAGATTTGCCCCCTGCACGCCCTGCCCTCCCACCCGGCATCCACGGCATCTAAAACACCCTTACCCACCCCTACAACCACCTGTATATGGATCCCGGCAGCCACAGCAGCACCAAAAGGGATCCCATGGTGTTACATATGGCTCTTGGGAAACTTGCCACTGGGTCATTGGCCTTATACAAGTATGCTCTTAGTTGGCAAACTAGGGACATATCATATATAATTCTAGCTTATAAGGCTGATATATATCCATCATTCAGAAACCCATTGTCTGAAAAAGGGCACAAAAAACACAACCCTTCAAGCCTGGAAAGCAATGGGCACTGATATCAAGATGGATACTGGCCCATGTCTAATGTATGCTTCCTCCCTTCCTTTACACCAGGGGCAAAAGCTAAGGCACTTAAAACGAAGTGCCTTAGACGCATGTACTAAGGCATGTCAAAAAAAAATCCGTTTGAATACCGGCCTGCCCACGTGTAAACAATAAAAATTAAATATATGTAACCAAATACTTTAAATTCCTGAGCATTTATTATTTAGTACAGATTGTGTAATATCCAAACGGTCCCGTGATTTGGGCACCCAATAAAGTTGCCAGGCATATCATTGTGTGAGCTTCATGCGAATTTCTTTTTTTTCTCTTTCATCATCATAACATACAATAGTCATAGCATACAACTTAAGCAAGTGTAATAAAATGCACAACAAATGTATGTCTAAGAGAAGCCGGCTGAGTGAGGTAAGGGAAGATTAAGCCGCAGCACCCTCATAAAATGATGAAGTTGATACTGAAAACCAATGAAATTTTTTTTCTGGACTTACAGGCAGGGGTTGATAAAGACAGAGACACCAACAGCCAATGTGAGGATGAAGGTGAGGCATTTATTGAAGGTCTTTTACTCCTCCCCAGCACCCTGATGTGTTGATCAATCATTATGGTCATCTTCCAGCAACTTGAATGGACTGGCGCTTGAACCAACAACTTCACCAGCACCAGCAACAGAGTACTTTGCCATCTGACTGGCGCCTTGCTCTGGAAAAATCCGTGCCTGATTTCAATTTCACGTCGAGAAGGAAGAAGCCTTGCGTTCTTCTTTTGCCTATCAACAGTCTCAAATGACACCTACCTTTCAAATGTCACATGAAGTAAGCTCTCTGCTTGATTATTCTCGTCACCAGGTACTCATATATGCACATATATTAGCCAATTTATTTTCTTTCATTGCTCCATCCTTTGTCATCCTCTCCTTATGGACCTTATCATATCTTTGTTGCTATGAAACTGAGGCAGTACGAGCTGAGCAAGGAGGGATGTTGCATGCCAGCTTCAGGATGTTCTGAATCTCAAGGTGCATATACTATTCTGACTATTTTAAAAATTAATAATCATTCTACATCGTTAGATCTTCAAGGATGCGACATTGTTCTTTTCCTGAGGAATGCCCAGCATCGCCACTGTCATACCAGCCGTGGACCACATCGATGAACATCTCACCACCGCCACTATCGACAGCGAGTACCCTCTGGCAATCAAGGCAGCCTGCCCTTGTGATTGGCAAAAAAACCCTCAACCACTACTACGACAAAACTGATCACTGATTATTTTAGAGCTTGACCACCACTCCGAGTCCTCATTGTCACCACCATCGCCGAGCTTGTTCATGAGCGACCTCCAACGCTGCACACCATCCCTGGCACCCATCATAAATGATGCACTCCAATGACATCCCACCATTACTCAACCTCTCTGACATCATGCATCATATGTCGCCGTCTCCTGTGCCTCCCGAAGATCTTGGTGTGACAACAGTGATGACAACAGTGCCACAAATTAACATTGCGAGAGAGAGGGGTGTTTCTCCCGAAACACCCTTGGAGATCGATGTGCTGGGATTTCGGAGGAGGTTGGAGATGGGGTTATGGGCATCGAGGTGCCCAGATGGATTGCAGGCAGACGCGAATCCAGATGGCATTACAAGTTCCAAAGAGAGTGAACTACTCAATATGGTGAGTATGGGTACTTCCTCGGTTCTGAAAATGGTACTGACTGGGTTTTATCTAGGTTTTGCAGCTCACTGATCCGCTACCTGTAGATCCCACACAGCTGGAGAGACAGGCAAACATCATTGCAGAATTGGAACCCAGCATGATTTTATCACATGTCAAGTTCAAGGGGGGTGAAAACGGTGGTGTTCCAAGCGTGAATCCTGGGACCGGAGCACTGAGGCTCTGATCTCACAGAGGAAAAGGCCAGAGAAATCAGAGGTATTATTCCTTCATTTTTTGGGGGCTTTTGGTGGAATCTCAATATTATAATATAGGATGTTGATCATTTGCGGACCGCATATGAGACTGAAAACAAAGCTTTGAGGGACAAGGTATGTGTTACATATTACTTTTAATATGAATGATCAAAATTTTGAGTCTAGTTACAAGACACCCAATGAAGGCTGTCGATGCTGGAAGGAGATCTAATGAGACTCAAACCAATGTTACTTATGCAACCATTTTCAACTTCACAGATTGGCACGCAGAGACAAGACAAGGGTAAGGGTCAGGAAGTAGATGCCAGAACATATCTCAGCACAATTCCCAAGGGTCGGTAATCGAATGAACCTATCAACAGACCTTATTCCTATAGCCAACACACTACATCTTGACCTTCCGTTAACTCTCCAAGACCTTCCTCCTCCAGGAATATTGCTACACCTGAACCAAGCCCCAACGGCGCCCTAAGGATCGCCCCTCCAAATCTCACAGGAAGAAAAGCCACCATAATATGACACCCATATCCTCTGATGCATACATGGAACACATCCTCTTGGCCATGAAAAAGATTGGACAGAAACATGCTGCTCATGTCGCTGGGGTTGTGCAGTATGCTGAGTGCAAGAAGGAGGTGCTGGCGCAGGAGCAGGAGCAAATTCGGGCACAGAAGGTGCAAGAAAGACTCAAGCAGAAAAGACTCGAGTAGCTGGTGAGCAGTACCTCTGGGGTGGCATATTATCGACCAACAACCAATCTGTCACATCCCAGTCCACAGCGAGGAGGTGCTCCATGGTCAGCACCATTAACGCAGCCGAAGACCCTGAAGAGGGCATCAATACCATATCCGATGATTCAAAGCCCTGCTAGTCCCCTGGTTTTCGTTCATCAGTCTGGGTATGGTCAGTGATATCATGGCACTCTGTGACTCGGAGGACCTGTTTCCAGGTAGAGTGCTGGGGCTTAAGATTTTCTTGCCACGATGCTTGCTGTAATTCTGGTCACAATCCTTTCCAGAGCTTTTCGACACGCTCATGCTTCGTCGAGAATCCGATGGTGTGGAACATCACTAACAATTCAGCCACATATTCACAAACATGCATGTGTTTCTGCTCAAAAGCATTCATCTTACTACATTGTCTCAAATGGAAATCTGGAGGGAAGCAATAGTTGAAGAGTTCAATAACAAACTTCTTGTGCGAGCTACTACCAGGCGCAATTTGGTTACTTATGTGAATTACTTGGGTTTTATCCCCTCATCTATCCTTCTGAAGTGAAAATAAGAGCTCAGTAGGATCCTGACGCCCTCCAGATGCATATTTGATGAGTCTCTCCATGTTCTCAGACATCAGAGTGGTATCACTATGCCTTTGAGTTCATTTTGTCAGTAGACTTCTTGTACTGATCATAGAGGTTCTTCATTCAAGTTCTGTGTTGAACTGCTTCAAGACGCAGGTGTTTGGCCTGTAATTCATTAATTCCAGGTACATACTCATTACTATGAGTGTTAGCAGCCTTGTTCAAGAGGGCCTGCTGGGTTTCAGGATCTATCTCATCTTTGTTGAGATTTAGATCACCCCAATTATGGGGATCGGTAGCCTTCCCCCTCGAGGTGCGCAGCTCAGCTGGGGGTGCTTCATCAAATTCAGATTCAAGGAACTGTCCGAATTTTGCCATTAACCCACATTCTATTGCGAGGATGTTCTCCTTGGCTTCGCTCACAGCAGCCCAGGCATCTTCCAAGGCGGCGTCCTGCTCTTGGTTTCATGAGGGGTCCAAATGATGGGACCCCCTCAGTGCGTTAGCAGTGGAACCAGGAGCAAGCTCCTGAGTTCCAATCGGGCAAGCCCCTTCGATGAAGGGGCTTGCATTCCCACCACAGGGGACAGCTTGGAAGTTGCTGACTGCAAGACCCAAATCAGTCCTCACTAGTGGTGTCAAAGTCCGGTTCAGTCCGGTTCTTTGGGTACTTTGGTGGAACCGCAAACGCAACTGATGGTCCAGTTCAGGCCAATTCAGTGAACTCTGAACTGAACTTGTGGTTCGGTTCTAAATGTGGTCCAGTTCTCGTTTTATGGCATTTGAACCGTGAACCGAACTGTATATATTCCAAAAACAAAAATTTTAAGCGCCAAATCTATTATCTACGATACCATGCTGCCCACGCATCCATATCACCATCCTCGCTGTCCTCAACAGCATCCAGAGCCATGACAAGGGCTTCAAGGTGTTGAGCAGCCTGGGAGACAGCAGAAATGTGACCATTTCGGTAAGCGCTCTTGAGAATTTGAAGAGCTTGGAAAATCTCTGTTGTCAAGCTGCTCCGACGATTTGTGCCTGTGATGCCGCCACTGCTGAAAGCACGTTCCGAGGGTGTAGAGGAGCCCTGGATTGCCAGGTAGTCACAGGCAATGCGTCTAAGAGTCGGATATTTAGACATACTCTGATGCTGAGGGACGTGGTGAGAAAATGTAAGTTATTAAAGCGATATGAGAACCACATACCCCCCACCAAGCAATCACATCAGGTGCGGACTCAACCCCAGACTCGAGATACTGCGTTAACTCGTCTCGGGGATTTCCAGCTGACTTTTTCTCTTGCTGGAACGACTGAACTGATTCAAGCAAATAGGAACCACCATATCGATGAGTTGGATTAGCGTTAGCATCAGGACTTTGAGATTCTATACGAGGTGATATTTTCAATAGTATAATCTAGTAAAAATGCCATCCAGATGTGAACATACCATTCGAATCAGAGTTTGATGCCACATGGTTCACATCGGATGTGGGAGTAACATAGTACTCATCGAACTGGTAAAGGCCAACATTAGTGAATGATCTCAACAGAATTGTACCCTAAATTCCTGTTCTACTCACAACTGCTTCAAGACGCCTCATTCCTGCATCATACTGTTCCTGTTCCCAACGATGATGGCAGTAGAGATCCTTTACATTAGGGTCGAGAACTGGGTGAATCGTGAGGATCAGCCAAGGCAGCATAACAAGCTGAAAGTTAGAAATGGACTTACCAAGACAGATGAAATAGGCAGACGACGTTCCATCAACACGGTGGTACCATTTCTTTAAACTTTCGATTCCTTCCTGAAGTGCCACCTTCACTTCATGGTACCGAGGCTGCCCAATCATCGAGTCCCAGCGTTTAATAAGGAACTCAAGACTTGGAATAATACGCCATACAGTGGGAGAACGCTTGCTTGAGAATGTCTGTTAGACATTAGAAGGTTCCTATGGTATCCAGGTGTCGTTAAACCTCAGTTGGTTTGTGATTTGTGAAATTTGGCATACCCGAAGCACATCTTTGATCACAACTAATCGATCCCAATCTTTCTTTGTGAGCTGAAAGTCGGTGTAACTTCGACTTCCTGCTAGATCCGGAACACTCTCACTTGCATCGGCAAGAAGAACAAATTGATCAGTGCCCTAGTTGGTTGATATTGTCAGAAAATCCGAGGTTTGGGACAAGAACTGCAAAATACATACCAATCGAAGGAGTAGCAAGCGCTCAAGGAACTTGTAGAGAGATGCCCATTGGGTACGAATCCAGAGCAGCAACTCAAGAGGCTTGATACCCACTTGAGTGCAAGACGATTTAAAAAACACCCTAGCTTGAGGAGATTTACGTATCTAAAATTTTAAATGATAGGATGCGTCAGCGATAGCCCCAAGCAAAATATTTTGAACAAGGTGCTTACTTGTTTTACGAGTGCCAGGGCCTTTCCGAGAGAATCGCCTGAGGTTAGGTCGTCGTCATCATCTGAATCTGAGTCATCACCCTCTACCATCTGATTGAACTCATCATCGGTAAAATCCTGCGGTAAGTCGATGTGAGAGAATTCCTCGTTGAGATCTCCAAGGTTGCCGTTCATGTGGGCCTTTTGAAGTGCAGCCTTGACTTTCTTTCGGATTGATGTTGGTGAAGCAGGGGCAACTGCTTCGACGAAATGTTTTGCAGCAATGTGAAGTGAATGCTCCATGCATCTGTTAAAGTGGTATCCTTCAGTGCTACTGCAGATGATAGATCAGTTATAGACAACTTACAGCATGCCGTGTTCTTCAGCCGACCAGTCGCCGTCAGCTTCTGTCAGAAGTTTTGCAAACTCGTGGATGGTAGTGCGATTAACAGAAGCCCCATCACTGGTTAGCCAGCCAACCTGACGCGGAAAGTTAAAACTGGAATGTAGATTGGAATGATTAAAATGGCTCACCTTTCCGTGAATCTGGTATCGATCCACGGTACGGCTCAAGATCTCAGCCATGTTCTTGCCTGTGTGCTGACCTTTGATCTCCTCAAAGGAGAGTTGTTCCGTTTTCAGTACCCAGTCATTCGGGCAATCAGCAGGTGCGTCGATGTAGTGCCCAGTGATCGACAAGTACGGGTCACCAGGTTTCGATGTCCATGCCTCGAATGTCAATGAAACCTTACATGGGAGATTCTTCAGTTTCTCTCGAACCTTCTCCTCTGCAACACGAGTGCGACGCAAAATATCAGTACGAAAGGTATTGCAATGGGGTAAATCATTGTCAGAGATTGAAGGTCGACAGTATTTGATGAGACGACGAAAGCTGCCACGGTCAACCAGGCGGAATGCCTTGGAGAAAATGAGTGAACAATATTCTACCATTTAGCCAAAGTGACGTACCTCGTCTTCGCACACCGCAAGCTCAACAATGTAGTTGAGAAGACCTGCAGTCGTAAATGGCGGCTGCCTGGGTTCACGAGTTATAATGCTGTCCAAACTTGACTGGTGGAAGCTTCATTAGCCAGACCAGTTAGCAATCTTGTCATACGTTATCTGGAACATTAGACATACCCATCACTAGATCCACTTGGCATCCGGGAGAGGGCTCGTGGGTGTGGTGTGATCCCAAACTTCTTGCATTGTGCAAGATAGAGATCGAGATGGCGGCTAGATGGGGTGTAGATGCATAAGTACCAGAAATTGATCAAGGGATCTAGATTCACCGTGCTGCATGCATGCGCAATGTCGTAGTACTTCCAGTGAAAAAGCATGCTTTCCGTTCGATGGGATGATCGTCTCTGAAAGGTGGCAGTCAGTGTATTATCCGAGTCAGGAATTGAATTTTCGAAGAATTACAAGCAAGGGAGGCACCAGTGGCCGTCTTGAATCTTCCCATTGTCAGGCCATCAGGAAAAACGGAAAATGGTAATAGCGCCTAATTACCTCAAATTAGATAGACCTTCCCCAAGAAGAGGTATTCGAAAAAATTGAAGGTAAGGGCAACAAATTTGGCGCAATTACCTCTGAATTACCGAGCATTATTTAACTGCCATAGTAATTTCTGGCAGGTTACTTTATAATTACCTTATAAGCCTTGTAAGTCAATTTTATTTTCAAAATGTACTTATTCTGTAAGAGACGTGTTACTACATAAATTAAGAGAGAGCAAGCAATGCCACAGCTCCTCCTCGAGACCTCTGGACATCCATGGTGCCGCGTCCCACCGAGAATCTTCACCATCGACAGCCATGTTTGGGCACGTTCATTTTCGGCGTCCCTGTGGCTTTTGGGGTGTTGCCATCTGCACCTGGTAACGTGCCAGCGATTCGTCAGTTGTCGATAGATGTGGTGGGGATCGTGTCATGTTTCCGGCTTAGGGTGCGGGCACGATGGAATCCCACCACTTCGGCCAGTGCGGGAAAGTGTGAAGATGACGAGGACCGCGATGGAATCCCGCCATCCTCCTCCTGGGTGCGAACGAGCTCAGAGGGTATAGGCAGATTCGCCACCTCGTCCTGGGTGCAAATGTCGATCAGAAATTCATTCAAAGTTCATTGAAACTCCGACGCCACGTGATCGTGTTGATATGGTTGAACATTTCAACTTGAACTTGAACTCATTCTTCCATTCTTCCTCCCTCCACCATGTCCATGACCACCACAAACTCGACCACAATCATGGCTACCGGTGAGTACACCAGCTGGCACATTCCCCCCCTCCCCCATACTGATTGCGT
>Ga0307513_10009335_pt1 | contig 12418 bp, 16 predicted proteins | sample 15_EM_MG_FD_202174 | JGI IMG/M metagenome (GOLD analysis project Ga0307513, IMG submission 202174) | Populus trichocarpa ectomycorrhiza microbial communities from riparian zone in the Pacific Northwest, United States - 15_EM | ecosystem: Host-associated > Plants > Roots > Unclassified | place... | reverse complement strand
ACCTAACCTAACCCTAACCTAACCTAACCCTAACCTAACCTAACCTAACCTAACCTAACCTAACCTAACCTAACCTAACCTAACCTAAATCACTACACATCACTACTATTACATCACCACCATCACCTCATCCACCACAGTTACATCATCACGGTTACATCATCACGGTTACATCATCACGGTTACATCATCACTCTCACCTCATCACCATTACATCATCACACATACATCGCCACGGTTATGTCATTGCACTTATGCCATCACAGTTACCCCATCATCATTACATCATCATAATACCCCCCCCACGCCCACCCCATTACCCCCATATCCTCACCCTTATCTCAATCGGTCACTTTACTTCTTTACTTCACTCTCCCCTCTCATCACTCTTACCAAGTCTCCAGCTTTCCACAACTCCCCACACCTCATCCACCCCTACACCTCCATCCACTTACTACCTCTCAGTCACCTATAAGTTGTTGCAGTCACCTACAGCCTTAGCCCACCCGTTCAATATCTTAACTCTCGCATATCACTGCTGTTGGGTCCTAATTCCCTCCACCCCCACTCATCCTCTCCATCCTTATCATTACACTTACACCATCATCTTTATCCTACTATCCTCACCCCACCACCTTCTTGCCACCTTCACACCATAGCTCTTCCACTGCTCCATTATATCACAATCCTTGTCCCATCATCATCACATCATTTCTCCATTTCCCTCTAATCATACCACTGCTATCAAACGTCTCCACCTCTCTACAACTCCACACCCCCTAGCATCCTGGCCTGGTCTCTCACAATGGCTATCATTACTGTTGCATAATAATTCTCTAATGCTCTGGTGGCTTAGTGTGGCAAGCATCTAGCTCAGAGTCTAATCGTCACGAGTTTAATTCCCACTCACCATTTTATTCAACACAGTCGTCTGTCTGTGGGGTTCATCAATGTGAACTTTTGGATGTGGTTTGATAGCTCCCACCGCTGGTCCCCACATCCTTAAGCTCATCTGACTGTGTCCTCATCACCTTTATACATCACCGCTGTTATATGTTGTACCACCATCTATATCTCATCGTCCTCATGCCGTTATACCTATGTTGCAATAATCTCATCATCACAATTGTACTATCCCATCATCCCTCACTTCACTCACCGAGTCCCCAGCTTCCCACAACCACATATACCTCATGCCACCGCTATCTCTGGGTCACCTATTAAGTTGTTGTGGTGACCTCGGTTATACCCCTGCGGTTATGTCGTCACGGTTATCCCATCATCTTTACATCATTGCAACCATACCTCCATCTCTATAAACTTTTCTCTCACACTGTTACCCTTCTATCGCTGTGGTTACATACCGAGTGGAAAGAAACATGGTCAACTAGACTATTATGGTCATACACCAAGTGGAGAAACTAAATACCACCATCTATACCTATGATCACATACTAAGTCGGCAGTCACTCGGTCTGCTCCATTGCTATACCTATCTACAGATTGGGCAGTCATAACACCAGACCACTCCCGCTGTACCCCTATAGTCATATCATTGTAATTGTGTCACCACAATTGTGCCATCGCAGTTATATTATAGCGGTCATCCCATCTCATCATCTTATCATTGTTATATCATTACGGCTGTATCTCCATCCTCATATCATTGCACTCATACCACTGCATTTGCATCATCTTGCTCTTGGCATCACGTTCATGTCACCATTGCTACAGTTGTCCCATTGCAGTTACATTGTTGCAATTCTATTGTGGTGGTTATCCCATCATCATTACACCACTTCTCCACCCTACTCCAATCATACCACTGCTGTCAAAAGTCTCCAGCTGTCTATAACTGCAGACCTAGTGGCATGCTGGTCCAGCACATCGCAATGGATATCATCAACTTTGGGCAATAATTTTTTAATACCCCAGTGGTGTAGAGTCATAAGCATCTAGCTGAGAGTCCAGATGGTCATGGATTCTAATTCCACTCAGACCACTTTTCTCCATGCAATTTCCCAGGAATGGAATTCAATTGCATGGATCCTTCAATTATCCAAGATCCTCTTATCTGATGGATCTTTAGTGATCTGGCACTCTTGGTACCTCATAGCTCTCTCAAGGGCAACTGCTGTATAGCTGCTCTTTAAACTGTAACTAATGATATATTTCTTTCCCTGCTTCCTGGTCATTGGTCTATACTTATGAGTGTTGAATAGATCGTGAAATCAGCTACCTCACTGCTCTAGCTCAGTATCTCAACTGTCGCTTGTCGGTTCTGTTGCGTGCTAATTCTCTAATGAACTGATGGCTCAGTGGATATGTCTCTAACCTAACCTAAAGGTTATGGGTTCTATTCCCACTCGGTCCATTAATTCAATAATCTGATATCCATTTCAGACTATTAATACTCCTGATCCTGTGCTCTCTCTTGGGGCTTTTCTGGGATATATCAGCAAAGTATGCCTGTTGTTTGAGTCAGCCCTGACATTGTGTGAGGTATTTTCTATGTTGGGAATAGAAACACCAGACTTCACTGCAAGTAGCTGCATGTCTTCTGCATTCTCTAAATAAATAGAATCCTAAAGCAGAATTATTCCTTTATTCATAAATATAGCTTATTTATTTTCTTATTTTACAGGGTCGGCCATATGTTCTTGTTCCCGTAGGTTTCTTGCCTTTTCTTCACGGTCCTTGAGAGAGTTATTTTCATCCACCTTAGCCACGAAATTCAGCCCCTGGCACATCTGCCCCACCACCCAATGACAACAAACAGGCAGTTTCGGTGAGGGCAAGCGGGTCGCTCAAAGACAAACAAAAGGCAGCGGAACAAAACAATGATGGGCCCCCTCATTCCAAGGTTGAATTAGGTTCAGTAGCTGCGCAGACTTTTTTGTTGCGCACGTTAATGACTGTCCAACCTACAGAGCATCAGATACCCACCAAAAAGATGAAGACCTACCATAACAGTCATGAAATCAAGAAAGAAGTGCTGGTGATTGAGGATTCTGAGCATGGTGGCTCTCCCCTGACGGAACTGGGTTCATCAATTTCCCTTACCGATGTGCCATCCATACCTGAACTCCCAGAGACCCTGCAACCTGGGGCTGATTTAGAAGAACCCAGGTCAACTGGTATAATGTGGTTGGATATTCACTTTTCTGCTCTTCTAGGCCTAAAAAATGGTAATGACCCCTTCATTGCCAGGGCACTCTATCATTGGGACTGGGATACATTGTCACAATTACATTACCACCACTACATCATTACAGTTACATCATCAGAGCTACATAGCCTCAACAACTACAGCCAAATGAACACAACTATCTGAAAGGCCAATATCTATGATCCAGAACCCCACTTTATACATAGGTACTCCTGGTCCAAGTTCACAGTAGAACTAAGCCACCCAACCAATCCTCTGCTACCCCTAGAACAACAGTACCCACACTATTATAGCCATCCACTAAGTGGAAAGCAATATATGCAGATTAGAGTGTTTCAGAACTGTCAGAGCCACTCTGCACCAAGACCTTCTCCAAAAAACAACTCCAGCTAGGAGTTACTAACTGATTCTTGAGTAGCTTGCCCTTGCTAAACAGAGACAACAATGAACCACAGATGTGGGTAGAGGTCTTCAAACTAATAGGTGGGGAGGTAAGGCAGAGCCTTGCACAACGCTGGAAAATAGGTCGAGGAGGCAGTAGATGCACTGATGAGGGAAAGAGGAGATAGAGTAGAAGAGAACAGGCCTGGTGTCCTGCATCTTACAGTAGGTCTCTGAGCTTGTCCAAAGAGGGTCTTCAGGCAGAGGAAATCCTGTAATAACAAAACTAGCAAATACAAGCACTATCTGGGGTCTTTATATGCTGCTAGAGTGGCCTATGACATGTGATTGTAACGCTGAGTCAGGGGATCTGACCTAAAGTCATAATGAGTCATCAAAGGGGTGAATGTAGGTCATGGGAAAATTAGAACAAAGGGGAAAAGGGGTCATAAGAATTTTATAACAAAGGGGGAACTGAGAAGCATGGAAATGGCTAATGAGAAAAAGGAAAGGAGATTGATAGGAGAATGTGGGAACAGCCAATGAAAAAATAGAGAGAGTGGCACCATTTGTGTTGTCAGGGGGATTGATAGAAACCATGGTGATGTGTCCTGGTTGAAAAGAGATGGATAAAAGGGGGCATCCTAGGGTGCCAACTCATTATCCACCTGTCTTCCAACAAACCTAGCTTCTTTCTGTCATCTCCTCATTCTCTCTCCACCTATTGCCATGTCTAGAATTTCTCAAGACACTTATCACATTCATGATGTGTCTGTCTCTCACACCAACCAGGGGAAGTACCCTCACTTTTGCTCCAACGTTGTCACTCCCTATTCCAAGAACACCACTATTATTGATCGCTTGGATGGTGAGGGGGCATATTACATCAACAACCCTATGAGTGACTTGTACAACAGGGATTTCTTGTGGGGGACCACTATTCAGACTGCTCACATTTAGAGTGATTGTAGGGTGTTGCAGCTGAAGAGGGATAGGATGCTGGATCATTTGATCACTCTAGGTGTACAGAACACCAGCAAGCGGTGAGAGCCTGGTATGTTGACAAGGGGAGGAGTATTTCTACCAGCTTGGAGATGAGATATGCATCCTCTATTGGGAGTCAGCTGCTCACCCGTATTGATATCATAGAGGAGGTGGCAAGAGCTGATTCAATACGTTAAAGTATTGAACTGACTTTCTCCTTTCTAGGTTCATCAAGAGCGCACTGAGTATAAGGAGATGGAGGAGGCCTTCAAGAGGCAGGCCTTGGACATAAACAATGTCATTTGTCAGAACAAGGAGCTTGGAGATCATCTGGCAGATGTGGAAAAACTTTGGTTGGCCAAGGAACAGTTCACCATAGAGCTGCATGGACGTGTGGAGGTGTTGCAGGTCCATTCATCTCTTCGGGGTGTTATTCCCTTATTGATGACAGACATTCTTAGGATCAGGTCTGCAAGTGTGGGCTGTCTGGGACTAGGGAGGTTCCTATTGAGGTGATGATGTCCAATGCTTCCTTTGTGAGATGGTGTTAACATTATCAATAGGTCCTGGATGACGAGTTGGAGTACTCCTCCTATCCTTTGGTATCTGGGGAGCAGCCAGTGTTAGGACTGGACGTAGCCAACTGTTCTGGATGCACCGGGGAGTCTTCCACTGCACCTTCTCCTGAGCCTTTGCCAGTAATGGTAGAGGTACATCCGGTTCATGCAGGGCAGAGGGCTCTTCATCATGGTCGTCATGGGCAGCCACCGATTGGGTACATGGTACCAGGTGGTTCAACTTTCCAGCAGCGATCTCCATCATCAGAGGGTGGTTGACCATGGACATCTAAAGGATTGTCCACCAGTGACTCCTCCCAGGGTGGAAAGTCCAGGTTGTCTGGGAGAGCTGCCTAAACATGGTCCACCTAGTTAGTATGAGGTGGAGAGGGTCTTGCTGGGGTATGATGTCCTTAGATGGTCCTCTTATGCTGAGTTCTGAGAGGCTGTGCATCTGGAGGCAGAGATGGAGTGGATGGTAGATACCCTTGTAGATACCCATCTTGTCTTGCCCAATCTTCCTGAATAGTTCAATGTTGATGTTGGTGTCTGATTTGTGAAGCATGAATTGTAAAAGGAAATAAGGAGTGTAGTGTTTATGAAGGTGAAAGAGTCCAAAAGATGTAGAGACATAGAGAAAAAGGAGTCCAAGAATCATGCATGATTGTCAGGGCCACTCTGCACCGAGACCTTCTCCAGGAGACGACTCTTTACTGAGAGTCACTAACCGGTTCTTGAGTAGCTTGCCCTTGCTGAACAGAGACAACAACGAGCCACAAAGGTGGATAGAGGTCTTCAAACCAATAGAGGGGAGGTGAGGTAGGGCCTTGCACAATGCTAGACGATGGGTCAAGGAGGCAGTAGATGCATTTGATAAAGGAAAGAGGTAATGGAGTGGAAGAGAACAGGCCTGGTGTCCTGTATCTTGCAGTAAGTCTCTGAGCTTGTCTGAAGAACATCTTCAGGCAGAGGAAATCCTGTAATAACAAAACTAGCAAATACAAGCACTATCTGAGGTCCTTATATACTACCAGAGTGGCCTGTGACAAGTGGCGAGTAACGCTGAGTCAAGGGGATGACCTACAGTCATAATGAGTCATCAAGGGAATGAATGTGGGTCATGGGAAAATTAGAACAAAGGGAAAAAGGGGTCATGAGAGTTTGATGATAAAGGGGGAGCTGAGAAGCATGGGAACAGCCAATGGAAAAAAAAAGAAAAGAAGTGACACCATTGTCACTAAGGAGACTGATAGGGGAGTGTGGGAGAGACCAATAGGGAAAATAGGGAAAGTGGTACCACTTGAGTTGTCAGGGAAACTGGTGGGGTCAGGTGTGATGTGTCCTGGTTGGGAAGGGGTGGATGAAAAGGAGAGCATCCTAGGGCGACAACTCATCATCCACTCATCTTCCAAAACCAACAACCTAACTCCTCCTGTCTTCACTCTTCTGTTCTTAACCTTTCTTCAACATGCCCAGAATCTGCCATGACACCTACCACATCCATGAAGTGTCTGTCTCTCGCACCAACTCGTGCCAACGTCATTGACCCCTATCCCAAGAATCCCACCATCATCAACCGTCTGGATGGTGAGAGAATAGGTTACCTCAACAACCCTATGAACGATCTTTACAGCAAAGACTTCTTGTGGGGAACCGCCATCCAGACTGCATGTCTTCAGAACGAGCGACAGGTTTTGCAGCTGAAGAGGGATAGGGTGTTGGATCGTCTGATCATGTTGGGGGTGCGGAATGTCGATAAGAGGTATGAACCAGGTATGTCCACCAGGGGGAGGAGCTTGCCAACGAGCTTGGAGATGTGTCATGCTTCCTCCATTGGGTATCAATTGCTTAGCCGTATTGACGTTTTGGAGAAAGAGGTTGGTGAGGGCATCGAACGTGTTTGTAATGTTGATTAAACCTCTCCTCAGGTGACTTGGGAACACACTGAGCGTAAGGAGATGGAGGAGGCCTTCAAGAGGCAGGCTTCGAAGGTAGACGAGGTTCTTCAGCAGAACCAAGAACTTGGTGCTTGTCTGGTTGATTTGGAGAAGCTTTGGTTAGTGGAGGAACAGTTCACCATGGAGTTGCGTAGACATATTAAGGCACTGCAGGTTTGTTTGTTTCCTGGGGGTGTTATTCCCTTGTTGACAACAAACATTTCTAGGACCAGGTCTACAAGTGTGGGCTTTCTGGGAGTAGGGAAGTTCCCATTGAGGTACGTCCAACGCTACCTTCAACCAAGAAGTTGGTGTTGACATTTTCCTAGGTCTCGGATGATGAACTGGAGTATACCTCCTATCCTGCTATGTCCAAGGATCAGCCCATGTTGGGATTGGACGTTGCTTGTTGTTCAGGGTGCATTGGAGAGACTTCAAGTATTCCATCTCCTGATTCTTTGCCCATGATGGCTGAGGTTTGTCCAGTTCGTACTGGGCAGAGGGCCTTCTGCTGTGGCCATCATGGTAATCCACTGACTGGGTACCTGGTGTCAGGTGGTTTGTCCTTCCAGCAGCGACCTGCATCGTCAGAGGGTGGTCGACCAAGGATGTCTAGAGAATTGTCCTGCAGTGACTCCTCCCAGAGTGGAGAGTCCAGGTCATCTGGGGGAGTTGCCCAAGCATGGTCCGCCTAGTAGGTACGAGGTGGAGAGGGTCTTGCTGGGGTATGATGTCCTTAGATGGTCTTCCTATGCTGAGTTCTGAGAGGCTGTGCGTCAAGAGGCAGAGATGGAGTGGATGGTAGATACCCTTGTAGACACCCATCTTATATCTCCCAATCTCTCCAAGTAGTCCAATGTCGATTTTGGTGTCCGGTCATGAAGTGTGAATTGTAAAATGAATAAAGAGTGTGGGGTGGTGAGGAGTAAAAAGGTCCAAGAGATGTAGAGACATAAGGAAAAGAAAGTCTGAAAATCGTGCACAATGACAATGATGACAAGAACTAACTTTATGTCAAAAATTTCTCATCAGTCTGTGGCTCCACCTAGACCCAGAGAGCCTGGCCAGGAGTGCACATAGTGTACCAGTGGCAATGTATCTACTTCTCCTGTCCTAAAATCTCAAGCTCCACTTTGTACTCACACCATCCAAAGTCAAGTTCTGAAACACTCTATTACAGGTTACAGGTTTATATGATTGTGCCCTCCACAATGTCCACCAATGATATCCAATCTCTTCTGCTTTCTTGTATTCTCAAGACATCAGATGGATAGATGTGCATATTCTTGTGTGAGAACTCTATAACAGGAGACCTGATAATAGAGGTGGTAATAGCATCAGAAATGGTGTGAAATATATGCCCCTTGTACAGTCACCTATAAGCCGTGTTCCACCTGGATAGCAGGTAAGATCCACTCAACTTCAATCTGGTGACCTGGACCCAATTCCCAGCCGGAATCCAGTGATCATGGAACTTGTGGTATAGTGTTGTCTGGTCTAAAGTGATCCACTTCTTGATCACCCCCACCGGCTGTTTAAAACAATCCCAGCTGAATTCCACCTCAAGCTGGGTCACAGCCCTAATGAGCACCTGGATTCCAGCCGGTGAGCACCAATAGCCACCTATTGTGGCACCTATGGCATACCGCATTTGGTTGTTCTGGTCCTCATCCCATTTGCTGAAATCATTATATTCTTGTTGTAGATGTAGATATATACATATTACATGGCAGCGATCAAACTCAAGAGTCCATTAGTTAGCCAGTGGCTTGCACAATTGAGTTGTCTGATCAAGTAGAAGTAAAGTCCACATTGACTGGTGCTGTATCTGCATCACGACTGGGATATGTGTCCTGGTCGTCGAGAAGATACTCCACTAGTACCCTATAGCCCATGTTGGTATGCATAGCACGTAGAATTAAAACAATGCTCACTGTTTCGGGTTCTCGCAGTTCTGGATTTCTTCAAGTTCTTTGGCAGCCCGAGGCCAGTAGGCGTTACCGTTCTCCCTCACACAGACAGATCGCTGTAACGTGAGCTAGTTGAGGTGTGACAGAAACCCTGAATCGAATCATGCAAAAGAACACGATACGGATGAAGAATGGCCTGTCAGGCTTGAATTGATTGATGGACAACATCAACCCAGATGCAAGCTCGGTAATGTGGATCTTAGTCTTGATGCTCGCTATAATCTGAGAAACTTTTTCAGTAACTACGTAGTGATGTTGCAAACACACTAACTGTTTTTTTTTCCAATCAGAACAAAAGTCCAAAGCTGCACCCCAGATCAGCTCAACAATCGTCTTCCGCAGATCTGGATTTTTCTCAGCATTGGGCGGAAGTCCCCAATGGAGGTGTTTGATAAATTTCTAGGAACAACTGATGAGGTACGTGAACAAGCGTAGCACTGAGGCATACCCCCATGTAACCGATGATTGTGTCGGACTGGTAATCCTTCACTGTGGCCTGAACAGACGGTGCTTTCGTGTAGGTCTTGACATTCTTCTAGATTACAGTCAACTGTCAGCGAAGAGAAGAGACCCTGTGTGTGGAAACGTACTTCAAATGAAGCCATGATTCGCAACCATTAATCTCCGCGGCAACATGGTTATGAACGAACGAATTTCCTGCAAGGTGAGGAAGATATGAGCCATCTGAATGGAGGGAGGCGACTGCGGGTCGAAAAGCATCAGTCAGCTTGTAACTCGAAGCCTGAAGGGTGCACAAGAAAATACCCGTTGAAATGCCTGTAGCATCAGGGAAACCTTCAATCACTTTCGAAGTGCTGAAAGTGCCCGAAAGCGGCGGGAAGTGCACAGAAGCGCACTTCTGGAAGCCAGGTGCCTACTTCTGGAAGCAAAAGTAGCCCTAAGCGCCCGAATTTGGCGGGGGGAATGACCGTGAAAAATCTGGCGCTCATAAGTAGCCGTGACTTTTCCTGATGTACGTCTGACACGATTCCTTCAGGCAAGTTGTAACGTTGGATGAGGCGAGTGACGTCAGTAAGATCTTCACGCCGACGTCAGGAAAATGTGGGAAAATTTTTAACCCTCACGACCTATCAGCTGGAAAACCCAGCCACCCCACCCTGGAAGCCAAGCCATGCCCAGGCCAGAGCCGTGTGCCGATCAGGGTGTGGGACCGACATCAAATCCTGCCGGAACCCAGGGGGTCATCCGTATGGAGACCAGGGCAATCACTCCAGCAAGGATCCGGCCGAGACAAAACCTGCGGTGTACAGCGGCACACCCTGTAGTTCTGATAATGTAGCGGACACCCTACTGGAAAAAGTGTGAATACAGCTATGCATGATAAACCAGACGTGGCTTGAAGGAGAGCCCGGGAGGACCGGCAAAACCTATCTACATCTCTCAGGGAGATGTGAATGCAGCTGTACAGGAAGGGCTCAGGTTTCCCACAGATACATGCCACAGCGTGTATCCAAAGGGGCGAAACGATCGCGCCACAACATCAGGCACCGTTTAATGCTGAATCCGTCAGAAGGGTGGACCGCCGCTTAGCCGTTTCCTGAGCTATGCTCAGCGGCAAGTTTACTGTGCAGGCGGTCCCAGAAATATCGGTGTCAAGATCCAAGAGAGAGAGAGAGAGAGAGAACGCCATCACGGAATAAACCCGATGATGAGGAAGGAGAGATTCTACCGCTGGGTAAACCCGGCTGCGAGGAAGTGTTCAAGGAAAGGCGCGGCATGTCCCGATCGCTCGCTGTAGCTCGATCAACTCGCCGCTCACGTTACCGGTGGGCTATCAACAGCATTGAGCGAATAGAATTTGTCATCAGAGTCAACAGTTAGGTAGCAGTCTATACAAGAAAAGTCATGCTCAGAACAATGAGCGGTCAGGGGTACACGATAAGGGTGGAACACGAAGGCTCCGGCAAGAGTGGTGATTTGTAGCTATAGGCCGCCAGATCAACGCTTATGCAGTATATGCCTTGATGTGAAAAACTTACCTGGGCGGACGGCATCACAGGCGGGATTCCCCGATAAACGAGCTAGCAAGGGACCGGGCGCTGCTAAGGAAGGTTTTGGCATTCTTTCCTTGAAATTTAATCCTCTCCCTCCATTCCCTAGACCGAACGCACTGTGCCGCCTGGCCATCGAGCTGGGCACACCTCCTAGCATACCAGTCTTCATCAAGGGGAGCCCATGCACCAAAGTCAAGGCCAGATTCACCCCAGGTTCGACGCTTTGGCCACCAGCTGTCATCCCTAGGATTGTCCCTGGGAGCTGGAGGGTATAAGCAAGCTATCTCTGGAGGACTCTCTTGATGACTTACTGGCAGCCCATTTATAAACCCCAACGATGACCTCTTCTTCTTGCAGCGTGAGTTTGGGAGTCCAGTACTTGATTCCATGGATGGTTTGAGAAATACAGCCATAGGGATGGAACCGACGGGTAACGTCAAACTCGTCGGGTATCGGGAGGACATCCATGGCAATCCTCCACAGGATGCCGCCGCCAGACAGTGCAGCAGCATATGCATGTGGATAGCGCGCAAAAAAGTCGGTCAGTTCTTGGCGGTAGGCAAGGTAATCGACGTGTTGCGGCTGTTTCCCGGCTACGTGGACAGTGGGGCCTGGATGGTCGTAGAATCTGGCCCCTTCCAGATTCTGAGGGTTAAGAATCTGGAAGGGAACACCCTTCTTGATCATGTTGATGATGAAAGCATGGGGGTCACGATCCCAGCCTTCTCTCTCTATCTGGAGGAGGGTGAGGGAGTCCCAAATGAAGACCCTCCAGCTGACATCCCGTGCAGACCCAAATGAAACGAGGTAACCTTTCGGTATCAAGACAGGGGTTATGCGGAGGACTGCATCGGGAGACTGGGTAGGAAAAGAGTCGCCATGCGTAAGGCCAGGTGAGAGGTCACAGATGCTGGGTGGCCAGTCTCCGTTTACAACGGAGTCGTGAAGCTTGACAGCGCTAGTGGATGGAACGCCCCTTTCGATACCAAGCCTTGTGGGCCACATGGAGGACTTGGTGGCGTCATTCTCCTCGGAGATGTCCCTGAGGCCGTAGCGTTTATGGAAGAAGTCTGTAGCGTCCTTCCAGGTGTTGGTGAGGTCGGAGGGTGCATCGTGGCGGGTACGGAGAAGGTGTTCGAGGTGTGCGTGGCCGTTAAAAGAAGGGGCTTCTGCAGGGGGGTCTGCCGTGATCCCATCCTCGGGGAGAGAGTCGTGCGTGGCATTGCCGTCGGTCTCAGGAAGGGGAGTTTGGTGACCAGCGTCAGGAGGGGCGATGAAGTTCTGCTCTGGGGGGAAGTCATCGACCATCTGGCTATCGGTCTCGGAAAGGGGCGTTTGGTGACCAGCGTCAGGAGAGGCGATGACGTTCTGCTCTGGGGGGAAGTCATCGACCATCTGGCTATCG
>Ga0307513_10009334_pt1 | contig 12418 bp, 11 predicted proteins | sample 15_EM_MG_FD_202174 | JGI IMG/M metagenome (GOLD analysis project Ga0307513, IMG submission 202174) | Populus trichocarpa ectomycorrhiza microbial communities from riparian zone in the Pacific Northwest, United States - 15_EM | ecosystem: Host-associated > Plants > Roots > Unclassified | place... | reverse complement strand
CGGGAGATGCTCGGGTTGGATCAGCCGATCGGGGCCGCCCGGCGCTGTCGTGGCCAGTCCGCGGATCAGGCCCCGGAGCTCACGCAGATTGCCGGGCCACGGATAGAGCAGCAGACACTCCATGGCGCCGGGGCTCAATGCCAGGCTGTGGTCGGTCATGGCTTCGGCCGTGGCCTCGGCGAAGAAGCGCTGCGCCCAGCCCAGCAGATCCTCGCGACGCGCGCGGAGCGGCGGTAGCTCGAGCGGCGGGTTGCTCGCGCGCAGCCGGGTCAGGAGGTCGCGGCGAAACCGGCCGGCCGCGACCGCCGAATCGAGATCAACATTCGTCGCCGCCACCACGCGGGCGCTGCTCCGCCGCAGGTCGGTCGCGCCGATCGGTCGGAAGCCGCCGTCTTCGAGGAAGCGCAACAGCTCGGCTTGCACGTCCAGCGCCAGCTCGCCGATCTCGTCGAGGAACAGGACCCCGCGCTCGGCCACCTCGACGAGCCCGGTCTTGGCGGTGGCCGCGCCGCTGAACGCGCCGCGCACGTGACCGAACAACTCGGAGCGCGCGAGGTCGCGGGTCAGCTCGGCGCAGTTCTGCGGCACGAAGGGCTGGTCCACGGCAGCCAGCGCGCGCGCCACGCGCTCCTTGCCGGTGCCCGTCTCGCCCAGCACGAGCACGTGTCCGGCGGCCCGCGCGAGCTGCTGGATCCGGTGGCGCACGAGGACCGCGGACGGCGCGCTGCCCGGAAACGCGGCCAGCTCGTCCGCGGCGCCGGAGGGCGCGCGTCCGACGCGGAAGATCAAGAGCGTATCGCCGAGCCGGATCAGGCTGCCTTCCACGAGCGTGATGTCGGCCTCCTCTCCGAGCGGGCTGCCGTCGACAAACGCACGATTCCGGCCACCGAGGTCGGTGAGCTGCCAGACTCCGTGTTGCGCGTGCAGCCGCGCGTGGCGCCGCGAGATCCAGGGATCGTCGAGGAATGCGCCCTCGGTCGTGGCGGTGCTGTCGTCGGTCCCCGCCCGGCCCAGGACCAGACCGTCGCGCGTGGCCGTGTAGTCCCTCCCTGCATGCGGACCGGTCACCACCCGGACCTGGGCGTGGGTCGCCAGCAACTCGTCGCTCATCGCGGAGTCGTCGCGGCGCTCTGTGTTCTCCCCTCCCGGCAACCGCCCTACGGTATCCGAACCCGAGCCGATGGGGCGAGTCCTCCGCGGCCCATGGGTCGCCCATGGGCCGGCTCAGTGGATTCGCGCGGTCGGCGTGCGGGCGGCGAGGAGCTCGGCTTCGCGGGCGGCGAGCTCGGCGGCGCGGGCGAGCCAGGTGGCGGGAGCGGCGTCGCGGGCGAGGGCGAGGAAGATGTCGCGGTGGCGGACCTCGGCGGTCGCGAGGCTGGCGTAGAGCTCGCGCGTCTTGGGGTCGGGCAGGGCGGCGGCGAGCAGGCCGAGGCGCTCGGCGGAGCGGCCTTCGATGATCGCGAAGACGAGCAGGCGATCGAGCAGGCGCTCGGGCTCGCGGTTGCGCATCTCCTTGCGGAGCGCGGCGGCGTAGTCGTCGCCGTGATCGTAGCTGGCGGGCTGGGCCCGGCGCGCCATCAGCGCGGCGACCTGGACGACGTGGCGGGTCTCGTCATGGGCGAGCCGCGCCATCTGGGTCACGAGGTCGGTGCGCTCGGGGTAGCTGCGGATCAGCGACAGCGCGGACTGCGCGGCCTTGCGCTCGCAGTGCAGGTGGTCGGCGTGCACGCTGTCGAGATCATCGAGCGCGACCGCGAGCCACGCCGGATCGCTGGCGACCAGCGGTAGCGCATCGCCGAGGTGAGGAACGTCCTGCATCGCCGAACGATGTTACAGTCAGGCACCGACGTGAAGAAGATCGAGCGCTTCTCAACGCAATGTCTGTCGGGTCTGCGCCGCGCCCAGGAGCTGCGGCCGCAGGTCGTCGCCGACGCGCCGCACACCGTCGACGGCACCCTGGTGCGCTACAACGAGCTGATGACCGCGGCGGCCGCGAGCAACGCGGTGGCGGGCCTGATGTCCGAGGTCCACCCCGACGAGGCGATCCGCGACGCCGCGCGCGAGTGCGAGCAGGAGGTCGCCCGATTCTACTCCGACCTGTGGCTCGACCGCGGTGTGTACGACGCGCTGGCCGCGGTCGACACCTCGGGCGCCGACGCCGAGACCCAGCGCTTCCACGCCCTGACCCTGCGCGACTACCGGCGCGCCGGCGTCGACAAGCCGCCCGAGGTCCGCGCCCGGCTGATGGAGATCGATGAGGAGCTGACCAAGCTCGGCCAGAGCTTCTCCAAGGAGATCTCGGAGGACGTCCGCGCGATCGAGATCACCGATCCGGCGCGGCTCGCCGGCCTGCCGCCCGACTTCCTCGCGTCGCACCCGCCCGACGCCAAGGGTACGATCCGGATCACGACCGACTACCCCGACTACAACCCGTTCATGACCTACGCGGCCGACGACGAGCTGCGCCGCCAGCTCTACATCGCGTTCCGCAGCCGCGGCGATCAGCACAACGAGGCCGCGCTGCGCGACATCCTGAAGCTGCGCGCCGAGAAGGCCCAGCTGCTCGGGTTCGCCAACTGGGCCGACTACATCACCGCCGACAAGATGATCCGCAGCGGCGACAACGCCGCCGCGTTCCTCGACAAGGTCTGGAAGCTGGCCGCGCCGCGCGCCGAGCAGGACTACAAGGAGCTGCTGCGCCAGCTGGTGTCGGTCGTGCCGGGCGCGACCGCGGTCGGCGACTGGCAGAAGATCTGGCTCGAGAACCTGGTCAAGAAGGAGCGCTACGAGGTCGACACCAGCACGATGCGTCAGTACTTCCCGTACGACCGCGTGCTCGCCGGGCTGCTCCAGATCACGTCGGAGATCTTCGACCTGACCTACGTCGAGGTGCGCGACGCCGAGCGCTGGCACCCGTCGGTGCTGGTCTACGACGTCGTGCGCGGCGACACCAAGCTCGGCCGGATCTTCCTCGACATGCACCCGCGCGACGGCAAGTACAAGCACGCCGCGCAGTTCCCGCTCAAGGACGGCATCCGCGGCGTCCAGCTGCCCGAGGGCGTGCTGGTCTGCAACTTCCCGCCGTCCGAGCCGGCGAGCGAGGGCCGCGCGGCGTCGGCGGGGCTGATGGAGCACGACGACGTCGTCACGATGTTCCACGAGTTCGGCCACCTGATGCACCACGTGCTCGGCGGCCACCAGCGCTGGATCTCGCAGAGCGGCGTGGCGACCGAGTGGGACTTCGTCGAGGCGCCGTCGCAGATGTTCGAGGAGTGGGCGTGGCGCCACGACACGCTTGCGCGGTTCGCGCGTCACCACGAGACCGACGAGGTCATCCCGCGCGAGCTGGTCGACAAGATGCGGCGCGCCGACAAGTTCGGGCTCGGCACCACGACGGTGCAGCAGATCTTCTACGCGGCGCTCTCGCTCGGCTTCCACCGCGCCGACCCCGACACGCTGGATCAGCTCGCCGAGGTGCAGGTGCTGCAGCAGCGCTACACGCCGTTCGCGTACGTGCCGGGCACGCGGTTCCACGCGTCGTTCGGGCACCTCGTCGGCTACTCGGCGATGTACTACACGTACCAGTGGTCGCTGGTGATCGCGAAGGATCTGCTGACGCCGTTCGAGGCGAGCGGCCTCATGGCGACCGACGTGACCTACGCGTACCGCGACAAGGTGCTGGTGCCCGGCGGCAGCCGCGACGCCGCCGAGCTGGTGCGCGGCTTCCTCGGCCGCGACTACGACTTCCGGGCCTACGAGCGCTTCCTGGTCGAGTGAGCTGCGGCGCCGAGCCGCGGTGCCGTGCGCCGAGCCGCGGTGCGCACGCGCGGGGGCGCGCGCCGCGACGTCCTGCGCTGACGAGCAGGGCGCGAGCGCGCTCGCGGCGGCCGAGATTGTCACCGTCCGACGAAGATTGTCTGTCTGCACGTACGACAAGTGACGATGTTTTGCGGGTCTTCGTCGATCGCGCGCACTAGAACCGAGGCACACGGATCTCAGAACCTCTCAACCTCGGAGACATCTCGATGAAGAAGATCTCGATCGCGTTCCTCGCCGCCATGTCGCTCGCCTCGTTCGGCTGCAAGAAGAAGAGCGGCGCCGGCGAGTCGATCGCCAAGATGACGGAGTTCAAGGACCGCATGTGCGCCTGCAAGGACAAGGCGTGCAGTGACAAGGTCAGCGAGGACATGACCAAGTGGGGCCAGGAGGCGGCCAAGGCCGGCGGCGACAAGGCCGGCGCGGTGAGCGAGGACGAGGCCAAGAAGCTCGCGGCGGCCACCGAGGAGCTGACCAAGTGCATGACCAAGATGATGACCGAGGCCGCGGGCGCGGCGGCCACGCCTCCGCCGGCAGGCACCACGCCTCCGGCGGGCACGGATCCGGCGGCGGCTGGCTCGGCGGCCCCGGCGGCGGGCACGGATCCGGCGGCGGCTGGCTCGGCGGCTCCGGCGGCCGGCTCGTCGGACCCGGCCGCGGCTGGCTCCGCGACGAAGTGAGCCCGCGCAAGAGCCGTCGACCAAAGGTCGACGACTCCTGTTGATCGGCTTGCCGGCGAGGGAGCAGATCGCCTCGCGGTGCGCGGCTCAGTACGACCACGACAGGACGGCGGTGGCTCCGCCGTTCTCCGCGGTCGCGGACACCCGCGGCAGGTGCTTGGTCTCGAGCTCGTAGACGGTTTCGCTTCCCCCCGCGAGCCCTGCCAACATTCCCGTGATGGCGAACACGCTACCCAAGCCGAGCGCGAGGACTTCGGCTTTGAAGGTCTGTGAATAGTAGCAGTCGGAACAGTCAGAGCTAAATCCCGCGACGGCACCGATCGTCACCCCGGTGAGCGCCCCGATCGCGAAGCCTTCGACCGCCCCACGACCGCGGTGCTGCGTGCGGTAGCTGCTCATGCGGACGGGGTCGATGATCTCGGGGGTCTTGCTCGATTGGGTGACCCAGCGCAGGCCGTCCGGGGTGGAGGTCGCGACGACCTCGACCTTGCTGCCATCGGCGAGGATGGCGATCGCCTCCACGCCAGGTGCCGGGGGACGCAACGTCGTGACCTGCGAGTGATGCGTGCACGCGGACGCGAAGGCGAGGAGGGCGGCGTAGCGTTTCATGCGCCGAGCCTCATCACGTCGTGTGCCAGTGGTCCAACCACTGGGCCACCCCGCTGCTTGCGCGGCGCGTGGGATGGACGCGAGGCGCGATGGTGAACCGAGCGACAACGCGGGGGAGATCCACCGGTCCGTCGACCAGAAGATCAGTTCAGGAGCCGCGAGGTCGGCCGCACGCCGCGAGGCGTATCGCACAACAGCTCCTGGTGGCTGTCTTCGAACGTGCACAGCAGCGAGCACTTGCCGGCGGGGTCGACGGGCCCGGTGAGGATGTTGCACGCGACGATGCCGGGGTAATGGCACGAGCGGGTCGCGCTCAGATCGTCCTTCGTGCACGTCGTGCATTCGATCTTGCCGTCCGGGCTCAGGTCGTTGACGCAGAACCCCGGGGCCGGCAGGTCATCGGGACGATTGATCAGCGGATCGGGCAGCGTGTCCGGCGCGTCGAGGCATTCGCCATTGCTCGAGCCATCGGGATGCGTGCACGTCATGCACTGGATCGGCCCGTCCACCGTGATCTCGCACGAGTTGGCGCCCGGATAGTGACACGTCGTGCCGGACGCCTTTGGAATCCCGAACAGGAAGTGGCACGAACCAAAGCCGAACTCGGCGTTGGGGGATCCGCCAATCCCGCCGGCCGGGGCGAGCTCGTAGTCCATGCTGCAATCACGGGCGACCCGGCCCTTGGGATCGGTGCACTCCAGGCAGTGATCGAGGACATTGCATTGCGCGGGCAGGCACTCGGGCTTGGCGCCAGGTGCGTCCCCCGGACAACGCGAGCACACCAGGCCGGCGGCGTTGACGCGTGAGGTACACGCGCGGACCGCGGCTTCGTCGGACTCGAGTGGAGTCTCGAGCGCGGTCGGCGGCGGGACCGTGACCCCGGGGCCGTCGGCGGACGGGTCACGTGAGGGCTCGCTCGCGTCGGTGCTGCAGCCGACGAGGGCCAAGACGAAAACGGCAATGAGACGGATAGGCGCGCTGCGATGATTCATTGGGACACGGACTCCTTTGCGGGTTGCTTGGAGTACCTGTGTCGCCGCGCGTGAGAGTGTTGGCGCAAAAGCGCCCTCGTCGTGGCCGCACGTGATGGTCGCGCCCGGTACGGAGGAGATCGCCTCGCGGTGCTCGGCTCAGCGCTGCGTCAGATCGCGCGTGATGTTCTTCTGGTGCGCCTCGAGCGTGCCGCCGCCGATCTCGATCAGCTTGGCGTCGCGCAGGAACTGCTCGACGCGGTACTCGCTACAGTAGCCGTAGCCGCCGAGGACCTGGACCGCCGCGTCGGCGACCTCCTTGGCAGCAGTCGCGGCGAACAGCTTGGCGGCGTCGGTGCCGAGCCGGCTGCGCGAGGTCGGCCCGACGGTGGCGGCGACGTTGTAGGTCAGCGCGCGGATCGCCTCGACCTTGGCGTAGCTGTCGCCGATGTAGCGCTGGATCTGGCCGTGCTCGGTGAGCGGCTTGCCGAAGCTGCGGCGCTCGATCGCGTAGCCGACCATCGCGTCGAGGCAGCGCCGCGCGATGCCGAGGCTCATCGCCGCCAGCCCGATGCGCTCGATCTCGAGGTTGCGCATCATGTTGGTGATGCCGCCGCCCTCGCGGCCGAGCAGGTTGGCCGCCGGGACCTCGCAGTCCTCGAAGATCAGCTCGCTCATCGTCGACGCGCGCATCCCCATCTTGGGGATCTTCGGCCCGGTCGAGAACCCGGGGAAGCCGCGCTCGACGACGAACGTCGTGATCCGGTCGGCGAGCTTGGCGTAGACCAGGAAGACGTCGCCCTCGGGGCCATTGGTGATGAAGGTCTTGCGGCCGTTCAGGACGTAGCGATCGCCGACCTGGCGCGCCGTGGTCTGCATGCCGAGCACGTCGGTGCCGACCGCCGGCTCGGTCATGCCCATGCCGCCGACCTTGGTGCCAGCCAGACAGCCCGGCAGGTAGCGCGCGCGCTGCTCGGGGTTCGCCGCCCAGTAGAAGTTGTTGACGAACAGCAGCGCGTGGGCGAGGTAGCCGAGCGCGAAGCCGGGATCGCTGTACGCGAGCTCGTCGTGGACGATCACCGACGCCGTGGCGTCCATCCCGGCGCCGCCGTCGCCGTCCGGAATCGTCACGCCGATCAGGCCGAGCGCGCCGAGCTCGGCGAGCAGCCCGGTGTTGAACGACGCCGACTCGTCGTGCGCCATCGCCTGCGGCTCGACGCGGTTCTGCACGAACTGGCGGATCGTCTGGCGCAGCAGCTCGTGCTCGTCGGTGAAGCTAGAGGGAACCACCACTGCGACCATGCCAGAGCGTACCCCATGCGCGACGGCCTGCGTGGCGTTCACGCGAGCGCACACCGCTGCAAGCGTGGTTTGCCAAGCGCGTCTCGTGACGAGGTAGCATCACCGCGTGCCTGGAACCGATCACACGTCGCCGCCGACCAACCGGTCGGGCGGCATCACGCGCTGGCTCCACGACGCGCCGGCGGTGCTGGTCGCCAACCCCACCGCGCAGAGCGGCCGCGCCGCCGACTGGATCCGTGTCGCGCGGGCGCGGCTCGACGAGGCGCAGGTGCCGCATCGCTTCGTCGCGACCGAGCCGGAGGGCCGGACGATCGATCGCGTCCGCGAGGTGATCGACGACGGCGCGCGCGTCGTCATCTACATGGGCGGCGACGGCACGTTCGCCGAGGTCGCCAAGGGCATCTTCGCGTCGCGCCACGCCAGCGAGGTCGTGATGGGCATGTTGCCGACCGGCACCGCCAACGATCAGGGCAAGTCGTTCGGTCTGTCGTCGGGCGCGGGCGCGCTCGAGCGCAACGTCGCGGTGATCGCGGCCGGCGAGGTGGTCGGCTGCGACGTCGGCCAGCTCGTGATCGAGCGCGGCGCGCGCGAGATCCACCGCGACCTGTTCTTCGATTCGTTCTCGATCGGCCTGGGCGCGGCGAGCCTCGAGACCCGCAACCGCGATCGCGAGCGCGTCGGCCGCATCCCGGGGCTCGGCGCGCTGTACCGCGATCAGCTGGTCTACGCCGGCGCGGTGCTGCAGCGCTTCGTCGAGAGCTACGTGGTCGACATCAAGTTCGACGTCGACGCGGTGATCGATCGCACGGTGTACGCGTTCGACAACGTGCTCGATCTCATCATCAAGAACACCAAGATCTTCGGCGGCGAGTGGATCTTCGACGCCGACGCCGAGTCCGACGACGGCCGCTTCGAGCTCGTGCCGATCACCGGCCGGCGCGACTTCGGCACCAAGCTGCTCGGCACGCTGCGGCGCAGCCCGGTCGGCGTCGAGGATCTCCAGTCGCTCGGCTTCACGCACGCCGCCCCGGTGACCGGCGCGCACTTCGATCTCACGGTGCGCGGCGCACCGATGCCGGCGGCGCAGTGCGACGGCGAGGAGCTGCCCGCGGGCGACCGCTACCGGATCGACGTCGTGCCGCGCGCGCTGCGCCTGATCGTGCCGCGCGATCACGCCGACTCGGCGGTGTGATCGCTGGTTGGACCGCCGCGATCCGCGTCGCCTGCCTGGCCGAAGGGCGCGTTGCGGATCGCGGCCATTTGGACCATCCTCCGGCCATCAACCTGGAGGTCTCACGATGGCTGACGTTCTGATTTTCGATGCGCTCCGCACCCCGCGTGGTCGTGGCAAGGCTGGCAAGGGCGGCCTGGCGATGCACCACCCGCAAGAGCTGCTCGCGCAGACGCTGAACCACATGGCCGATCGCGCCAAGCTCGACAAGAACCTCGTCGAGGACATGGCGATCGGCTGTGTCACGCAGGTCAAGGAGCAGGGCTCGTGCATCGCGCGCAACGCGCTGATCGCGGCCGACTGGCCCGAGGACGTCACCGGCGTCACGGTCAACCGGTTCTGCGGCTCGGGCCTCGAGGCGATCAACATGATCGCCGGCAAGGTCGGCGCGGGCTTCATCCAGGCGGGCATCGGCGGCGGCGTCGAGTCGATGTCGCGCACGCCGATGGGCTCGGACGGCTCGATGATCGACGGCCTCAACGAGAAGCTGCGCAAGCGGCTGTTCATGGTGCCGCAGGGCATCTCGGCCGACCTGATCGCGACCCGCGAGGGCTTCACGCGCGAGGACGTCGACAAGTTCGCGCTGCACAGCCAGCAGAAGGCGGCGCGCGCGATCGAGGAGAAGCGGTTCGCGAAGAGCCTGTTCACGTTCCAGAACGACGACGGCACGCCCGGGCTCGATCGCGACGAGCACCCGCGCGCCGACACCACGCTCGAGTCGCTCGCGCAGCTCAAGCCCGCGTTCGAGCAGATGGGCGCCCAGCCGATGGGCCCCAACGGCGAGACGCTCGATCAGCTCGCGCTCAAGCGCTACGCCGACACGGCGCAGATCAACCACGTCCACACCGCCGGCAACTCGTCGGGTATCGTCGACGGCGCGGCCGTCGTGCTGCTCGGCTCGGCCGAGTGGGGCGCGCGGGCCGGCCAGAAGCCGCGCGCCCGGATCCGCGCGATGGCGACCGCCGGCGCCGAGCCGATCATCATGCTGACCGCGCCCGCGCCGGCGTCGGCCAAGGCGCTCAAGCTGGCCGGCATGACGGTCAAGGACATCGATCTCTGGGAGATCAACGAGGCGTTCGCCGTCGTCCCGCTGCAGACCGCGCGCGCGCTCGGCATCGACCCCGATCGCATCAACGTCAACGGCGGCGCGATCGCCCTGGGCCACCCGCTCGGCGCGACCGGCGCGATCCTGCTGGGCACCGTGCTCGACGAGCTCGAGCGCACCAACAAGGCGACCGCGCTGATCACGCTGTGCATCGGCGGCGGCATGGGCATCGCGACCATCATCGAGCGCGTGTAGCGCGCGTTCGGTTCGCCGCGCGCGACGAGGCGTCGGGGCCTATCGCGCGCGCACGACGTGGAGCACGGTGGCGCTGTTGTCGGGGTCGATGATCCGCTGTGCGGCGTTGCTCGCGTTCGCAGCGATCTCGTAGTCGTTGTCGTTGTCGTTGTCCTCGTCGTCGGTCCGGATCGTGCCGAGCGGGTGCGCGTTCGCGGGCTCGGTCGTGCTGTGCAGGAAGTCGGGCGGACCGAACACGCCGTAGCTGAACCCCGCGCCAAGCGACGGGAATTCGGAGATCGTGTCGTCATCGAGCTGGGCCGCGCGGAAGATGCAGAAGTACAGATCCGTGTTCTGGGTCGACACGTTGGGCGCGATGCTCCCGTCGGAGAAGTTGCCGTTGTTGGTGTCTTCGTTGTCGAAGTGGCGCTTGAGTTGCACCGATCCCGGCGGGCACGCGTCGCCGAGCTTGAGCACCGCGTAGTCGTCGTGCTCGTTGTCGAGCTTGTTGATCTTGCTGAACGGCTTGAACTTGTTGCCATCGACCCGGCAGAAGTAGAACCGTGTGTTCTTCGAGGTTTCGTTCAAGTTGGTCTTGCCGATCCAGCCCGAGCGCGAGCTCGTGTTGGTCGTGTCCTCGTCATCCATCGCGATGATCACCTCGCCCGAGTCGGCGGGGCAGCTTTCGCCTGCGCCGGGGATCACGCCAACGGGGAAGGACCCGACTGCCTGCGAGTACTCGGTGGTGGGCAGCTCGGTCGTGTCGGCTGGCACGGCGTCCTCGGCCTCGTCGGCCATCTCGCCTGGCAGCCCGGCGCCCTCCTCCATGCAGGCGGGCAGCGCGGCGGCCGCGAGCGTGGCGGCGAGGCCAAACCAGGCCAGGCGGTCGCGCGTGTACGGGGTCCGATCGATGCGGTGGTCGTGCGTCATGTCGTCTCTCCTGCGTTCGTGGTTGTGTGGAGCGTCGATGACGGACGGCAAACACTGCCGCGCGTCACCCATGAACGCGGAGATCCGGGGCCGACTCCCAACAAAAAGCGACGGTCGGCGGCGATTGTTTGTTAGGTTTCGGGCCGACCGGGAACAGACAGGGGAGGCATCGTGGCGGGAGCCGACGCGGTCACGCAGTTGCTGAATGGATGGAGCGCTGGCGACAAGGACGCCGGCGATCGCCTGCTCGCGGCGGTGTACGAGGAGCTGCACCGCACCGCGCGTCGCTACATGTATCGCGAGCGGCCGGGGCACACGCTGCAGCCGACGGCGCTGGTGAACGAAGCCTACCTGCGCCTGGTCGATCAGGACACCGCGTGGCGCGATCGCTCTCACTTCTATGCCATCGCCGCCCAGCTGATGCGGCGCATCGTGGTGGATCACGCGCGTCACCGTCGCGCCGCCAAGCGCGGCGGTGATGCCGCGCCGATCACCGTCGCGGATCTCGCGGCGATCCCCGACGAGGCCGGGGCGGGGCCAGGGCCGGGGCCCGGGATCGACGTGCTGGATCTCGAGCGCTGCTTGACCGCGCTCGCCGCGCTCGACCCGCGCCAGGCGCGCATCGTCGAGCTGCGGTTCTTCGGCGGGCTCACCATCGCCGAGACCGCCGAGATCGTCGGCGTCTCGCACACCATCATCGAGCGCGAGTGGAGCTTCGCGCGCGCGTGGCTGCGCCGCGCGCTCGAGCGTGCTGCCTGAGCCTCGACGCGCGGAGCACCATGGACGGCGAGCGCTGGCAGGTGTTGAAGGAGCTGTTCGGCGCGGCGCTGGAGCATGCGCCCGCGCAGCGCCAGGCCTATCTCGCCGAGCACTGCGGCGACGATCCGACGCTCAAGCGCGAGCTCGAGTCGTTGCTGGCCCAGCACGAGCGCAGCACCGGCTTCCTGAGCCGGCCGGCGCTCGTCGCCGCCGCGACGCGGCTCCATGATCTGACCGGGCAACGCCTGCACCACTACGAGGTCGAGCGCCTGATCGGCACGGGCGGCATGGGCGCGGTCTACGCGGCGCGCGATGTCCGGCTCGGCCGCCGCGTCGCGATCAAGCTGCTGCCGCCGCACCTCGCGCCCGATCCCGACCGGGTGCGGCGCTTCCGCCGCGAGGCCCAGGCCGGCTCGCTCATCAACCACCCCAACATCGTCACCGTCCACGAGATCGGGCAGCTCAACGAGCTGTCGTTCATCGTCACCGAGCTGGTCGACGGCGACACGCTCGACGTCAGGATCGCCGCCGGTCCGCTCGCCTGCGACGAGATCCTCGCGATCGCCGGGCAGCTGGCGGACGCGCTGGCCGAGGCGCACCGCCGCGGCATCGTCCATCGCGACATCAAGCCATCCAACCTCATGCTCACGCCGCGCGGCCAGCTCAAGGTGCTCGATCTCGGGCTGGCCAAGATGATCGACGAGGGCCCGGAGCTGCCCAGGGCGATCGCGTCGGGGACGGATCACACGCTGACCGGCGCGCTGATGGGCACGGCGGCGTACATGAGCCCGGAGCAAGCGCGCGGCGAGGACGTCGATCCGCGCAGCGACCTGTTCTCGGT
>Ga0307513_10009332_pt1 | contig 12420 bp, 7 predicted proteins | sample 15_EM_MG_FD_202174 | JGI IMG/M metagenome (GOLD analysis project Ga0307513, IMG submission 202174) | Populus trichocarpa ectomycorrhiza microbial communities from riparian zone in the Pacific Northwest, United States - 15_EM | ecosystem: Host-associated > Plants > Roots > Unclassified | place... | reverse complement strand
GTCTAATCCAAAAAAGCTAGTTATGAACGTTACATCCAAAAAGCTAGAAAAAGTAATAATAATAGAATACCTATAATATTTAATCTACCTAAATACATGACTTAGCAAATGCTAGTGGGGAATTGACTGTGCAACAGCGGTGACCTTTATAGAAGTCTGGCCTCAGGGTTAGCTCGCTAGAAATCCGAGAACATTCCATCAATTACATCACTGTTCCGCGTTGTTCCGATTAATGGAATATTCTAGCGAACTGACCCTGAATTCACTTATATAAAGACCACCGAATTTTTCTCAATTCCCCCCACTGGCGTTTGCTGGTCGTAGATACTCTTTATGTTAATTATAAGTAATATAACATAGTTTTGTATATAAATATATTGACCTTTCCCACTTTCCCGCTTTTAGCTTGCCAAATATGGGGCAAAAGGTTAAAAAGTGGGAAAAAGTGAACAAGTAAATTGCTAGCTTGCTGATGTGGTTAGGTCAAGCAAAATTTGATATCGGTTGGGTCCACATTTGTGTACCGTAACCCCGAATACTTCCATCGATCGACATACACGGGCCCCAAATCCACGCTTTGTTCTTTCCCGCAACCATCTCGAAGGGATGTGTAGGAAAAATCAAAAACAGCCTATGAGACTTATAGGCTACTTCTGGCACTTATAAGTACATTATAAGTACATATCAGCACTATATCAACAACACATATGCCTCCGTAATCACTGAAATGGTTCGATAATTACCTATCGGCTTTTTTTGATTGTTCCGACATTGTATATGCACGGTCGTTAAAAAAAATCTTCTGTTGTTTCTTTCAAAATGTTATAAGGAGGAGGACATCGCCGTTCTGGTGCTCTAGATCAAGATGAATTCCTCCTTTGTTTCCTGCGAGGTCAAATCGAGTTGGTTTGAAAACGAGAACGTATCCCAATGCAAAAACCAGATTCAGTTTCGTGCCTTCTTTTTTAAGATTCGAGGCCATGATGAAGGCGTGAAGACCAGAGACAGCATCGAAACGCCACAGCACTGCATGCCATTCATGAGAACCTTGTGAGTGAAATTTGCCATACTTACACCACCCATGCAATCCTGAGGATCTTAAATAGAAAACCGGATGAACATGTCGGTTTTCTTAATTACTTGAATTAGAGACTGATGAGTGCTCAAATCAGTGTTTTCTTCACTCTCTCATCCCAAGGGCCTTATGGGCATAATGTTGCAAAACATTCCATAGTAAGATGTTACATGGAGCAAAGTATAGTGGAAATTTGTAGGCATCTCTCAGAGTGGGATTGAGCAAGGCAACTCACTTCATCTTTGTTGCTCTCAACGCTGACTGGCCATCACAAACTTGGCTTTACCTCCAAGACTCTCACACAAATAAACCAAAGAAGCCATAAACCGCACATTATATTCGATCAACGAACAGCATGTACAATATGAAACCATCAAGTCTAAAAAGTATATACAATCAAAGTCACCACCCCATAAGCCAAGTACGTACGTGTATATCGAACAAGGTGAGGCAAGGCACAAACATCAAGACAATTTTAGAGAAATAGGAGCAAAAGAAAAAATTCAGTGATATAGGAACAACGGGGATATAGAAGCAGCAGGGATATGGTAAACAGGATAGCGGGGAGCAGGAGGGTAATTCGATAGCAGACAAGAGATAGCAAGATACGTAGACAGACAAGGGAAGAGTAAAGCGGAAAGTGAGATTTAGTAAAAGAAAAGAGAAAAAAGTCATTTCAGTCGTCAAAAAAGGAGTCGCAGTCGTAAATTCGGGGGGGTAAGCGTTAACATTGCATGAAGGCGATGAGGGCGTGAAGGCGTAAGAGGTAGAGCGTGAAAAGGTAATGCGTGAAAAAAGCATGAGGAGGCGTGCGTGAAGAGCATGCATTAGAGGCGTAAACGTCAAGAAGCGAAGCCGTGAACGCTCGAAGCCGTCAAGGCAGAGCGTGGTAGATATTAAACCGCGGAGGCGTCAGCGAGTTCATGAGTGTTTTGAGGGGGTAGCGATAGACCGATAGGTGGGATAGGATAGGGGGCATAGGGGCATAGCATAGCATAGAGGATGATCGACGACCGTCAATCATCGGTGTTTTGCGATGGAGAACGAAAAACGAAGGCGGGGCATGGACAGGAAACGAGGTTCGACTTGGCACAAATGTCGAAAACTCAAACCCGAATCCCCGACCTCGGCCTCAACTGCGATCCCGGAGTAGCACCCACACCCGACCGCCCTCCAGGCGTCGGGCGTCCCTTGGGTCGTGGCCTATTAAGCCGAAGGTTATCCCCAGGTCTACAATAACCACGAAGGTCAATTATTCGTATTTCAACTCAAAAGGCAAAAGAAAACGCACGTCATCATAACGCCCCCACTCCCACTCCCACTCCCTACAACAACAATCGAATTCTCCTTCTGATCCGTAGACATCGTCGTTGAAGACTTCTTGCCGCCCACATTCCCATTCCCAACCGCACCAGGCCCAGTGCTCCTCTTCGACCACCCCAACGCCGTGCGACGTGCCGTGGACCCGACGCGTGGGCGGATCGTGTTACTGTCGGCGTTGTTGTTGGCATTGCTGTTGGCGTTGGCTTTGACCTTGACAGCCGAGCCCAACCCAACGACACCTTCCAGCACAAGCGGCGAAAACGGCTTGAGCGCCTCAATGGACGGTGCACTGCCCTTGGCCAAATTGGAGTTAACAGCAACCTCCCTCAAAACAGGCGTCGTCAACGCCGACTTGGGGGTATTCGCGGTAGCATAAGGATCAGCCTGGACGAAGGAAGGCGGCGAAAGAGAGGATGCGTTGGAGGAGTTGGAATTGGAGGAATTGAAATTGGAGTTGAAGTTGGAATTGAAGTCGCCGAAATTGGGATTGGCATTCGCATTCGAGTTGAAATTGCCATTCGAAACCCGGGTCTGCGGGTACGGCGACGCCCTCGACGAAGTCCTAGAACGAACCCGGCGGCGGGGTCGTAAATCTGAAGGTAACGGCCCATACGTCTGCACCGAATGCTCAAGGAGCGCTTGCATCCCTGAAGGCTCTTCCGGGGCTTGGAACGCTAAAAAGAACAAAGCAATATTCGTCAACACGAAGTTCCTTGAAATCCAAGAGAAAGGGAAAAAGAACCCACATTGAATAGCGAACAACGAAAACGGAGTGTCCAACCACACCCTCCGACTCTCGCTCACAGTCGTCTGCGCCTCGTCCTTCAGCGCATAATACTTCCTCAACGCAACAATCCCGCGCTCGTCATCCCAAATCCCAAAATCAAAATCATGGCTCCCAGTCGACTGTTGGTGTTGGTGATGCTGCTGCTGTAAAGCCGCCGTATCAGCATCAACGATATACACAGGTTGATGTATCGTCGGGCTGTTATCATTAACGTTACCCCCAACTTTGCCCAACTTGGTCGTCGATCCAAACTCGGAACTTGCGGGTGCATGGAACGGCGGGGACATCGACACCGTATGAACATCCGCGGCGTCAGCGCTAGCAGTAGAAACTTTGGAATTCGTGCTGCTCCCCAACCCACCAGCCTCCTCCTCGATCGTCTCATACACCGAGCTCCTTGACATATGCGCGCTGACACTCGCCCCACCACCACCCTTCGAATACCGCCTCCGGTGCCCAGTCCCCCGCGCACGCGCTCGTTGCTGAGCCGCATGTTGTTGTGCCCTCATCGTCATCGAACTTGACGAAGTACTAGTGACCATCGGGTGTGTGGCGTTCATGCCGCCAAGAGCGCCAAAGGCAGCGTTGACCCTTGCGAGATCGATATCGGCAGAGTCGAGGTCGATGCTGCTCTGCGACCCGCCAGAGATCGATGAACCGTCTGAGGCGGCGGAGAGTGGGGGTGTAGTGTCACCCCCAGAGGCGGAAGTACACGTGCTTGACCTGGAGCGACCACCCATATGCGAGGTTGGCGCGGAAGGGCGGGAGAATACAGGTGTGGGTCGATCTGTTCACATACACGAAATTAAGCATTGGAAAAAGACGAAAGAAAAGAAAGAAAGAAAACACTTACGAAGGCCGCCCATGCTCACACTCATCCCAACATCTTCGCCATCCCCATCAGCAGTCAAACACCCCTCCTCCAAACTCGGTCGGCCAACAAGCAAACCCGTCTGGGCGCGAATCATACGTTCGCCACCAAAGCGGAACGCAGAGGCCAGGGTCGACGTCGACGCAGAAGCAATAGCAGGACGAACGGGCACAGGAACAGGGGATTTAAAGTTGCCATTAACATTGACGTTGGGATCAACAGCAGAGACCCGCGCCGACTTGTTGCGATGAAGCGAATCCGGTGCGTAATCATCATCATACCCTCCAAAGCCCTGGTCCGTGGAAGCCGCCGAATCGAACGACATGCGAGGGCGGTGCGTGGCGAAGCCCTTGTTGAGTTCAACCACACCCAACTCCTGTGCGAGTGAGCTGCGGTTATACGCATCGTATTCGAAACCGCGCGGGTTCTCCAGCTCAGAGCCCGAGTCGTATGGGTTGGCAGTGGGAGCTTTGACTGGGGGAGGCAAGACGGCGCGTTTACGTTTCTTCACGACGCCTCGCACACGTACGCAGGGCGAGGCTTCGATAATCGACCCGACTGAACGACGGCGAACATGTCCACCTCCGAGCATCTAAAGTAAAGAGAGAAACTTCATCAACACCAAAGAACAACACACAAAAAAGAAAAAGAAAACATACACTGATCATGGTATCATCCTCCCTCACATTCCCATCACTCAACCCCCCAACGCTCAAACTCTGATTACTCATCATCGACAACCGACTTGAAGCATTCGCAGGCGGGAACAACCCCCGTCCCCGCTGCTGCTGCTGGGCCCCCACCTTCCTCCCGAACACAGACGACTCATCATCCCTATCCACCTCCATCGACGACCGATACCCCGTCTTCTCGAATATAGAGTCTTCATACTCATTATCCCCCGACCGCGACTCCCTCGACCCCGCAGACCCCACCGACGCCCTCCTCGGCTCATCCGAACCATCGAGAATCGAATCATAATAATCATACGTCCCTTCCTGATCAGACTCCACTCCAAGCGGGGACGCATCGATCCTCGTCAATCCAAACGGCGGAGGCGCCAACCCTTCCTCCTCCTCATCGTCACCCGGGGACCCAAACATCTTCTCCCCAACCCCTGGTCTCCCCATCCCCACCCTCTCCCTCCGCATCGCCTCGAAATCCCTCCCACCCTCACTCATCACACTCATATTGTCATCCCCATCCCCATCCACACTCACATCCCTCCGATGCTGAGGATACCGCGACGCCGCCCACGCTCCAAACCCGCTGTTCGCCCCATACCGCGCATACGAAATCGCCACCGAGCTCGAGCTCGCGGACGAATCGTTCCTTGAATGCCCATGGGAAGATTGGCCGCTGCGGTTATACAAGCTGACAGGCGGGACCTGCGACGAAACCGACATATTCGACTCCCGTCGTCTATGGCCTCCAGAAGCAGCACCACCACCACCGGGGCGGAAATAAAAGCTACTCGCATCGCTCTCCACCCTCTGCCTCACCCTCCATCCCCGGACACCAACCCCTGCACCACCCCCATGCAACCGCTGCTGCTCCGCCACAAACGCAAACGTATCATCCACACTCATCGACATCGACACGCTCCTCGAGCTCATCCCATCCCCATCCCCTTCCTCGTCCTCGCTCACCGGACGCTCTTGGAGACTCGGCATAAGCAACGCGCCATAATCGAAAGGGTCCGTCGATCCTGGGTTGATAACATGTCCGTATGAAGACACAGAAGCGATGCTGAACGCCGATTCGTGGCGTTTATGCGGTGCCGCACGGCGCGCCGCGTTGGGATTATAACTCGCCGCGCTCGAATTCGAATTCGAAGGAACAAAGGAATAGCTAGCGTTCCCGCTACTCCCAAACGAAAACGAATCCATATTGGATGGGATAGCAGGCACAGGCGGAGGTGGGGGGTAAAAACCTGGTCGATCGCCGCTGAACTCGAACCCGCGCCTGACCTCCTCGAACGAGGTGAACCCTTCAAAGCTGATCCCCGATGCAGGACGGGATGCCGAAGGACCTTTATACACGCTCTTTCTTCGTTCATGGACGTTCTGGTTCAGCGCTGTCGTCGTCAACGGCTTTTTGGCTTTTGCGATGGCAAGTGGTTGAGTTTTGGAAGGCTGCGCCTTGTTCTCCTTCTCTTCGGACATGAGATCAGGATTAGAAACCTATTAAAACTCGGTCAGTTCAACTCCGTTCATAACTCGCAAATGGAACACACCTTCGCAACACCACTATTCGCTACCCCAGGATCAACCCGTTTCGGACGAGGCACAGCAGGCGGCAACCCTTCAAGAATCTTGGCATAGATCGACTTAAGCACGGGATCATCTTCCAGCGCCGCGCTGTCAAGATCAGCAGAGGGATCCGAGGCGGTGGTTTGGTGTTGAGCATGTCGGGAGACGGAGGCATCCAAAGGACCAGCGGCGAGCGATATACTCCTCGCATGTGCAGGCGGTGGTATAATATCGGATAACGTCAACTCCCTCTCTGGCGCTTTCCCCTCCTCCTTCTCTTGTTGCGCCTCGGACGCTTTTGGAAGCCCACCGAACCTGAATGACCGATCGAGCTCTCCATCGGAAGGCCTTGTCGAGCTTGACGAATTCGAACTCGAAGTAGACGCAGACAACAACCCAGAAGGTTCCTGGACATCCACAAGCCTCGACCTCGATTTAGACTGACCCAGAGCACCGAGCTGCAGCGAGTCAGAGTCGGTGTTGTTATCAAGGTGGGCTTCGTTGGGGTTGGTAACTTCCGCGCTCGCGCTAGACCAACTCGGCAGTTGGACATCCACAATCCTCGAAACACCATCATCAAACGCCTGTCCATCCCCACTCACACTCGACAACTCAAACGCTTCCCCAAGCTTCATCATCCCAAGCGGCATATCTGGCAACGGCGGAGGCGGAGGAGGCACCTCGAACCCATACCTCAAATCCACCCTCGCGGGCGTCCTAAACGCATTCTCCAGCTGCTCCACAAAGCTCCGACGGTCCGACGCACCAGACTCATTGAGTTTCCTCAGCTCGCCGGTGAAATCAAAGGATTGTTTGGTGTCATCCTCCGAAGTGGTGGTTGGGGATGGGAGGGATAGCGATTGCGAGGGTGCAGGGGACGGGAAGGGCGAAGCCGAGGGATTCATCGTCGTCTTCACCGGATACTCTGAATGATCCGTCAACGAAGCGCGGAAAACAGGGATCTCCATGGACCGTTCATGTCGCAGCTCATTCTCATGCTCCTTCAAAATCTCCCTCAACTCTCCAGGAACATCCGAATCTTCATCGTCCACATCAAGCGGCGCATCGGGATGATACGCCGAACTATCCGACCCGCCGCCCAATGTCCCTGACATCCCGAGGATGCGACGCCGTGTATGTTGCGCATCCTGCAAGGGGGCCTCTTCGCCTACAAACTCCCCTTCTCCTCCTTCCACAAATTCATCCCCTACTTCTACCTCGAACGAAAACGTAGATCGCGCACTCCTCCCTCCTGCAGACCCGGGAACGCCAAGCGACAACGAAAACACCGAAGGCGGGGCTGCAGCACGCGTTCTTCCCCAACTCCCGCTCTCTAGCTCTTGTGCCTGCATACGCTTAAAGACGGGGGTTAACGACCTCCCTTCTCCTTCTCCTGCCTCTTCTCTGAGTTCTTCCGCACTGGCACTACCACTGGCGCTCCCAAACGTCAAACAACTCGGAACACGCGCTGCATCACCATCTCTTTCTTTCTTCTCTCCATCAAGACTCTGACTCGCTCCACCTAATCCCAAAGACGACAACTGCACCAACCGCCCCTGCGCCACCATCACACCACCTCTTGCTCTAACGCGCTCAGGACGCAGCCCCAAAGGCTGAAACGCAACCTCAGGCTCGGGTTCAGGAGCAGGCGTCATCGTTCGTTTGTGGCCTCGTTTAAAGGACAACGACGACGAAGCGGCGGAGAGGGGGGGAGACAGAGAGTATACCGAGGATGGGGAAAACGAGGCAGATGTGGATGTAGACGGCGGTGGAGTGATCTTCTTAACCCCGCGTCTCGTCATGGTAGCGCTTGGAGAAGCAGACGATGGACCCCGGGCAGTAGACGACGACGGCGACTTCTCCTTGACAGGCGACAGCCCTTGGATCAACGTCGACCACGGTGCGATCTGCTTGGCGATAAGGGAAGCCGCTGCGTTGTTGGCTGCGGATGCATTATTGACGTTCTTCATGTTCGCGTCGTCGGTCTTCTTCATCCCGTTGTTATTGTCGTTGGAATTCGAATTCGAACCAGAATACCCCCGGCTTTGCGCATACGGCCTCAAGGAGCTAATCGACGACGACCCACTGGGGCGAAGCGTCTTCTTCAACGGGCTATCCGCGACTCTGCGCTGCTGGACGCCTCCTCTTGTGGCCGTGGTCGTCTTGGTACTAGCGCCGGTGGGTGTCGGAACTTCCCCAGAAACCATAGTAGACTTGATAGTACTCGGCGCGACTGAAGACACCACCGAAGAGACCGCAGAAGAACCCGCGACAGAAGGAGAAGCCTTTAACGGTGTCGCATTGGGCGTGCTCCCTGGTGTAGCTTGTAGATCGAGGACATTGATAAGCATGGCGAGGTCGTTTGTCGCTGCGTCGAGAATGGAGAGGACACCTATTTAATCATCGAGGGCGGTTTCGTTAGCGATGACGCTCAAGCAAAGGAATGAAAGTGATAAAATAAAATAAAATAAAATAAAATTTAGAAAACGAATAAAACATTAACGAACCTTCATCATCTTCATACACAGCCTTGGGCCTACTCCCCTTCAACAGCTGCTCCGACACAGGACGCGTGCGTACTTTCTGCTGCTTAACCGGCGTCTCAGTCGGTGCCGGTGCTCCATCCTCATCGTCATCAACATCCATCCTATCCTCACTCTCTCCAAACCCACGATGTCCACTCTCCTCATCAACGAGCATCCTATCATCATCATCATCATCCACAGACCCATGCCCATCCACCGTCGCCTCCTCAATCGTCACAATTGGATACCCGCCCACACGCCCACCACCCTTCTCCTCACGACCACCCTCCGACGAAGCATATGACCCCCGCCTCGAGTCAGGAAACAACGAAGCCAACGAGCCGCGTTTCCTGCCTTCCGATGAATGTTTGCTCTCTCTCGAGGTGCGCTTCTCTGCTTTGTCTTTGTCTCTGTCTTCCGCAGCTCGCTCCCTGCCCCTCCTTTCTCGAATCGTCTCCAACCCCTCCTCATCCCATTTTATAGAAGACGCGACAGAGCTCGCGCGGGAGAGGCGCGAGTCTGTAGATGTGGTGGATATAGGACGGAGAGAGGAGCCTGCTGAGGAGGCGTTTGACAAGGCGGAGGAGGGGCGGGGGGTTGTGGCTGCGTTATTGAGGGCAGAGTCGACGGAGAGTCTATTGTCGTTGGCAGCATTGTTGCTGTTGTTGTTTCCACCAACGGAAAAGGCAGCGGTGGCGTTGGTGGCAGCGCCAGTGGGGGCACCGAAGCTTGGACCAACCGTGTTCGCACCGCCGACCAACACCGAGCTCGCCGTACTCCCACTCCTCACAGTCGGGAGACGGATGGTAGAAGGTAATCCTAATCCCAAAATACTGCGTTTCTTCTGCGCCACTCCTCCCACACCCAAATACGCCCCAGAGCTAGCTCCAGCCGACGAATTGGAAGAAGTAGACTCCCCAAGCGTCCGCGCAGCCATTGGACCCGGACTAGCGCTCAACGCGCCCACCTCGAAGCTCGACGTCGACAAACGCGGCGTCGACGCCTCTTTAGCTTGTGCTTGTGCCGATTCTTTGAGTTTGCTGGATTTGGACTTGGACGACTTTGATGACGACTTTTTGGATTTCTTGGCGTCGTCACCTCGGCTTTCGGGGTCTTCGGTCTTCTTGTTCTTCGTCTTCTTCTCTTTGCCTTCTTTCTTCCCCACTGTCCCATCACTCTTCTTCTTCGCCTTGTCCTTTGCCGTTCCGTCGCCCTTGGAACCCCTCCCATCTTCCTCCATAGCACCACTAAACTGGGCCCAACTTCCCATTCTCGCAAGTGATCTGACGCTCCGCATGGCGCGGAGCGCAATGGACCCTTGTCCCTGACTCGCACTGGCGCCCGAGGTAGGCGGAGGTGACAAGAACCCGCCAGATGTCGAAGAAGGCGGAGCCAATAACCCACTGGAGGTAGGCGGAGGAGCGAGCTTACCGCCCATGCCTGTGCCTGTATTCATGTTATTGTGGGTGGATACAGACCCCGACCCGGTGCCCATAAGAGTAGATACGGCGCTCGTTGATGCACCGCGCATGCGTACTGAGCTTGTGTTGATATTGGCGTTGGCATTGGCCTGTACATGAGGCTGCGAGAGTAGGAGCCCTGAATCTAGCGAGTTGAAGCGCGCGCGGGTATCCTGCCCTTGCGCTTGTGATTGCGTTGGTGTTGCTGATAATTTGAATGTAGATGCTAAAAGGTCTGGTGCTGCAGTTGAACGACATATTAGCGTGGTAACGGCGAAAAGAGATAATAGACGACTCACTTTTAGACCGAACTGAACGCGCCGGTTGAGCTTCATGTATATATTCCACAGCTGCAACGAAAAACCCAACATCAGCAACCAAACGAAATACCAACAAAAGGAACACATACGTTTAAGCGAAGCACTCATCTTGGAATTCTCCTTCCCCTTCTTCTTCTCATCTTTCGAATCCTTCCTCCCCCTCCCAATAGTCCACCACCTCTCCTTACCTCCTTCCTTCTCGTCTACCTTACCCAACCCTTCCTTCGCACCCCCCAAATTTGTCTTCTCCCCCATCGGCTGAGGCATCGGCGGCGGCGCATCAGCACCCACCTCCACACCCCACCCAACACCACCCAACCCTCCTCTAACCCGACTCGGTCGTTTCCTAACCACCAAAATCTCTCCGATATCAGGGTCATCCGTCGGGTCAACATAGATCTCAAACCCGCCTTTGGCTTTCAGCGAAGACGCCGAAGAAGCGGCGGGAGCACCAATGCGTCGGACTACATCAGAAAAGTCGGTGTTGGCAGAGGTGGAAGAGGAGGAACCGAACGGTGTAGAGGAGAATATCCCCAACTTGGATTTCTTGGGTACCAAACGCTTTTTGCCCCCTGTCGTTTCGACCGCGTTCTCCTGTGCTTTAGCAACCTTGGGTGCGAGCGCGAGAGAGGAATTCGGACCCTTCGCAGCTGCAGCGGCGTCCCACGAATCCTCCAATGCACGAGCAAAAGAGGCCGAACTCGTGGTGGAGTTACCCCCATCAGAAGAGGATATAACAGTAGAGGAAGGTGTAGCGGAGATCAACCGGATAGAGGGGATAGCGTTGGGAACCGGAGGGGCGGGGGCGCTGGCCTGCATCGCCCTGGGTCGTGATGAATGAAGCGGTTGTGTGGATGGGTGATGGTGCGATGTTGCTGAAGAGACGAATGGCATGATAATTGTCGTCGTCGTAAAAAATTGTTGTTGTCGTTGGCGTTAGAACGTGTAAAAAAAACGCGTGGCGTCGTGTCGTGAAAAATAAAACGTGCAAGCGTGAAAAAATGATCAAATGGTGATGGTCGTGAAAAATGTCGGTAGATGATAAATTGTCTTGAAGATGTCGATGTTGATGTTCTCGAGGATGTCGATGATGGTAATGTTCTTGAGGATACTGATAATGTCGATGTTGGTGTGAGGTGCAACTTTTACGTGTGTCGTCGTCGTTGTCGTCGTGGGCGTAAACACGTCAGTCGGTCAGTCAAATTCGTTCGTTCGTTCGTCGTTCGTCGCGTCGTACTGGAATCTTCGTCTTCGTCTGCCAAACCAAACACGTCAGCATCACCGTCCACAACGCAGGAACACGAGCACAGGCACCCACCTAAATCAACCCTGCCAACTTCCTTCCCTTTCTCTTCCTGACCTTCCTCTCAACTCAACCAAAGCCCTCTGAACGAACAGAGAGACAAAAAGGCAAAGTCGAGCGAAAACGCACTTTCTTCAGCGGAGGGAACGGAGTACAAGGACAAGGACAAGGGAAGCACGGAGCCAAAGAAACCCGAAGAAGAGGTTCAACCAAACACCACGAGGCAATCACACAAGAAAGTTCAACATTGCCTCACGTGATCGTGATCGTTGTTGTTTAGGACACAGCCACGGGCGCGTCGAGGCGGAGCGGAGCTAATTGGGATCTGGATACCCGATATCGCCGCATACATACGTAGGGCTTCGGAAAGATGGGCGTTACGTAGAACTAGGAACCAGTTTCTATAGATTCAATACTTCTTCAAACGGCCGGGTGGTGATTGTCTGAAAACAGATAGGGATTCGGAGGCATGAAAGTCCATATAAGGGATTTGGGAATATTTGA
>Ga0307513_10009331_pt1 | contig 12421 bp, 10 predicted proteins | sample 15_EM_MG_FD_202174 | JGI IMG/M metagenome (GOLD analysis project Ga0307513, IMG submission 202174) | Populus trichocarpa ectomycorrhiza microbial communities from riparian zone in the Pacific Northwest, United States - 15_EM | ecosystem: Host-associated > Plants > Roots > Unclassified | place... | reverse complement strand
TGGTCGCGTCGAGCGCCTCGTCGAGTCGTCCGCCGAGGAAGGCGGCGACCTGCTTCATGATCCAGTAGTACGCGATACCGAGCTCGAAACCGCCGCGTTCGAGGGCGTCGAGACAGTCGGCCTCGTCGAAGCCGTCGTCGCCGAAGTCGGTGGCGGAGCGGGTGCGGCCCTGCAGGCAGAGCGCAAACTGCTCCAGCATGCGATCGACGTGCAGGACGACGTCATTGTGGTACAGCCGGGCGAAGTCGCAGTACCTCCCCGCGAGCGCGACGACCCGGTTCAGCGGGTCGCCGGTCTCGAAGTGCAGCCAGATCGCGTTGTAGGTGAGGTACCCGGCATGGGTGAGGTCGCCCGCGTCCAGGCAGGCGTGGAAGGCCTCGTCCAGCATCGGAAGATTCGCCGCGAAGGGCCGGCGCCAGATGCTGATCAGGGCGGCGTGGTGGAGCAGGACCTTCCCGCGCCAGACCGCGGCGTCCGGCAGCCGGCCGGCGAGTTCGAGTGCCATCTCGGAGAACTGCAGCGCGGACGGGATGTCCGCGCGCACGCCGACCAGCACCATGGCGAAACAGCTGTAGACGAAGGGCGACTCGCCGGTTTGTCCCCGGCTGATGCAGACGTTGACGCCCTTTGCGGTGATCAGCGGCCACAGCCGCGGCCGGTGTGCGTAGATCAGCGGCGCGGCTTCGGCGAGTAGGCCGATGAGCGTCGTGGCCTCGGGATCGTCGGTGGCCGGGAGGTCCGTCAGCTCGGCGATCCGGCGCCCGGCCAGGTTGGCGAACACCAGATCGAGTTCGGCCTCGGCGGCAGCCCAGGCGCTGTCGTCGTCGGGAAGGAACACATCGAACAGGCGCATGGCCAGGAAGGCGTCCGCCGCGGCGGCGTCGAAGCGACCGGACAGCTGGCGAAGTCGCTGCCGTAACCGGTAGACCCGGACCCGGTCCATCCGCCCGCGGGCCCGGTCCAGCGCGGCGGCCAGCAGCTGCTCGGCCTGCTCGAAACCGCCCACCAGGTACTCTGCCTCGGCGAGCTCGACGTGCAGGTCGAAAGCCAGCTCGTACGGTGCCGACCAGGCATCCGTACCCAGCAGTGTGATGCCGGTGGCAAGGTAGGTGCACGCCGAGGCGAACGCGGTCGCGGACTTGGCACGCCGGCCGGCGTCCAGGTTCAGGTGGACGAGTTGCTCCCGTTCGGCGCCGGACGTGACGAGCTCGACGCCCTGGTTGAGGTGACCGACGATCTCGAAGAGGTCCCCGGCGGGGATCCGCTCGAGCAGCATCCGGCCGATCCGCAGGTGCTCGGCCGGCCGGTCCGCGGCCGGCAGCAGTTCGTACGCCGCCTCCCGTACCCGATCGTGCGGGAACGCATAGCCACCGGCCACCTGGCAGAAGAGACCTTCCTCGATCGCCCCGGCCAACTCGGCGTCGATCCGGTCCACGGCCAGACCGCTCAGCATCGCCAGGGTGGCGGGGTCGATGGTGGTGCCGACGCAGGCGGCGAGGGCCAGTGCCGTTCCGGTCGTGGCCGACAGGCCTTTCAGCTTGGCCAGCACCAGCTCCACCACGTTGTCCGCCAATCCCTGCCGATCGATCGTGGCAAGGTCCCACTGCCAGGATCCGACCTCCGGGTCGCGGGTCAGCAGGCCCCGTTGATAGAGGGTGGTGAGGAAGTGGATGGCGAAGAACGGATTGCCGGCGGTCTTGTCCTGGACGACGGCCGCGAGCGGCGCCACCTCCGCGGGCGGCCGCTGCAGGGTGTCCGCGACCATCCGGGTCAAGTGATTGGCGGTCAGCGGCGACAACACGAGGTCCAGGACTTCAACGCCGCCGCGGCGTACCTGCTCCATGGCGGTGGCCAGCGGATGGGCCGAAGCGACCTCGTTGTCCCGGTAGGCACCGACCAGCAGCATCGCACGGCGTTCGGTGTCGGTCAGCAGATAGCTCAACAGCTTCAGGCTGGCCGGGTCGAGCCACTGCAGGTCGTCGAGGAACAGGACGAGGGGATGTTCCGGCCGGGCGACGGCGGTGAAGAACCGGCCGACCATCAGGTGCAGGCGGTTCTCGGCGGCCGCGGGCAGTAGCCGGGGCACCGGTGCCTGTTCGCCGAGGATCAGGCTGAGCCGCGGCACGAGATCCGTGAGGACGGCGCTGTTCGCGCCGAGCGCGGCCACCAGGGTCGCCTTCCAACGCTCGATGTCCGCGTCGCTCTCGGTGAGGATCTGCTTGACCAGGTTCCGGATCGCCGCGACGAAGATGGCGTACGGAACGTCGCGCTGGTACTGGTCGTACTTCCCGGCGATGAAGTAGCCGCGCGCGGCGACGACCTGCCGGCGCAACTCGTGCACCAGCGCGGACTTGCCGATCCCGGAATAGCCGGAGACCAGGGCGACCTCGGCCCTTCCGGTGCCGCAGACCCTCGCGAAGGCGTCCCGCAGCGCCTGTGCCTCCGGCTCCCGGCCGTATAGGCGCGGCGAGACGAGGAACCGGTCCGAGGCGTCCCTGGCGCCGAGCGGGAATGCGGGAATCGCCCGGTTCGCGGCCCACTCGTCCCGGCAGTGCTCCAGGTCCGCCAGCAGCCCCCGGGCGCTCTGGTAACGCTCCTGAGCTTCTTTGGCCAACAGCCTCGACATGATCGCGTCGAGGCCGGCCGGGATCGTCCGGACCACCTGTGCCGGGGGCCGCGGCAGCCGGGCGACATGGCAATGCGCCCACTCCATGGGGTCGGCCGCCTCGAACGGCAGCTGACCGGTCAGCATTTCGTAGCAGACAACTCCCAGCGAGTAGAGGTCACTGCGGTGGTCGACGCCCCGGTTCATGTAGCCGGTCTGCTCCGGCGACATGTAGGCGGGGGAGCCCTCGACGATCTGCGCTCCACCGGCTGGCACGGCCGGGACGGGGCCTACGCGCACCGCGATGCCGAAGCCGACGAGCTTCACCGCGCCGGTGCCCGGATCGACCAGCACATTCGCCGGGTTCAGGTCCTTGTGCACGACGTCGTGCCTGTGCAGGTCGCAGACCGCGGTGACGAGCGGGAGTGCCACCTGGAGGAACTCGCCCACGTCGATCGGTCGCCGCCGGCGGGCGGACAGGGGCTCGCCGTCGAACCCCTCGAGGATCAGCCGGGCCCGCATCGCCTGGTGGTCCATGCCGATCGGCTTGAGCACCCAAGGGCTGTCGAGGCGGCGGAGCAACTCGTACTCGTTGCGGACGCGGTCCACACCGAGTGTGGCGTCCGGCCCCATGACGCGGGACATGATGAGTACCGCAAGCCCGTCCCGCCGGCGTACCGCCCGGTAGAGGCTGCCCGTGGCGTCCTCGCTGAGAGTCCTGGTGATGCTGTACGTGTCCGGCATGGCAACCGCCCTCTGGTGACCCTACGTCGTCGCGCTCGGGCCGCGCGCCGCAATCGGTCGGTTGCGGCGACCGCATCCAGCCCCGCTCGTCCCACCAGTTCGTTCCGCCGCTGGCCGGACCACTGAGGGCGTAGAGTCCGGCGGTGGTGGCGGTGCGAGCCGCCGTGACCCGGGGGGTGGTGAGATGGCACTCCGCACGATCGTGGTCGAGGACGACGCCTACGATGCGGAATTTGTCGTCGCGGCTCTCACCCAGGAGGGGTACGACCTGGACTTGATTCGGGTAACGACAGCCGAGGAATTGGAGCGTGAGCTCGCCGCCTCGCCGCCGGACCTGGTCGTCTCCGACTACGTGCTGCCCTTTTTCAGCGCCGAGGACGCATTGCGCTGCCTGCACGCGACGGGCCACGACGTTCCGTTCATCCTGATCTCCGGCCGGATCGGCGAGGACGCCGCGGTGGCGATGATGCGGGCCGGAGCACACGACTACGTGAGCAAGGACCACCTGTACCGGCTGGGCCCGGCGGTCCGCCGGGAGCTGCGTGAAGCCCAGAGCCGCGCGGAGCAGCGGCTGGCGCGGGAGGCCCTGCGCCGCACAGAGGAGGATCTCCGACTGCTCGCCGAACATGTACCGGACGTGATTTTCCGGTGCCGGGTGCATCCCCGTCTCGAGGTGGCCTACCTCAGCCCGGCCGTGGAGATGCTTTCCGGCGTCGCACCCGAGGCACTGCTCGGCGAGCCCGGCAGGTTCATGAGCCACATCATCGACTCACGGGAACGGGCGGCGCTCGAGGAATCCTGGCGCACCGGACAATCCACCTCCATGATCGTTCGCTGGCGACAGCCGGACGGTGCCACAGCCTGGCTCGAGCAGCGAGCACAGGCAATTCACGAGAACGGCAACGCGGTGGCCGTCGAGGGCATCCTCCGGGACGTTACCGAACGGATTCTCCGCCAGCGGGAACACGAGATCCTCCTCCAGCAGCTGCACCAGTCAGAGCGGCTGGAGTCGCTCGGACTGCTCGCCGGTGGCGTGGCGCACGACTTCAACAACGCGCTCGCCGTCATCATCAACAGCGCTGAGTTCCTCGCCGAGGATCTGCCACCGGACCTGCCCAGCCGGAATGACCTGGACAACATCCGCAACGCCGCCAACCGCAGTGCCGCGCTCACCAGCCAACTGCTCCTATTCGCCCGCCGCCAGCCGGAGCCCACCGAAGTAGTGGATGTCAACGACCTCGCCACCGGCATCGAACCGATGATCCGGCGAACCATCGGCGAAGACGTCGAGTTCTCCTGTGCCACCACCTCGGCGCCGGCGCCGGTCGCGCTCGACCGCAGCAAGCTGGAGCAGATCATCCTCAACCTGGCCGGCAACTCGCGGGCTGCCATGCCGAACGGCGGCAGCCTGCGCGTCGAGACGGAATTGATCGAGGTTCCCGGTGGCCCGGAGGTCACCGGCACGGAGCTGGCCGACGGCCGGTACGTCCGGCTGAGCGTCGCCGACAGCGGGCTGGGGATGTCCCCGGAGGTGGCCCTTCGCGTCTTCGACCCCTTCTTCACCACCAAACCCCCGGGCGAAGGCACTGGCCTCGGCCTGGCAACCGCGTACGCCGTGGTACATCAGGCCGGCGGCACCATCGCCGTCGAATCCATGCCCGGCCAGGGCACCGTCGTGAGGATCCATCTGCCGCTGTGCGAGGCTCCTACGGCGACCGCAGCGCCGTCCTCGACCGAGCCAGTCCTCGGCCGCGGCGAGACCATCATGGTGGTGGAGGACGACGACGCGGTCCGCGACACGATCGCCCGGGTGCTCTGCCGGCACCGCTACGAGGTGATCGCCGCCACCGGCCCGGCCGAGGCCCTGAGCCGCCTGGCCACGCCGGACACCACCGTCGACCTCATCCTGACCGACATCGTCATGCCCGGCATGAACGGTCGCCAACTCGCGCAACACCTGCGAGACCTGCGCCCCGGCGTGCCGATCCTCTTCATGTCCGGATACGCCGCTACGGTCCCGCCCGAGACGGCCGCACAGCAACACATCGAGATCATCGACAAGCCGTTCACGCACACCTACCTTCTCGCCCGGCTGCGGGTAGTGCTCAACGAGCGGGCCGAGGGGCGCGCCGCCGCACCCGGCGGTCGGTCACATGGCCGTTCACGAGCTCGGTCGGCCTCAGCCGAGGCCGGTCGCGTGACTCAGGCGGGCGGCGGTTCGCCGGTGCCCGGCCTCGGTGCGTCACTGCACCCCCAATCTGATCCGTGAACAGCGTCAACGCACCCCAGACGTGGCGCGGGTCGCCCACCCGCACCGATTCGGCAGCCGCCGACCGGTCGCACCCGGTATCCCAGAACAGGCATGGATCAACTCGGGCCGGCCAATGACGCGTGGCCGACGCCGTCGCGCCGCCCGCCCTCGCAGACCGATGCCGAAAGTGTGTCAGATTCCGGGGTTCGGCGAAGTTCAAGACCCGGTACGCGATGCTCGGCTTCAGCGACGTGGCGAAGCTCGACGAGGGCACGATGTGGCCGACGTATTTCGCGCTGAGTGAGCTGACGGCCGCGAACGAGGCGAGGATCGGCGCGCTCGTGCGGCAAGCTGTGAGCTGAGGAGCCGGGCAGTATGGGGAGATGATGTCCCGAACGCCGGCAGCGGCGGAAGACGACGGCCGGGTCCCCCGCGATCGCGACGCGGCCGGCCGGGCCCGGAACGCCCGCCCGCGGGACGGGCTGGGACGTCCGTTGCCGCGCGGCATGGTGGGCGTGCCGACCACGCCCGAAGACATCGTGCTCTCCCCCACCGAATCGCTGCGGGAAGCGGAGCGTCTGCTGACCGCCGGCCGCCCGTTCCACGCGCACGAGGTCCTGGAAGCCGCGTGGAAGGCGTCCGGCGACGACAACCGCGAGCTGTGGAAGGGCCTCGCCCAATTGGCGGTCGGCATCACCCACGTCCGGCGGGGCAACGGCGTCGGTGCGGTCCGGCTGCTCACCCGGGCCGCCGACCGCATCGAGCCGTACGCCGCCGCGGCGCCCCACGGCATCGCGGCGACCGCGCTGACGGCCTGGGCCCGCGGGCTGGCCGCGCGGATCGAGCAGCACGGCGGTGAGGTGCCCGGGGAACAGCTGGCGCCGCGCCTGATCGGACAGCCGCCCGCAGCTACGAGTTGATCATGGCTGGTGCGACGGCCGCCTGTTCCTGGCGGCGGGGCAGCAGCAGCGGGCTGGCGAGGATGAGCAGGCCCGCGACCGTGATGGCGGTGCGCGGGCTGGTGACATCGGCGAGCAGTCCGCCGAGCGCGCTGAGGATCGCGATCGAGGCGCTGCTGCTGATCGCCCAAGCCGACAGGGTGCGGGCGACGCGGTCCGTGGGCGTGTGTTCGAGCCGGTAGGTGGCGAGCACCGGGTTGTACAGGCTCATGCTGATGATGATCGCGAGCTCGACGGCGATCACCGTCACGAGGCCGGCGACTCCGGGCCCGACGAAGGCGAGGCCGATCAGCCAGACCGCGCGCAGCGTGCCGACGGTACGCAGGATCCGGTGCTGGCCGTAGCGCGCCACGACCCGGCGGGCGAGCCGTGAGCCGATCAGCCCGCCGACGCAGGGTGCGGCGAAGGCGAGGCCGTACTGCCAGGGCGGGAAGCCGAGCTGGCGGAGCAGGAGCACGGCCAACAGCGGTTCGGTGGCCATGATCAGTCCGCCGACCAGCAACTGGTTGAGGTAGAGCGCCCGCAGGCCGGGATGGGTCAGCAGGTACCGCCAGCCGTCGAGCAACTCGCCGGCCCGGACCCGGCCCTGGTCCGTACGCCGCGGATGTTCCTCCCGGCCGCGAATGGCGAGGATGCCCAGCGCCGAGAACAGGTAGCTGAGGGCATCGGCCAGCACGGTGGTCACCGGCCCGAACAAGCCGACCGCCGCCCCGCCCAGCGGCGGCCCGACGGCGATCGAACTCCACGTCGTCGACTCGAACCGCGCGTTTGCCACAAGCAGGTCATCCTGCGGGACGAGGGCCTTGAGGTAGGCGCCGCCGGCCGCGTTGAAGGCGATCTTGGCCGCGGCGACCACGGCCGAGACGACCAGCAACTGCACAAAGCCGAGCAGACCCATTGCGTACGCGATCGGGATCGTCATCATGATCGCGAACCGGGCCAGGTCCATCGCGATCATCACCGGCCGCTTGGGGCGAAACTCCACCCACGGCCCGAGCGGCAACGCGATCAGCGCGCCCACCGCCGGCCCCACCGCGGACAGCGCGGACACCTGAGCGGGCCCGGCGTCCAGCACCAGCACGGCGATCAGCGGGAGCGCACCGAACCCGAGCCCGGAGCCGTAGGCGCTGACCGCGTACGCCGCCCACAGCCAGCCGAACCGCCGGCCCAGGGATCGTCTGGCCACAAGCTCCGCACCTCCGCTTCGCACAACCCGCCGTTGATCGCTGTGATCAAAGCAAGGCCGGGAAGGCGGAGCAAACAACTGAACCGGCGGCGAGCCACAACCCGGTGTTGTGGCAGTAGGGTCTGCCGCGTGGATCTCGACGCCGTGCGCACCTTCGTCGTCGCGGCGAACGCCGGCCAGTTGCAGGAAGCCGCCGTCGCGCTGTCGATCAGCCAGCAGGCCGTCTCCAAGCGGATCGCCACGCTGGAGCGAGACCTGGATGTGCGCCTGTTCACCCGCACGGCCCGCGGGGTCCAGCTCACGATCGACGGCCAGGCGTTCCTGCCGCACGCCCGGGAGCTGCTGCGGGTGGCGGAGCGGGCCGACGCGTCGGTGCGTCCCGGCCGGCGGGCCTTGCGCGTCGATGTCGTCAACCGGCGGATCGCGCCGGCCGTGCTGCTGCAGGACTTCTACCGTACGCATCCCGAGATCGAGCTTGACGTCGTGACCCTGAACGCCGACGTCGAGGCCGCGATCGCCGCCGTCGAGGCCGGGACGATCGACGCCACCTTCCACGCTGTCACCGTCGCCGCGCGGCATCTGCCGGACGCGATCAAGACGGCCCGAGTGCTCGACGAGCCGCACCAACTGCTGGTCGGACCCGGCCATCCGCTCGCCGGCGCGCACGCCGTCACGCCCGCGCAGCTCGCCGGGCATCGCATCTGGATGCCCGGCATGGCCGCCGGCACCGAGTGGGCCGCCTACTACGACGAGCTCGCCGCCGCGTTCGGGCTCACGATCGACGTGGTCGGCCCGGTCTTCGGAAACGAGGCGCTGCTGGCCGAGATCGCCGGCTCGGCGCAGCTGGCGACCCTGGTCGGCGAAGGCTCGCGGTATCTGTGGCCGGACAGCTACGACCTGCGGCGCATACCGGTGCGCGACCCGGCGCCCATCTATCCGATGTCCGTGATCTGGCGCGCCGACAATCCGCATCCCGCGCTCGGCAAACTCCGCGACTACCTCGAGTCCCGGCGAGCGGACACACCCGAGGTCGAGGTCTGGACGCCGAACTGGGCCGCCCGGCCATGAGCCGGCCGGTCAGGGGTGCATGGTCGCGCCCTTGAACACCTTGTCCACCGCGTTGCGCGGGCCGTGCACGGCCAGGCCGACCAGGTCCAGTTGCTCGGTGGTGACGGCGCGCACGGCCGCCCGGTTGTCCCGGTCGTTGCCGGTAGCGAAGAGATCCGAGGTGAACACCGAGAGCGGCAGGTCGCGGCCGAGCGCCCGCGCATGTGCAGCCTGCAATAGTTCCTTACCGCCCTCGAAGATCAGGACCGGTTGGCGGAACATCGACAGGTACCGCACGCCGCCGGCGTCCTGGTACGGCTCGCCGATCACCTCGGGTATCGCCGTCCCGATGCCGCTGACCAGGAACGCGGTGATGTTCAGTCGCTGCCAGGTGAGCAGGTCGTCGCGGAGCAGCACGGCGATTTTGGTGTCGAAGCGCACGGGCGTGGTGTCGGATGGCATGCGCCGATGATGCGCCGGCGCGTACCGCGCGGTCTTGTACGATTTTGACGTGGTCGCAGCGAATATCTCCGCGTGGCGTCCGCGCCTGGACGGCGTGCTGGAGGTGCTGCACGCCCACATGACCGGCCACGCCTATCCGATGCACGCGCACGACTCGTGGACGCTGCTCATCGTCGACGACGGCGCCGTGCGCTACGATCTCGACAAACACGAGCGCGGAGCGTACGGCGACCTGGTCACCCTGCTCCCGCCGCACGTGCCGCACAACGGCACCTCGGTGACCCCGGACGGTTTCCGGAAACGGGTGTTCTACCTCGAGCCGGAACAGTTGCCGGACGCACTGATCGGCGCCACGGTCGACAACTCCGCCTTCACCGATCCGTCGCTGCGCAAGAGGATCGCCGAGTTGCACCGCATCATCCCGCAACCCGGCGAGGCCCTCGAGGCAGAGAGCCAGCTGGCGGAGATCACCGAACGGCTGCGGGCCCGGCTCGGCTGCCCCACGCTGCCGGAGCGGCTCGACCGTACGCCGGCCTACCGGCTCCGCGACCTGCTGGAGGAGAACATCGTGCCGGGGCTGTCGCTCGCCGAGGCCGCGCAGAGGTTGCACTTCCATCCGGCCTACCTGGTGCGCTCGTTCAGCCGCGAGTTCGGCATGTCACCGCATCGGTACCTCATCTCCCGCCGGGTCGACGTCGCGCGCCGGCTGATCCTCACCGGCGAGCCACTGTGGTCGGTCGCGGCCGGCAGCGGCTTCTACGACCAGCCGCACCTGATCCGCCACTTCAAACGCATCCTGGGGGTCAGCCCGAAAGCCTTCACCCCGCGGCCTTGTTGAGTGGGTTTTCGACGGCCTGGCCGGCGCGGTGCTGCCGAGCCGCGCGGGTTACGCCTGGATGAGGTTGACCAAGTTACCGGCGGGATCCTGCAGCTGAGCCTTGGCCACCCAGCCGTTGTCGGTGGGTGGCATGACGATCGTCGCCCCCAACTGCTCGGCCTGCTTGACCGCCGCGTCGAGGTCGGCGACCGCGACGCCGAGGACGACGGAGGCCTGTTCCTGCTCCACGATGGCCCCACCGAGTCCGCCGGGGGTGCCCACGAGTGCGTATCCAGGCCCCTTTGGCTGGACCTGCCAGCCGAGCAGCTCGGCGTAGAAGCGGCGCAGTGGGGCCTCGTCAGGTCCGGTGATGTCGAAGTGCACGACGGCGTTCGCGGTCTTGTGGTCAATCATGTTGTTTCCTCACTCGAAGATGCGCTGCCCGGGCCGGGGTCCGCAAAGGCCTGGGCGAGCAGGCGTAGCAACTCGCCCAGACGTTCCGGCCGTGCCCGATAGAGCCGGTAGGTGCCGTCCACCCGCATGGTGACCAGGCCGATCTTGCGCAGCACCTTCAGGTGCTCCGACACGCTCGCCGGGGCCAGTCCGAGCCGGTCGGCCAGCTCGCCCGCGCCGCGCTCGCAGACCCAGGCGTGCTGCAGGATGGACCGTCGTTGCGGGCTTGCCATCGCCCGCAACAGCTCATCCAGATCCTCATCATCGGCCATGCCACCAGCATATTTCGTTTCGTTCCGAAACAGTAGCGGACCGGGTGTGATGCTGTCCATACCGATCGGCTTCGGTGCTCCGCAGCCTGGCCCGGGCCGCCTCGAGCTCGGCCCGCTCGGCATCCGGGTGAACGAGATCTGTCCACCAGCGTCGACACGTCCATGCTGTGGGGTCAGGACTCGGCCGACGCCGAGGTCGCGATGACGCGGACCGCGACGGCTTGCTGGACCACTGCCACGCGATCCGGAAGCGGAGCCGCGGGAACCTCGATCAGGTCGAATCCGTACTCGCGGTAGGTGAGCTCGTGAATCTGCTCGAAGAGGAGCGAGTCGTCGAGGCTGATGCGACGTGCCGCGGTGGTCTCGACAAAGCCCTGGTTGCGGACGAAGAAGACGGATCGCTCGTACGATCGCTCCGCCTTCATGCGTTCGATCTCCTCGAGCAGGCAGCTCGACGGCCGCAGCGACGAATAGCGGCTCAATGCCAGCGTGCAAACCGGGGAACGGTCGAAGAAGGTGGTGCCGCGGACGGCCGTACCGGCGGCGCGTTGCCTCTGGCGTTGCAGAGCGACGATCTGGTCGACGAAAGCGGGGCTCCGCCACGGTTCGGGGTTGCCGAGCGCGTGGTGGAGCGCGATGACGTCCGTCGCGGCCTCCTCCACGACGGCGTGGCCGTTGAGCTCCAGTTGTCGCAGGATGGCTGTCTTGCCGGCGCCTGGCGTGCCGGTGAGGATGTAACCGGGCATGGTGATCCCCTCTTGTGGGCTGGGCAGCAGACGGCATCCGCACGGATTTTGGTTACGCGCGAGGGAAAGTGATCACGGTCGACCGCGAGAGACCGAGAGCGTGGCTCAATCGGTGCGGTGCCGCGACCAGGATATCTCAGCGGTTCAGGTCGTGCCGGCGGTGGGTGAGCTTCTCCGCCAGGGCCGCCGGCAGCACCCGGCGCAGGGCGAAGGCGAGCGGGGCGTTGCTGCCCACGGCGTACCGGGGCTTGGGGCGGGCCGCCTCGACGGCCTTGACGATGACAGCGGCGACGCGCTCGGCCGGCACGCCGGCGCGTTCGTTGCGGTCGAGAGCGGTCAGCATCGTCTCGAAGTCGCGGCGATGCGGGGAGTCCGCGGCGACGTAGTTGGTGCGGCGCTCGCTGATGCCGGTGTTGATCGAACCGGGCTCGACGGTGGTCAGCCACACCCCGAACGGCGAGAACTCGTGCCGCGCGCCGTTGCTGAAACCCTTCAGCGCCGCCTTCGTGGCGACATACGAGGACCGGTAGGCGAGCGGGAACGACGCGAGCATCGAGCCCACCATCACCACCCGGCCGAAGCCACGTTCCCGCATGCCGGGCAGGGCGAGCTGGGTCAACTTGACCGGCCCGAGCACATTGACCTGGAACAGCCGGCGCAGGGCGTCGTCGGGCAGCTCCTCGAACGGGCCGGACTGGCTCTCGCCCGCGTTGTTGACCAGGACGTCGACGCTCGTGAGCGGGCCGGCCAGGGCGCCGATGGAGTCATCCGAGGCGAGGTCGAGCGGGAGATACTCCACACCGGCCACTCGACGCTCCGGCGGCACGGACTGCGGACTACGGCTGGTGCCCAGCACGCGATACCCGCGTGCGACCAGCG
>Ga0307513_10009330_pt1 | contig 12421 bp, 8 predicted proteins | sample 15_EM_MG_FD_202174 | JGI IMG/M metagenome (GOLD analysis project Ga0307513, IMG submission 202174) | Populus trichocarpa ectomycorrhiza microbial communities from riparian zone in the Pacific Northwest, United States - 15_EM | ecosystem: Host-associated > Plants > Roots > Unclassified | place... | reverse complement strand
TGAGCTGTTTGGTTGATTCTTCTTTTTTGGAATTTACTGAATTCTTCAAAATTATTGTGTTCTTAACAACAATACGATATCCTTGGGTTTTATGCTCGCTCACACATGGAAAAAAGAAAGAAAGAAAGAAAAGGACTTTGCATTTTATAATTTGGTCATGTTAACGCGAAAAAAATAAAAATAATAGTTTATGATGACTCATTGTTTGGTTGATAACCCTACATGATATATCTTTCTTTTTAGGACTTCCTAGCTGGTCTTGAGTATGAGGTGAAAGCTTGAGGAGGGCAGTTGGTCCTAACCAAGGACTGTATTGTGATTGATTGAGTTGAAAGTTAAGAGCATGTGGAAGTGTAAAACAAATGACTTCGTTCACTTCACCCCAAAGGCGCACCTGTGCATCTAGTTAGGAAGAACATTTTATAACTTACCTCAAGGTCGAGCATGGTCAGGGTTATTGTGTTGTCTATTCCGAGAAAGATGTGCCTGCAAATTTAATCTTATTTCAACAAGAGTTGTTAAGTTAATTCTTATCAGTCCTCTTTAGAGTTGATGATGACATGAAATATTCATGGTTAATGCTTGTCGTTTTCTTCTTCATTTTCCTAGCTTAAAACATCCTAGACAATCTATCTATTGAAGTAAAGCATTTAAATGCGTATACAATGTTTTTGGAACTTTAAATATCTATTTGATCAGAATGAATACAAATGCAAGTTTGTCATTGTAAACATTGCATCAATGATGTATCACGAGTGTTGCTAGAAAACATCAAGTTAAAATTGAAGCACCATGAGTTTCTCCATGGCTTGGTTTACCAACACTCACCATCTGATGGTGTGGCAAGTTATGAACTAGCTGGCTAGTTTTTTGCTTCCTTGGTTTTAGAAGCACCATGAAGATTCAGGCCCAAATCTTGCTTATAATACCTGAATACCCAAGATCCTAGCACCTTGCCCTGAATGGTCGTGTATATTTGTTATGGCTGTTCAGATTTTATGCATCCATATTTGGTAGAATTCTTTAATAAAGTACATGCTATTGGATGGAAGTTCTTTTTAAATCTATTCAAGTCTGAATAAACTGACATTCCAATTTTCATGACTTTGATATGCTCTTACTCTTCTGTTGTTCCTGACTTTCTTTTTAGGGTCTATTCTAACATGCAATATAATAATTTTTTTTTTTTTTGGTGATTGAAGTGATTTTTTTGGTTGGCCAAAACCCCATGGATGCCAATAATTGGAGGCCCACTGCCCCAGGCGGAGAACCTGTTATGGACACAGGTGATTGGAGAACTCAATTGCAGCCTGACTCACGGCAAAGAATAGTCAACAAAATGTAAGTCTCTGTTTCCTAATATGTGCAAGTGCTGCAAAATAGTAAATCTTGTATTTAAATGAAAGAAAAAGAGAAGGGAAAAAGGTTAATTAAAATCAGCAGGACTGCCATGAGGCAACCTCAAGTATCATACACCTCTGTTTTTGTCTTTTTCATTTTTCACGTGTTTCTCACAAGAAGTGAACTTGAGGGAATAAAAAGTGCTGGGAAGTAATTTTTGTTGGAACTTCTTGTGTAACATCTTTCGATGATGACCTCTAGGATGGCTGCATGAAGCTTCTTCCGCTTTAAATTTCAAGGTTAATCTATTGCTATGAGCATTGGTGTTTCAATTTCAACCTTGAGTATCAACTGAACTTAAATGAACAGTGTTGGATTTGAGCCTTCCATTTGCTTTAACTTCTACAGGGTTGAAATGATAGTTATCTTAAAGTACAAAAGCAGCAGACAAAAATCAATTAGTCACAATAGTGCATGGTTTCCTAGTTTCTCAGTATAAAGTGGAATGTTTTGGTGATATCTCTACATCCAAATTCATATAGACAGCTACTGTTGGCATTTGCAGTAGCCAATGAGCACTGTTGAGTATATATTGCAGCGTGAGATAAGGTTAACTCATTGCATTTTCATAAATTAAAAGGATTTCTCTTCTTTTCTTTGTTAATTGCAGTGCATGTATAAAGGTTTTCTTATTTAGAGTAAATGCTGTTGTAATGTTTTCACAGAGTTCCCTTGGTTTGCAGCTAATTCATTTATATATCTTGGAGCATAGCCATAGCCATAAATGGAAGGTTCTTCCAGTTCAAGAAAATTAACCATGAAGCTCATAGCTAGAATTTTAGACATAAGGGTGGCCAAGTGAACTCCTATACCCTGTACCTGTGGAATAATACGGGGAAAGGAAGTAAAAATAGATGTGTGTATTTTGATGCCATATATTACTTGACCGACACTCGGCTATATCATTATTTGTTTTTACTTTTTCCTAATGATTCCGTTGTATACATTTCTGATATTGGTGTGGTGTATGAGTTCACGGTTCTTTCTCACTGCTGCTAACTTCTCTATACCTGCCTTGTCATTAAAAATTAAATGTAATGTTTTACATGTGCAGAATGGAGACATTAAAGAGGCATCTTCCGTTTTCTGGTCAAGAGGGATTACAAGAACTCAAGAAAATTGCCGTACGGTTTGAGGAAAAGATTTATACTGCCGCCACCAATCAGGTATTCGGCTAATGCTAGGTTCAATGATTTCGATATTCTCTAGACATGAATATACACATGCATAAGTTTGTGGATTAATGCATGTACACGTGTGTGTAGTGTGTCCACACTTCCTTACTGGTCATTCTGTAGAAGTTCTCATCTTTTCGTTATTTCTCTTGACAAGTGTTTTATTTAGAGTGACCAAGGTCCTTTTCAAGTACAAGGGAAGTGTGCAAAATGCAAATAACGAATCAATACATAAATAATTAAATAAAAAGAAAGGACACAGAAGTATATCCTCACAGAAGATGCAAATACAGAAAGCCTAGCATATTAGAAAGAGCATATATCCCTTTTCCCCCTTCTCTTGTAACATGGACTGCGCAGAGATCTAATGTTTTGTTATTGATATCTGATTTCAGTCTGATTATCTGCGTAAAATATCTCTGAAGATGCTTACAATGGAGACCAAGTCTCAAAATACCATACCCACTGGCAATGGTAACAAAACCCTGGATCCAGGAGGTAATAATGCAGCCAAGCATTGGATTTCTAAACATCCTTACCTTTTGTTTTGTATTTTGCGTTGTTATCAAACTCTTTTACATTTTATTGCTGCATTTTGCTATGTATATACCATGCTTTAATAAAAGAGTCGAGTAATTGATGAATGTTCAAAAAAAAATTACAGATTATTTTTGTTTTCTGCTCCCCACCCCCCCACAACAAAAAAAAAAAAAAAAAGTCAAATGACACTTATGCTTTGAGGTAAAACCATCTTAATTATTTCCCTCATAACTTTACGTGTGAACTGGCATTGTTTCATTTGTTTTTCTTGTTCAATGCCTTCTTTTTTTTTCCTTTGACATGGTTTTCCTTTTTGCCTTTTATCTTGAACAGCATCTCATAGTATGCCGCCTCAAGTTCACAACCAAGGGCAGTCGCTCCCTAACTCATTGTCCTCTAATCAGTCTCAAGCACGTCAGCAGTTATCACAGAACATGCAGAATAGTATGTCATCTAATGGAGTTCAAAGTTCTGCTGGTTTACAATCAGCAATGCCTTCTGTCTCCGGTTTAACCCAGACTATCCCAAACACTGTTGGACAGAATGCTAACATGCAGAGTATCTCTGGTGTTTCACAGAACCCAGTGGGGAATTCAATGGGACAAGGGATTCCCCCCAATATGTTTGTCAATTCTCAGAGACAAATGCCAGGCAGGCAACAGGTTGTTCCTCCACAGCAACAGCAGCAGTCCCAAAATCCTCAGCAGTATCTTTATCAGCAGCAGATGCAACATCAGCTTTTAAAGCAGAAGCTTCAACAGGGAAATCATCCACACTCACTTGTGCAATCTCACATCCACCAGCAGCAGCAGCAAAATTTGTTACAGCCAAATCAGTTGCAATCTTCTCAGCAATCTGGTTTGCAAACATCAACTGTTATGCAGCCTTCAATGATGCAAACTGTCTCTGGCCTTCAACAGAACCAACCATCTTCTGTTCAACAGTCAACACAACCAATGCACCAGCAACATCCACAATCAGTCCTTAGGCAGCAGCAGCAACAACCTCAACAGTCTGCTGGTATTCATCAGCAGCAAACACCAATGATGCAGCAGCCACTATTGCCTCCACAACAGCAGCTAATGGGGCAACAATCAAGTACCACTAACATGTCGCAAAATCAGTTAATTGGACAACAAAACATTGTTGGGGACTTGCAGCAGCAGCAGCAGCAGAGATTGCTAGGGCAGCAGAATAACCTTCAAAATCTGCAGCAGCAGCAGCAGTTAATGACTCAACAAAATAACCTCTCAAGCATGCATCAGCAACAGTTGGCCCCTCAAAGTAATGTCACTGGTTTACAGCAACAGCAGTTGCATGGAGCTCAGCCTGGTAACTCAAGCATGCAATCTAATCAGCACTCTCTACACATGCTGCAACAGCCCAAGGTTACGCTGCAGCAGCAAGCACAACAAAGTGGAAGTGGTTTGTTGCCGAATCAAGGGCAGCAGTCACACTCACAGCTGCCACAGCAGCAATTGATGGCACAGATTCAATCACAGCCTGGACAGCTGCAACAGCAATCAAATCCATTACAACGTGATCTGCAGCAAAGGCTTCAAGCATCAGGCTCCTTGCTTCAACAGCCGAATGTGATTGATCAGCAAAAGCAGTTATATCAACCTCAAAGAGCCCTTCCAGAAACGTCCTCAAGTAAGTTTTTCTCATCCTTGCAGCTTTCTAGCCTTGCTCCAACTTTAATTTTGCAGCTTTGTGCTTTCATGTTAGATTATAACATATTTATTTAAATTTTTTGAAAATACAATAATGGTTCAAGTCAGTAATGCTCTTTTAGGTAGCTTTATGAGCTATGGCTGCCACTTATTGCATCAGAAATGCCACTGCTATTGGAACCATTGCAATCACACATACATTTATTTGAATGACTACATATCGTTGAGATGGAGTTCCTAGTACTCCAAGTCCAAAAAGGACTTGTATTCCTATGTAAGAAAATACTAATGGTGCTATCTAGGATAGGGAAAACCTATTAAAGCTCCTTATTCTTTAGGAACAATAAAATACTAAATAGAAATAAAACCAAGACCTACAATATTCCATAATTTTCAGCAAGTGTGAAAATTACAGAAATACCCTTGTGTGCGGAAAACATTCAAAAAATACATGAATTCTAATCTTTTGTTGGCTGCATCAAAATTTTTGTAGCATCCCTAGATTCTACAGCAGAGACTGGACATGCAAATGGTGCTGATTGGCAAGAGGAGATCTACCAAAAGGTAATTTCTATGGTTTACTGTTCATTAGATGAAATTCATGTATGTCATAGTCTTGCAAGATTTCAATGGAAAAGGTCTCCTGGAATATGGTACAAGGGAGTTTTATTCAGCTATGGTTGTGATTAGTTAGGAAGCATTGTAAGTTCCATGATTGCAGCAACTAAGAAACGATAAATTACTGATAAGATGATTAAAGGTAAAATATTCAGATTTCTAGGTCAAGAGGGTTATTTTCTTGGTTTTGACACGACAATTTTTTCTATTGCAAATCTCTCCCTTTCAATTTTTTCCCTGTATTTCCATACATTTAGTGTGGTGAATTATTATTTTATTATTTCCAACAAGTCCAATTGACAATACTTCTTACTGTAATAGACCGACTTGAAAACAAGAGTGAACTGTTTCTGAATAGTCATCGTTATATTTGGTTAAGTGAACAGTTATTTTCAGGATTACAATCAAATTTGTTCTGAAACATGTGACAATGGAAGAAAGGAAAATAAGTGGACCTAATCCATTGAATCATGACCATGTCCAGTATTGTTGAATTTTATAGAAAACGAGGTTGAAATTCTGAATCATTTAATGGCTGTAGTTGCAATTCATAACTGCATATTTGATGAGGTCAATTTTTTTGTGCCTGGGAGGGTACTAAAACGGGAATAGGAGTGGTTGTTGATAATTAGGATATAAGGGTTGTAAATCCAAAGTTATAAAGCTAGGAAGTGTTTACCAAAGTCGTGACATCCATTGACTTGAGTTAGAACAATAGAAAACAATGGTGAGTAGTTTGCTGTGAGACAAAGTAACTGAACTTGACCAACCCCTGAATCTTGTCTGAAGAGGTAACTACACAATCCTTTGCATCTTTGCATGCAATCAATAACGATATTCTCTTTTGAGTTTTCGGCATTGATTCCACTGCTATTTTTATCTCAAACAATATATGCTGTCGTCTGCCATTTTATTTATTTATTTATCAGTTCTCTCAAGTTTGCTTATGTTTCTTTCTGACTCTGGCACCTGAAGAAATCAAGCATATGATTGATAATGTCTTGCTGGTTATATGTACTTCCTAGATCAAAGTTATGAAGGAAACGTATTTGCCTGAAATAAATGAAATGTACCAGAGAATTGCTACCAAGTTACAGCAGGTAAATTGTCTGTAATTTTTTCCGATTTATTTTCCCACACATGATTCATAAACCCCCACAGTTGAGCTTTTGTATTAATTTGTTTTCCCCATCGGCATTGCTTGTCACTGTATCATCTGCACTAATTACCTCCCCCACCCCCAACCACCCCACAACCATGCATTGACACAGAAGAATTGGAATAGAAACATTTTTTTCACTAATGTTTTACTAGTTTTGCTACAAAGGGTCAATGCAATTTTTAATTCTCGTGTATGTTAACTTTGCTTTCCAGCATGACCCTCTTCCGCAACAACCGAAGTCAGAACAGCTTGAAAAGCTGAAGTTATTCAAGGTCATGTTGGAGCGCTTGATAGGATTCTTACAGGTCCCTAAAAACAACATCACACCTAATTTCAAGGAGAAATTGGGTTCCTATGAGAAGCAGATTCTAGGTTTTCTAAACCCAAGCAGATACAGGAAGCCTATTCCTAATCTTCAGCAAGGACAACTTCCCCAACCTCATATTCAACCTATGCAGCAACCCCAATCTCAAGTTCCTCAATTGCAGTCCCATGAAAATCAACTGAATTCCCAGTTGCAATCAATAAATATGCAAGGTTCTGTACCAAAGATGCAGCAGAACAATATGTCAAGCTTGCTGCATAATTCTCTTTCAACTTTATCTGGGGATTCGACGTCACAATCAAACATGATGAATCCAATACAACCAGGCTCCAATTTAGATTCTGGACAAGGAAATGCACTGAGCTCATTGCAGCAGACACCTGTAGGATCTGTACAACAGAATCTCGTGAGCATTTCCCAACCAACCAATGTTAACACAATGTCAACACAAAGTGGGGTGAGTATGATGCAGCCAAATATGCCCCTTCAGTCGAATTCCAATATGATTCAACACCAGCATCTAAAACAGCAGCAGCAGCATGAACAACATATGCTACAAACACAACAGCTTAAACGAATGCAGCATCGCCAGAATTTAATGCAGAATCAACAGATGCTGCAGCAGCAGCAGCAATTACACCAGCAAGCCAAGCAGCAGTTGCCTGCACAGATGCAGACACACCAAATTCCACAGCCGCAACAGATGAATGATGTAAATGAGATGAGACAGGGGATTGGAATTAAGCCAGCAGTCTTCCAACAACATCTCCCAACAGCTCAACGCACAGCTTTCCCACGTCAACACATGAAACCTGCACCTTCATTTCCTATTTCTTCACCTCAACTACCTCAGCATGCTTCCCCTCAATTACAACATTCATCTCCTCAGATTGACCAGCAAAATCTACCGTCTTCTGTAACCAAAACTGGAACACCTCTGCAATCTGCGAACTCGCCTTTTGTTGTCCCATCTCCTTCAACTCCTTTAGCTCCATCTCCTATGCCAGGAGATTCTGACAAACCAGTTTCTGGTATTTCCTCACTCTTAAATACTGGAAATATTGTACACCAACCATCTGTTGCACAAGCACCGGCTCCATCCCTTGCAATTGGCACTCCTGGGATATCTGCATCACCTTTGCTTGCAGAGTTTACCAGTCCTGATGGTGCTCATGGCGGTGCTTTGACAACTGTTTCTGGCAAGTCAAATGTTACAGAGCAACCACTTGAGCGCTTGATTAAAGCGGTTAGTGATGCTGTCCTTTTGGTTTTACTCCACCCCACCCTTATTTTGGAGGTTTCTGAAAAAGAAAAAAACTTCTTTGTGAATGAGATGGTGATGCTGTAATTTTTTTTCCCAGGTGAAATCTCTGTCTCCCAAAGCACTTAGTGCATCTGTCGGTGACATTGGCTCTGTTGTAAGTATGATTGACAGAATTGCTGGTTCGGCACCTGGTAATGGATCTAGAGCTGCAGCTGGTGAGGATTTGGTAGCAATGACAAAATGTCGCCTTCAGGCAAGAAATTACATCACCCAAGATGGGATGACTGGATCAAGGAAAATGAGGCGCCATACAAGTGCCATGCCCTTGAATGTTGTATCATCAGCTGGCAGTGTAAGTGACAGTTTTAAACAGTTTACTGGTCCAGAAACTTCTGATTTGGAATCAACTGCAACATCAAGTGTCAAGAGGCCTAGAATTGAGGTATTAACCATCTTTCTGTGTTTTAGTCTGAAACTAATAACAATGTCTGTTATGTGTGCTTTTACCTCTATTCTGTTTGAACTTCTGCTATTTGTTTTCTTATTGTTTCTAATTAATGCTGTTTGAAATTTGAATGTTTCTGCTCTTATTTCAGGCTACAACATTATCTTATTATGTTGAAATATATTGCTTTGCAGTTCCATAGAATGCCATTATTTCTGAATTTTTCCTTTTCCAATTTCCTCTCCCACGATTATATTTGCATGTTAAAAAAGAATAACATAAAAGGGGAAAAAAAATCTGCAGTGCACAACAATTAGATGGTGTATTTTCGCTAAAAATCTCTTTTGTGAGTGAATAGAGGAAGGCATTTTATCATGTAATAGGATATTCAGGAAATTACACTTTAAAAGGATTTAGAATGCATTCTAAGTGCTTTGTGATTTACACCTGACTCTTGATAGGAAGGCTCGTTTCAGCTTATTCTTGCTGGATGAATAATGTAGCTTTTTTTGCAGGCCAATCATGCCCTTTTGGAAGAGATAAGGGAAATAAATCAGCGACTTATAGACACGGTAGTTGATATTAGTGATGAAGATGTTGATTCAACTGCAGTAGCTGCTACTGCTGAAGGGGGTGAAGGAACCATTGTCAAATGCTCATTTAGCGCTGTGGCTCTTAGTCAAAATTTGAAATCACAGTATGCTTCAGCGCAAATGGTGTGCTTTCAAACCTGCTATTATGATGTTAATAAACCACTACCCATTTCTCTGTATTTATTTCGCTTTATTCATGTGCAGTCACCAATTCAGCCCCTCAGATTGCTTGTGCCTACAAATTATCCAAGTTGCTCACCTATACTGTTAGACAGGTTTCCAGTTGAAGTCAGGTAAAAAATGTGGCTATGCAGTTTATACATTTTGCATGCTCTTGAAAGTCTAGATAGAATTTGATGTTTCCATATGGGAATTTTTTTTTTCCTGGGTTTCCTCGAGTCTGATCATTTTCATTGTCATGCTAGTAGGGTGACAATTCTTCTTTTGGATCAAGCCTATAGCTGGAATAATGAGCAAACCTGTAAACTGTTTCGATCTGCTCACTAGAAATGAACCCTTAATGATATCTGGTTTGCTTTGCTCCAAGTTTAGATGCAAAGTTTCTTTTATTGATCGCTCTAAAGATTATGCTGATCCATAATCGGAGATAATCAACTTGATAGTTGTCGAGAGTTTTTCCTTCACTTGGCAGCTTTTTATGTTCTGATATGTAAATCTTACTCTTATTTCCGCTATATTTTGGTCTCATGCAACTCTTTCTAACAGTAAAGAGTACGAGGATCTGTCAATAAAAGCTAAATCCAGGTTTAGCATCTCTCTCCGAAGCCTTTCACAACCCATGTCACTTGGAGAGATAGCAAGGACTTGGGATGTCTGCGCCCGTGTGGTTATTTCAGAGCATGCCCAGCAGAGCGGCGGTGGCACCTTCAGCTCAAAATATGGTTCTTGGGAAAACTGCCTGAGCGCAGCTTGATCATCTTTAAAGCAGAGGAAGCTCTGAGCACGATTGTTTAGCCAGAGCAGAGATGGAAGATGTCATGGGCTGCCTCTCCTGTGATGATGGAAGATGTCATGGGCTGCCTCTCCTGTGATGACCAAACGGGCTTTTTTGGATTGACCGGCGGGGATTTCTCAGAAGCAGCACAAATCGTCTGAAGTTCACTTTCTGAAGAATTCAGGGTTCTTGTATCATAGAATAATCATATTTGTTGTTTGGTGAAATACAAAAATGTAATCTTCTGCTTGTATTATCGGATGCATTCTTGGCTACCGGCATCTGTGAAATAAAACGAATTCCTCCTCTTCAGTTAAAGTTATAATATGGATACGATAATAAACAATCTACATGTGTTTTTGTTTTCAAGAACATCAAGGATTCCCTCAACCTTCAACAAGGCCCCTTCAAATCCTACACATGATGCAAATACTCAAGTGTTCCTCCAATGAGGCTATTTCATGTGTTTTGCGTTTTAAAGGTTTGAAAAAATTTAATTTTTATTTTATAATTTTTTTATCATTTTAGATTAATTTAATATATTGATATGAAAAATAATTTTTTAAAAATAACAAAAACTACTATTTTAATTCATTTTCAACTAAAAGTATTTTCAAAAGCATCTATTACTATATTTTTAAATAATCTCTAAAATCATCCAGTAATCTTTCTTTCTTTACAAGTGTATTTGAAAACGCAGTGTAAATTATATTTTTTTAAATTTTAAATTTTTAAATAAAAAATATTTTAAACTGTCAACTATTACAATACCATGCTTCGAGTGGACTTCTATTGTCGATTTTTCGTGCGAGAATCACATTCTCTGGATGGGTTAAACCATTGACTCGATGATCATTTCTTCATCGATAATCGGACTGCTTGTAATTTGTGTCAAAAAGCTTAGGAGGTTCAATTTGTAAAATGATGTCGTTTTTACAATTTGAATGAAAAGCCTTGGAAGTCTTTTGAAAGCTTAGAGATAAAATTGATAAAAAAAGAAGAAGAAAATCGGTGGTAAGATTGAGACCACCTAATGATCCTTTTGAAATATATATATATATATATTAAATAAAGAAAGCTTCAGAATCAGCGCTTTTAAGCCAAAAATCGAAATTGAATTTGATGACGTGTTACAATTGATTTAATGTATTAGTTTATAACACTTCTTTTTTCCTTATTTGTTTTGGTTAGGATTTATAGAAAAATGTATCCGTAGGAAAAAGGAATGGAATATTTTGTTAAATATTTTATATATTTTTTCAAAAATTATTTGAGCAAATTATTGTTTGAAAATTAAATATTTATTTATTATTATATTTTTAATATGTATAATCTTGTATAATAGTTTTTTATTTTATCTAATTAATTTTATGTATCTCAATTTCTATCCCAAATTAATTTTAATAAATAAATGTATTAAACATAATTAAGCCAGAAAGTGGATTAGGGTATATATATTGTTTGTTATTATTTTTTTCTTTAATATGATTCAAATAAAATTTAATTTATTTAATTGATTGTCCAAATTATCAATATTTAAAATATATATATATATACTTGAAACGTTTAAATATTTTAGAGGAAAAATATCACGACACGTGCCATCAGTCTAGTTTAACAACCATAATTAAAGTTAGTGATGCGTGTGAGATGACATTTTCAAGAGAGACTTTTTGAGAAGTGGGCCAAGCTGCCATGGGTCTCTCACCACAGCCTGCCGCTGCTGTAACAGCAGCCGCCACCGTCACTCTCCACATCACACACACAAACACGACAAGTCCACAACAATCCAAACCCCAATTTTCAAATAAAAAGCAGCTATCTAATACTTTTTTCTTTTCTTTTTTACATTAAAAAGTATTTTCAAAACAATTTACATATTAATTTAGACTGATTTTTCCCCCAATATCATATAAATATTGTTTAAGACTGAATATAGTCTTTTTCTTTGTTTATAAAAATAGTTTAGGGAGGTAAGAATAATCTATACGTAAATCAAAACTAAATCCAAGCATTATAGTTTAAACTCGAAAAAAATACAAAGAAGTGAGAAATAACGCCAGAACCACCGGCAAACTCCTTGGATTGTAGCTGCCTAATACTATGGACTAGTAGATAGCGTGGAAATACTTGCAGTGTTGTAGAGAGAGAGAGAGAGAGAGAGAGAGAGAGAGAGAATGTCGAACTTAGTGGTGAAAGGAGGAAGCAGACCTCCATGGGTGGGATTAGCAGCAGCATTATGGGTTGAGATAGCGGCTGGGAATGCATAC
>Ga0307513_10009329_pt1 | contig 12424 bp, 12 predicted proteins | sample 15_EM_MG_FD_202174 | JGI IMG/M metagenome (GOLD analysis project Ga0307513, IMG submission 202174) | Populus trichocarpa ectomycorrhiza microbial communities from riparian zone in the Pacific Northwest, United States - 15_EM | ecosystem: Host-associated > Plants > Roots > Unclassified | place... | reverse complement strand
GTGCGCTCGCGGAGTTCGGTGCGCGCTGGGCGCCGTATCGCTCGGTGGCGGCGTGGTACCTGTGGCGCGCCGTGGACCTGCATCGAATCGGCAAACTACCCGCGCCCGCGACGCCGACACGCATCAAGATCGTGAAGAAGAAACTGAAGAAGAAGACGGCGAAAAAGGTCGTCGCAAAGAAATCGAAACGCGCCAAATCGAAGCGCGCTCACAAGTAATCAGTAGACCATTCCCTCGCCGACGCCGCGCGGATCGGACGCAGCTTCGACCTTGCCCGTCTTGTAGTCCCAGGTGACCACTTGGGTATTGCCCCACTTGCGAGAACCCTCTTTCAGCGTGTGGCCACGCGCCTCGAGTTTTGCACGCTCGTCGGCGCTGAGCGCGCCGGGTTCGAACTCCACCACGTCGGGCGAGAACTGATGATGGAAACGCGGCGCGCTCACGATCTCCTGCGCGTGTTTGCCATCCAGGAAGTTGAGCGTGCCGAGAATGACCATGCCCGGAATGCGGCTGCCACCCGGCGAGCCGATGATCATGAGGCCTTTCGGACCTTCGACGAACGTGGGCGTGGACGAGGACAGCGGTCGCTTCCCCGGCGCGATGGCATTGGCATCCGCGCCGATGAGCTGGAAGCCATTCGGAACGCCCGGCTTCGCTGAGAAGTCGTCCATCTGGTTGTTGAGCAGGATGCCCGTGCCCGGGATCATGAGGCCCGAACCGAAATAGAAGTTGAGCGTGATGGTGGCGGCGACCATGTTGCCCTGTTTGTCGAGCACGGAAAAATGAGTAGTTTGGGTGCCCACCGGCGCAGCGTCGACGCCGGGCAGTGAATCGCTGGGCGTGGCCTTGTCCATACGGATGGAAGCGCGTTGTCCGGCGGCATAATACTCATTGATTAGGCGCGCGACCGGGATGTCGACGAAATCGGGATCGCCCAGATAGACGGCGCGATCTCGATGCACGCGACGCATGGCCTCGACGATGAGGTGCGTGCGCGTCACGCTGTCGAGCTTGTCGAGATCGAAACCGTCGAGAATGTTCAGCGCGTCGATCAACGCGATGCCGCCCGAGGTTGGCGGCGAGCCCGACACGATGCGCGCGCCGCGATAGTGACCCACCACCGGCGGACGCTCCACGACTTTGTAGTTAGCCAGGTCCGCCTCGGTCCAGTTGCCGCCGAGCTGCTGCACGCCGGCGACGAGCTTTTTCGCGAACGCGCCCTTGTAGTAGCCGTCGGCGCCCTTGGTGGCCAGCAGCTCGAGGCTGTTGGCGAGATCCGGCTGCTTGATGAGATAGCCGATCGCGGGGACTTCGCCGTTGACCAGGTACACCCGTGTGGCGTCGCCGGTCTTGAGGAAAGCGTCTTTCTTGAAATTGACGGCCCCGCGCAGGCGCTCGTAAAGCGGAAACCCGTCGCGCGCGAGCTTGATGGCGGGCGCCATGCTGACCGACAAAGGCAGTTTGCCGAATTTCTTCGCCATGTACACGAGCCCGGCTGGCTCACCGGGGATTCCGGCGGCGAGCGCGGAGTCGCGCGAAAGGCTCGCGACAGGATTGCCCTCCTTGTCGAGGAACATGTCGCGCGTCGCGGCGGCCGGCGCCATCTCGCGCAGGTCGATCATGGTCTCGAAGCCATCACTGGCACGGCGAAGCAGAAAGAACCCGCCACCGCCCAAGCCCGAACAACACGGTTCGACCACCGCCAGGGCCGCCGCGACCGCAACCGCCGCATCGAAGGCGTTGCCGCCCTTGGCGAGAATTTCCTTGCCGGCGTCACTCGCCAGTGGATAGGCGCTGGCGATGCCCGCCTTGCCGGGTCCAACGCTGGGAATCCGGGTATCGGTCGCCGCCCCCGCTGCGTGCGAAGGCGCGGCGAAAATCGCGGCGACGACAAGGACGAAGACTCGCGCGAACCGAACAGTGACGAATTTCATCCCGATCAGACCCGCTTCATCTTCCTGAGTTCGGCCGCCACCAGCGGATGCACGAATTCTTTGACGTCGCCGCCGAGAATCGCGATTTCGCGCACCAGCGTCGAGGAAATGAACGTGAATTGTTCCTGGGGCGTCAGGAACACCGTTTCGAGGTCGCGGTGCAGGTGCCGGCTCATGTTCGCGAGCTGGAACTCGAACTCGAAGTCCGACACCGCGCGCAGGCCGCGCACCACGATGTGCACATCGTGCTCGCGCGCGAAATCGACGGTGAGTCCCTTGTAGCCCATGACTTCGACACCGGGAATGTCCCCGAGCACCTGCTTGGCCATCGCCACGCGCTGCTCGAGCGGGAACATCGGTGCCTTGTTAGGGTTCGAGGCGATCGCGACGATCACGCGCTCGAACACGCCCGCCGCGCGGCGCACCAGGTCCTGGTGGCCGTTGGTTATCGGGTCGAAAGTTCCTGGATATACGGCGCTGCGTTTCATGTGGCGAACAGATGATACCCGACCTCGCCGGCGCGTCCCGCGCGGAGCTCTTTCCAGGCGCCCGGCAGCGCCGGCAACGGATCGCGCGCGCGTCGTTCGACGTACACGCGTGCGTCGGCAGCGAGTCTGCCGGCGAGCGCCCCTGCCGCCACTGCCAGCAGGTTCGCGTCATACGGCGGATCGAGGAAAACGATGTCGAACGGTCCCGAGCGATCGCGCGCCAGCCACCCGACCGCGTCGTCACACACGATGGTGGCCGAACTCTCCTGCCACTCGTTCAGCAGCGTGTCGATTGCCGCCGCCGCGCGACGATCTTTTTCGATGAAAGTGACATGCGCGGCGCCTCGCGACAGCGCCTCGAGTCCAAGCGCGCCGCTGCCCGCGAACACGTCGAGAACGCGCGCCTGGTCGATGCGCGGCTGCAGCCAATTGAACAGGGTTTCCCGCACCCGATCAGGCGTCGGGCGAATCGCCACTTCCGCGGGAAATCGCAGGCGCCGCCCGCGATGCCGGCCGGCGATGATGCGCAGGACGCGCGACCTCGAACCACCTTCGCGTGCACCACCGCCTGCGTCATTGCCGCGCGAGGCAACACCTTTTTTTCCGCTGTTTTTTACTTTCGCCAATGCGGATGCCTGCGCGCCCTTCGCTTGCCACCTTTTAGGGCCCAAGCGTACGCTACGGCCCCAATACGACAAGTTCGGCGCATCGTTCTGCACGGCGAGGGAATGCGACCGGCCTGATTCTTCGCACACAGAATTTCCGAGGAGCGAACTCATGAAGAGGCTAATTGCAGCCACTGCCCTGGCTGTCATCGTCACGGCTGGTTGTTCGAGCTCTGTCGACAATCCGTCCGACGTTCGCCCTACCGACCCAACCGTCGGCAACCTGAACCCTGGCGGCGGCTCGACAGCACCGGGGTCGGCACCCACCGCTGCGCTGTATCAACCGGCGCAGGGCATCTTCCCGTTCCCCAACGACCTGTACTTCTCCGGCACGACCGACGGCACGATCAACATTCAACCGGCAAACGGCCTCATTCCCAACCAGGTTGGCCTGAATGCACTCGACGGCTGGTCCACCACCGCACCGATCCGCATCCGCTTCGGCGGTGCGCTGAATCCCGCATCGTTCAGCGCCGCGAACATCCGCGTTTACCAGGTCACGGTCAGCAACACTAACAAGGCGGTTGCCGGCTTCACCCGTCCGCTCACCTACGGCACCGAGTTTTCCGCGAACGTCGCCACTGACACCGGAGTCGGCAACACCGTCCTCGAGATTCAGCCGCTCGTTCCGCTCACGCCATCGGCAGGACCTGCAACACCCACCGATCCGGTGCCGCTCGGCACCGGCTACCTCGTCCTGTTGACCAATGGCATTCAAATGGCGAGCGGCGCAGCCGCCACCGCCGACACGGACTACGCCACGATCAAGACCACGTTGGGCGCAACACCCAATCCGGCCAATTGCGCCACGTTGCCGAACGCGCCGATGCAAGGTGCGTGCGGGTTCACCGCCTCGCATCTGCTCGTGGCCGGGAATCCCGCGCTCGGGCCGCTGGCGCTGAGCCCCGCGAACGTCATTGTTTCCTTCCACTTCAGCACCGTGGCGACGCGCGATACGTTGCGCGCGCTCGGATTGACAATTTTCAATCCGGCGGCGCCGGTTCCGGCAATTGGCGTGAATGCCGCACCCGGCACTCCTCTCAACCTGATCAACCCCGCGTTGCCACCCATCGCGAATGCGCGTTTCGGCACCGTGACGGTGCCTTACTACTCGCCCATTCCCGCGGTCGCGGCGCCGGGCCTGATCAGCACCGACAACACCATCCTGCGCAAATCGTGGGTAGCCGCCGGTGCGCCCCCGGCGCCGCTGACCGATCCGGCGAACGAGCGCAATCTCACGCGCTTCAACCCGCTTCCGGCGCTCCAGGCGAGCAAACAGATTCCACTGCTGGTCACCGTGCCGAACGCGAACGCGGGACCCGCGGGCATCAAGCCTGCCAACGGCTGGCCGGTGGTGATCTTCGAGCACGGCATCACGCGTGATCGTAGCGACGCGTTCGCGATTGCCGGTGCGTTTGCGCAGGCTGGCTGGGCGGTTGCCGCGGTGGACTTGCCGATGCACGGAATCACCTCGACCACGAGCCCGCTCTACCAGGCACCCAACGAGCAGACCTTCAATCTCGATCTCGTCGTGAATGCGACGGGGGCTTCGGGACCGGATGGCGTCATCGACTCCACCGGCACCAGTTTCATCAACCTCACCTATCCGCTGGCGAGCCGCGACAATCTTCGTCAGGGCGTCGTGAACCTGCTTGCGCTGACGCGCGCACTGCCCTCCCTCGATCTCGACGGCGACCCGAATACCGTGGACATCGACGCCTCGCGCATCGCCTTCGTCGGCCAGTCGCTGGGTTCCATCGTGGGCATCGCCTTCGGAGCGGCGTTGCCGACACCGACGACTCTTCCGGCCCCCACCGCAACCCCCCTGCGTGTCACTACCATGGTGTTCTCGGTGCCCGGCGGCGGCGTCGCCGCGCTGCTGCGCGAGTCGCCCACCTTCGGCCCACGCATCAACGCGGGCCTGCAGGGGCAAGGCCTGCTGCCAGGCACCTCGCTGTATGCGCAATACTTCCGCGACGTGCAGAACATCGTCGATGCCGGCGACCCGCTCAATTTCGTGACGGTGGCCGCGGCACAGCGGTCTATCTACTTCCAGCAGATGGTGGGTGGTGGCGGCACGACGCCGGCGCTGCCCGACCAGGTGATCCCGAATTCCGCCACGCAGCGGCTAGTCACGGCAATCACCAACAATGGCCTGGCGGGCGGACTGCCGTTCCCGCGCGCGGTGCCCGGCACGCCGGTGAGCGGCGACGGCTACGTGAACTTCATCGTCGGCGACCACGGTTCACTTCTGAGTCCCGTCGCCAGCGCCGCAGCCACCGGCGAGATGCAGACCGAGACCGTGATCTATACGGCGGGTGCCCCCGGACCAATTCCCGCGGGCACCATCGTTGCGGGCGCTCTCACGCCCGCGCCGGTTCAGCCTTAAACTGCGCATCCTTCGACACTGGGGATGAGGAAATGGGGACAGCCCCCAATTCCTCATCCCTTTCTATTTCCAGGTGCCCCGAATGACTGAAGTGAATGGCTGAAGAAAAGCAATCCTTCCTCGCGCGCATGCGCGCCAAGATCAACCGGCCGGGATCCTGGCTGTCCTACGACCTCGCGAACCTGGTACCGGGCCGAAAGATCGACGCCGAGGTGCTCGACGAGCTCGAAACCCGCCTGCTGACCGCCGACGTCGGCGTCGATGCCACCGAACACATCCTCGAGGAGTTGCGCAAGAAGGTGGCGCGCAACGAGCTCGGCGATGTCGATGCCCTGATCGCGGCGCTGACCGACGCGATCACCGCGATCCTGCTGCCGTCGCAAGTGTCGCTCGACATCTCCAAGAAGAAACCCTTCGTGCTGCTGGTGGTCGGCGTGAACGGTTCCGGCAAGACCACCACCATCGGCAAGCTGGCGCGGCGCTTCACCGACGCACGCAAGCACGTGGTTCTCGCGGCGGGCGACACATTCCGCGCTGCGGCCATCGAGCAGCTCGGCGTATGGGCTGACCGCGCGGGCGCCGACATCATCCAGCAGCAAGCCGGCGCGGATCCGGGCGCGGTGGTGTTCGACGCCGTCCAGGCGGCAATTTCGCGACGCGCGGACGTGGTGATAATCGACACCGCGGGGCGCCTGCACAGCCAGTCGCATCTCATGGACGAACTGAAGAAGGTCCGCCGCGTGATTCAGCGCGTCGAACCTTCGGCGCCGCACGAGGTCTTGTTAGTTCTCGACGCCAACCAGGGACAGAATGCGCTCACGCAGGCCACGCAGTTTCACGAAGCCGTCGGCGTCACGGGCCTGGTGCTCACCAAGCTCGACGGCACCGCCAAGGGCGGCATCGTGATCGCCATCGCACGCAAGCTCGGGCTGCCGATCCGCTACATCGGGGTCGGCGAACAGGCCGAAGATTTCGGTGAATTCGATGCGCGTGCGTTCGCGAGCGCGCTCGTTTCCGGTAACGGCGTGTCGACGGGCTAAACTCCGGCGCATGATCACATTCGAAAACGTCGCGAAGCGCTATCCGAACGGCCGCGAAGCACTCGCGGGCGTGACGTTCAACATTCAGCCGGGTGAGTTCGTGTTTCTCACCGGCCGCTCCGGCGCCGGCAAGAGCAGCGTACTCAAGCTGATCGCGCTGCTCGAGCGCCCGAGCCGCGGAACCGTGACGGTGAGCGGCCAGAACACGGGCAAGATCAAGGCCGGCAGGATCCCCGCCTTCCGCCGCGCCATCGGCGTGGTGTTCCAGGATCACAAGCTGCTGGTCGACCGGCCGATCTACGACAATGTGGCACTGCCGCTGGTCGTGGCCGGAACGCCGCTCAAGGAAGTCGACCGGCGTGTACGCGCGGCGCTCGACCAGGTCGGGTTGTTAGGCCGGGAGCGTTCGTCGCCCCTCGAGCTCTCGGTGGGCGAGCAGCAGCGCGTCGGCATCGCGCGCGCCGTCATCAGCAAGCCGCAGCTGCTGATTGCCGATGAACCCACCGGCAATCTCGACCCAGCCTTGAGCGTAGAGGTCATGCGCGTGTTCAAGCGCTTCCAGGAAGTGGGCGTCACGGTGGTAATCGCTTCGCACGATCCGCACCTGGTCGAGCAGTTCGGTCAGCGGGAAATCGTGCTCGACGCCGGCCGCATCGCCTCCGACACCTTCCGCGCCGGTCACGCCGCACGCATGACGGCGCAGGCGCCGCTGCTCGGCAATCTGCCTGATATTCACACATGAGCAGGGGCACATGAGCGGGGCGGTTTCCTCGTACGGCACGCGGCACCTGCAGGCGCTGTTCGGTTCGCTGGGACGGCTCGCGCGAGCGCCGCTCGCCACCATGCTCACGCTCATCGTCATTGGGGTGGCGTTGGCGCTGCCTGCCGGACTTGCGCTCCTGGTGAACAACCTGCGCACCGCCACGGGCGACTTCAGCAACGCCGTCGATTTCACCGTGCACTTCAAGCTCGGCACGTCAATCGATCGCGTGCAGCAGATCGCCGCCGGGGCGCGCGAACGAGCGGGTATCGAGTCCGTGACGGTCAAGACCGCCGCCGAGGCGCTCGAAGAATTCAAGCAAGCCTCGGGTTTCGGCGATGCGCTGGCGGCCCTCGAGGACAACCCGCTGCCCCATCACCTGGTCGTGCGGCCAGCGAAAAACGCCAGCGGCCCCGCCGAAGTCGAATCGTTGCGGCGCTATTTCGCGGCATTTCCGGAAGTCGAGATCGTGCAGCTCGACCTCGATTGGGTCCGCCGCCTGCATTCGCTGCTCGATGTGCTCAAACGCGCGTTGTGGGTGGTGATCAGCGTCCTCGGCCTGGGCGTGCTTGCCGTCATCGGCAACACCATCCGGCTCGAGATCCAGCAGCGACGACCGGAAATCGAGGTGACCAAGCTCGTGGGCGGGTCCAACGCCTTCGTGCGCCGGCCTTTCCTCTACACCGGCATCTTCTATGGGCTAGGGGGCGGGTTGCTGGCAGCGCTCATCGTCCTCGGCGGGCTCGCGTACCTGGACCAGGCGGTAGGCGACCTGTCCGCCCAGTACGGCGGCCGCTTCCACCTGGAGGGTCTCCGCGGCCAGGGATTGGGGCTTCTGGTGGGGGTTGGCGCGGCGCTGGGTTGGCTCGGCGCCCTCATATCCACGGGCCGGCACCTGCGGCAGATCGAGCCTCGCGCCTGACCGCCCGCTTCTAAAACAATAACTTATCGATCTGGTCTCCCGTTTGGGGGATGGAACTGATGGGGTGCTTAGCACTCTAATTGCTCGACTGCTAATATCTCGGCCCTTCGAGATAAGCACGTCGCCCCAGGAGGTTTCGCACGATGACCGCCACCGCGCTCGCTGCCACCGCGTTAATTGCCCGAAAGAACGATTTTGTCCTGGCAGGACCCGTCGGAAGTTTCGACGCCTACATGGACAAGGTAAGCCGCATCCCCGTGCTATCACGCGAGGACGAGGCCGCCCTTGCCAGGCGTTTTCGCAACGACGGTGACCTCGAAGCTGCCCGCCAGCTCGTGTTGTCGCACCTGCGTTTCGTGGTGCACATCGCGCGTGGTTACTCGGGCTACGGACTGCCGCTGGGCGATGTCGTCCAGGAAGGCAATGTCGGCCTCATGAAGGCCGTGAAACGGTTCGACCCCACGGTCGGCGTACGCTTGGTGTCGTTCGCGGTTCACTGGATCCGCGCCGAGATTCATGAATACGTGTTGCGCAACTGGCGTCTCGTGAAGGTCGCCACGACCAAAGCGCAGCGCAAGCTGTTCTTCAATCTGCGCAAGATGAAGAAGAACCTGGCGTGGCTGTCGCACGATGAAACGCTGGCCGTGGCCCGCGATCTCAAGGTATCGCCGGAAGAAGTGACCGAGATGGAAAAGCGCCTCGCGGCGCGTGACCTCTCGTTCGACCCGGTGCCGGATGCCGGCAGCGAAGACGGTGACGAGACCTACTCGCCCGCGGCCTATCTACCCGCTCCGGATGCCGATCCGGCGGCGCAGATCGAAAACGCCCAGTGGGAAGACACGACGGGCGATCGCCTGCAGGCGGCCATGAAGACGCTTGACCCGCGCTCACGCGATATTCTCGTGAACCGCTGGACGGGCGAGGCGAGTGCGACCCTGCACGATCTCGCGGAGAAATACGGCGTATCGGCCGAACGGATCCGCCAGATCGAAGCGAATGCGATCAAGAAACTGCGAGGCCTGATGGTTGAGGTTGCGTAAGCATCGGGCTTACGGCCTTGCGCTGGCTGACACTGAAGCCCCGGCCACGAACCGGGGCTTTTTCTTGTCCGATGCTTAGTTTTTGTAATGTTGCGCCTTCGGGCTCCATGGATTAATTGCGAGTCATGACCAAAACAGCACTCAATCCGCAGGGCGAGCAGATGGCGGACGAATCCATGATTCGCACGCTCGCCGCCCAGATCGAAGCGATCTGGCCGCAGGAAAAATCCCTGCTCAATTTCTATCGTTTGCCGCGCAACTCGCGCGTGCTCGACGTCGGCGCCGGCACCGGGGAATTCAGCGCTCGCGTGGCCGCCCTGCTGCCCGAGGCGCAGGTGTTGGGTGTCGAACTGCTGGCGCAATCCGTGGAGCATGCGCGGCAGCGGCATGCGGTATTTGCCCCTCGTTTGCAATTCGAAACGGGCGATGCGTTTCATCTCACGCAGGCCGACAACAGCTTCGACCTGGTTGCCAACCGGCATATGGTCCAGTCGGTTCCGCATGTCGAGCGGATCCTCGCCGAGCTGGTGCGCGTCACGAAGCCGGGCGGACATGTACACGTGCTCGCCGAGGACTATTCGATGCTGCACATGATGTCCGGCCCGCTCGATCCCGACGTGTTCTGGCGCAAGGGCCCCGTGGAATTCTCAATGCGCACCGGCACGGATTCACGCATCGGCCGGCGCGCCTGGACGCTGATGCGCGCCGCCGGGCTCATCGACGTGCGCGTCGACTACATCGTCGTCGACACGCTGCGCGTGCCTCGACGCGTGTTCGCGGACATCATCACCGCGTGGCGCGACGGCTATGTGGAGGCGTTGGCGACGCCGGAATTTCCAGTGTCGCTCGTGCGGCAGCACTTCAACGAGATCATCACCAGCATATTGAATCCGGATCACTATGCGGTCTGGCACCTACCTATTGTTTCAGGCGTGAAACCAAAAGCGCCTTAGCCGCCCACATGAAAAGAGGCGGCGAGCTTTCGCCCGCCGCCTCTGTTGATTGCTCGTCGAACGATCAGCCTTCAGTAATCGGCTGCAACTTGAGCTCGACGCGGCGGTTCTGCTGCTTGCCTTGCGGCGTCGAATTGCTCGCAATCGGGCGCCCTTCGCCGGCACCAATCGTGACGACACGCTGACTGTTGACGCCATGCGACTGCAGGTAGCCGCCGACCGAGTTGGCGCGCTGCTGTGACAGAGTCTGGTTGTACGCATTGTCGCCGTCGCTATCCGTATGGCCTTCGACGTCGATCAACGTCTTGTCGAATTCCTTGAGCACGAGAGCAACCGAGTCGAGCACCTGGAAGAAGCCCGAGTTCAAATCCGCGCTCGCGGTCTTGAAGGTGATGTTGCCGGGCATGTTGAGAATGAGGTCATCGCCACTGCGCGTGACTGACACTCCGGTGCCCTGCAGCTGCGCACGCAGCTTGGCTTCCTGCTTGTCCATGTATGCGCCAACGCCCGCGCCCGCGAGCGCACCTACGCCGGCGCCGATCAGCGCGCGCTTGCGTCGTTCCTTGGAGTTGTCGCCCGTGGCTGCGCCGAGAACAGCACCGGCAATGGCACCGATGCCGGCGCCCTTGGAGGTCTTGTTCACCTTCTTCTCGCCGGTATAGGCGTCGGTGGTTTGACACGCCGTCACGGTGAATGCGGCCATCACAACTAACAAAGTGCTGCGGATCAGGATCGTTTTCATAGAGTCTCCTTCAGGCGGGCAAACATAGCGGCGTGCATCTGAACGCCGAATGAACCCGTTTTCTGTGAGCTAGTTCTCAGTCGACGGCAACAGACGAAGCCGGCGGCGTGGTCGCGCGTTTGTAGCCGCGCGGCCGAATCGCAACCGTATTGCGGATCACCGTGCAGCGCACACCATCCCTGCGGACGTAGCCATATTCAAATGTCGGCGTGGCGCGACCCTCGCTTTCGAGCTGCATTCTGATCTCGTTTTCCTGCTCTGGCGTAAGCGCAAACCTCATCTCGAGGTCGGAGTTACCGCCGTGATCGAAGGAAACGGTCATGGCGCGAGTCCACACCGAATAGCCCGGAAACACGCGCGCGCACGCCAGGGCAGCGATGGGGTCGGCGAGCGCTGCCTGATAACCACCGAACATCACGCCACCCGGATTTCGCGAGCGTGCGTTGAGAGGCAGGAGAATGCGCACGGTGCGCCAGTTCTCGGTGATCTCGAGCACCTTGATGCGCATGGGTACGAAGGGCGGATACAGCTCTAACAGTCGTGCGTCGGGCAATACGCCGCTGCGGGCCACAAACCTCATGAAGCGCTGCATCAGCGGCATGTCGGATTCCTTGTTTGTTGGCGCATTCTTGCAGAGGCGGCAGCGCCGGCGTAGCTTTCCGGCGCATGCGCACCGTGGAGCAGTGGTTCGGGGAATATGGCGAGAGCCACAGCAACCCTGGCAATGAACTCCTGCACATCATCTGTGTGCCGCCCATCGTCATGACCGTCGTCGGCTTCCTCTGGTCGATCCCGGTACCCGGGTTTTTCTCCGGGATTTCCCCATGGCTCAACTGGGCGACGATCGCCATCACGCTGGCCGTCGTTTACTACTTCTCGCTGTCGGTCACGCTCGGAATCGGCGCCGCCATCGGACTTGCGATCCTGGCGTACATCGTGAGCTGGCTGGATACGCTCGCCTGGCCTCTGTGGCTCACCTGCCTCGTGATATTCGCCATCGGCTGGATCGGCCAGTTCATCGGCCACGCCATCGAGGGCAAGCGGCCATCGTTCTTCAAAGACCTTCAATTCCTGCTCATCGGCCCGTTGTGGCTGCTCGGCCATCTGTATCGCCGGCTCGGGATCGCTTACTAAATTCCGGCCGCGCGCGGGTATCATCGCGCGATGCTGAATCCCATAGATCTATACGACGTCCGCGGACTGCTCACGGAAGATGAGCGCATGGTGCAGGACTCGGTCGGCCGCTTCGTCGACGAGAGAGTACTGCCCATCATCCAGGACTGCTTCGAGAAGCATCATTTTCCGCGCGAGTTGATCCCGGAAATTGCCGAGCTCGGGTTGTTAGGCTCGTCGATCCAGGGCTACGACTGCGCCGGCCTCAATGGGGTCAGCTACGGGCTCATCTGCCAGGAGCTCGAGCGCGGCGATTCGGGCATCCGCAGCTTCGTGTCCGTGCAGAGTTCGCTGTGCATGTACCCCATCTACGCTTTC
>Ga0307513_10009328_pt1 | contig 12424 bp, 12 predicted proteins | sample 15_EM_MG_FD_202174 | JGI IMG/M metagenome (GOLD analysis project Ga0307513, IMG submission 202174) | Populus trichocarpa ectomycorrhiza microbial communities from riparian zone in the Pacific Northwest, United States - 15_EM | ecosystem: Host-associated > Plants > Roots > Unclassified | place... | reverse complement strand
ATCCTCCCCGCCATATCAAGATCGCGAAGTCCGAGATCACGACGGGACCCCCTTTCAGGGGGGTAAATTTACTATGCGGAGCAGGGCCTGAATGGCCCCCAAATCGAGTGACTGAGGTGCCTTGGAGAACATGAGCAACATTCCGTTTTTGCTCCTGCCCATCAACATTGAGGGCACGGTACAGAGATACGGCCTGCTGTCTGACACTGAGTGCATCTTCATGACGGCCCATCTTGGAAAGTGTGATTCCATAGCCGTGGAGAGCACTAGCAAGGTCCCGTTTTTGCTCCTGCCCATCAACATTGAGGGTACGGTACAGTGATACGGCCTCCTGTCCGACACCGAGTGCATCTTCATGGCGGCCCATGCTGGAAAGTGTGATTCCATAGACGTGGAGAACACGAGCAATATGCCATTTTTGCTCCTGTCCATCAACATTGAGGGTACGGTACAGATATACGGCCTCCTGGTTGACACTGAGTGCATCTTCATAACGGCCGATGGTGGAAAGTGTGGTTCCATAGCCGTGGAGAGCGTCAGCAAGATGCCGTTTTTGCTCCTGCCCATCAACATTGAGGACACGGTACAGATATACGGCCTCCTGTCTGACACTGAGTGCATCCTCATGACGGCCCATGTTGCAAAGTGTGATTCCATAGCCGTGGAGAGCATCAGCAAGATGCCGTTTTTGCTCCTGCCCACCAACATTGAGGGTACGGCACAGAGATACGGCCTCCTGTCTGACACTGAGTGCGTCTTCATGACGGCCCATCTTGGAAAGTGTGATTCCATAGCCGTAGAGAGCAATAGCAAGATCCCGTTTTTGCTCCTGCCCATTAACATTGAGGGTACGGCACAGAGATACGGCCTCCTGTCCGACCCTGAGTGCATCTTCATGACGGCCCATGTTGGACAGTGTGATTCCATAGCCGTGGAGAGCAACGGCAAGACCCCTGTTATGCGAGGCATGACCATGCTCTGAGGCCAGAGAACGGTAGAATGCTACTGCTTTCTCTGTAGTTGCAAGAGCCTTGGAATGCTCCTTGAGGATAACAAGAGATGACCCATAGTTGACGTAGAGAGCACCATGGAGTTCATTAGTTACCATGGCTGGTGGGAGCTCTGCAATAAGGTCCACGGCGCGGCCAAGCCATTGGACACACAAAACAGGATAAGCGTTTACACGGGATCCGGTATAGTTTAATACTTCAAGAAGTGTGATTTTTGCAGACTCTGAACCGTCCTCAATCGCAAAGGTCTCGCATACGGAAATGGCATGGATGAAGAGAGGGCGGGCCCGCGATTCGTATGCACCCAAATCGGCGATGAGCGAAATCGTCTGTGCCTGCTTTTTCTTGAACTCTAGAGCCCGCGAGCCGAGTGTTTGAGCGAGCTTTAGAGCGCAGTCACCTACCACGAGGCACTCCTCTTGGAGCTTGAACTGATCAAGCAGCTTAGCTAAATCGCGGTACGTCCTTTGCCTCGATCATAGCCTGCAGAAGATCTTTGGCTTGCTGGAGTTGCTCCTCTATTCTGTCTGCTTGCTTCCGGCATACTATCGTCTTGCCGTGTTTCGTGAAGAACTCGATGGTCGGAGGTCGGATTTGAGAACCTGGGAGTATTCTTCGAGGCGCATCTTGATTTGGTCATAGGATAGCGAAGCGTCGGGTGATAGGATAGAGAAGCTGACAACAGAGGAGCTTGTGTCGACGGCTACCTAACGGTACAGTTAATGATGTGATTGGCCGGCAGGGGGCGACGTACTCTTGTGGTTGAGCTTGTGAAGCCATCTGGCTCGATTTGGGAATGCATTGAGAGCGAGCGAGCGCGTGTTTGAACGGTTGTATGTTGGATCACTTTGATGACCTCTGTAGCTTCGGCTCGGATCGTCTCCACAACCGTCAAGGTCGCATTGGTCTGCATGCGATCCTGGTGCTCGAGCCGTTCCATTGCTTCTCTCGCTGAGTTTGAAAGAAGGGCGAGAGTTCGGATAAGAATGCGCTCCTGTGTGGACATTCAGCCATCCGCTCGAGTCAGTCGGGGTTCTGATAGACATGATCAGACCTTCCAGTGGGTACGAATGCGCACGATTTCTCTATTCAGCTTCTCAAGTTTAGGTCTGAGGTCACCCGCCTTCCAGACCGCTTTCAGGCCAGGTTATTTTCGATCAGGTGTCTCGTCCTTGGACTCGATGAGAAAGTTGTGCAACTTGACGACCTTCCTGTATAGAAGCGATAAGGTGATGTCCACTTGCAGGCGCGGTAGCGGGGACGTACGTCAGAAGCTGTTTTAGATCCTCTGTGAGCTGGTGTTGATCGAGGATTTCCTTGTAGCTGTTGTAGGTTTCGATGAGAAAATCTATTTCCACCTTATTCTCTTCAAGAAGGTCGGCGATCTCCTCGTTCTCAGATATCGCCTGCAGGTACCCGCGACGAGTGAGCATCGTGATTTTTTCTGGGATCAAGGCAAAGAGACTGACGAGACGGGTAGTATCGCGAATTCCCTTTGCTGTCTGGAATACGGTAGCAGCAAGCCCTACTGCCGCAGTTGCTGTCCCGAATATCTCTGCCATAGTCGATGAGAGGGAAAAGGTCGTAGCGCGTCTAAGATTCGCTGTCGTCCAGGATGCGTCGGAAATAACACGGCGCAATTGTTGCGTGTACATCTTCCAGCCTCTTGACGGGCAATACCGTCCAACCGGCCTACGCGGTTTACAGCTTCGCAGACAAAGTCAGCAGCCAGCACCGAGGAAAAGCCAAGTCAGACGCGCGACGGGCGCTGAATAGATGGAGCTACTCCTCATGAGTCTGCTGCCTGCTGCTTCTTGACCGAACCTGTTGGTTGCTGTGGGAGGAGAAAAGAAAAGGCCGGACCGGGGATCGAACCACGGGTCTCCCTAATACCGGAAGGGCGTGCTAACCGCTGCACTACCAGGCCGTTTGTTGGAGAGGAATCACCAACTCCAACAGTTGCCGAGTGCAAGTGCTTTGCACCGAAGTTGTTCTCATGCACGTAGGTAAAAGCAGATTTGATCTCAGTCTAAGAGTGTCCGGGAACCGAGCTGTAATGCTCTTGGCTCCCGTCGTGGCTAGGTCTTCTTGTCTTGAAGGGTGCTATACCTTCAAGCGATCATCCCGCACAACTTGAATATACGCAAAAGGCAATATTCTACTCGTTAAACTCCACGGAGTAGCCATCCAGAGACAACACTGTTCACCCCCGCTTTGGGAATACGACACTCACATGCAAACCCACCACTTAGCTTCCCAGCGTGACCTCGTACTCGATGCGAGCTGGTGAGAGGATCCACGAGGACACGACCCACCACTCGTTAATCTTTCTGGCCAGCCTAAGGATAATCGACGCCCTTTCTAGCTCCCACTGTAACAAAGGACGACACGTCTTCCGTAACTCTCCTTGTATTTTATTTATTTTATTTTTGGTAATCCAATTGTTACGTGCGAAGAGCTAGTCTATGTTACATGATGCGTTGGATGCGGTATATCTAAGTACAAACCTCGATTGAGGTGTGTTTTCTCTACAGCTGCCCTAGGGCAGAACGCGATGCGTTTACAACTCGGTTATCTCTGTTAACCCAGTGCTACGTCTCCATATATGTTCTTGAATCTTCCGGTTTTGTTGAGGTAGGTGAGTGTATGGGGGATCGATTTCTCATCTGTGAAGAGTTTGGTCAAGGTAAATGATTTCCTGCTGATGCTTCGGATGAGTTGGTGTCTTGCGTGTACGTATTTCAGGCACGTGAAGATGAGGTGATGTACATCTTCTGTCTTGTTCGTGCATGTACTTTGTGGGCAGTTTGGCATGTGGTTCTTTCCGATTCTGTGCAGATGATGGTTGATCAGGGCGTGACCTGTACATAATTTGTCAGAATGCTGGTTTGTCTACGATTGAGTGAACTCGTGATTTTTAGGTATTTGTTTGAGGGAAGCGAGGGGTTGATTCGTTTTGTATGTCGATATCTTGGGGATTCTATCCACCACCATTTGCAATCCATTTTGATGTCTTCTTGGATCATTTGCTTGACTGCGGATATACTAATGGGTAGCTGTTTTTGAAGGAACAGCAGGAGTTGGTTTTCGGGCTAGATCTGTTTTCCGATGCGTCCTTGGCTAAGGTGTCAGCTCTTTAGTTACCTATGGAATTCATGTGGCCGGCTATCCATGTGAAGGGTATTGGTGAGTCAGGTGTGTCATCGCTTGAGCGTGCTCTTGTTGATCTGAGCCTGATTTCTTGATTTCATTCCTCATCTAAGAGTTGGAGTAGATGTTTGGTGCTCCGGTGAATTTCGTCAATCAGGTATTGAGCTGGTTGAAGTTTGTTCTTTTGCATTGCTTTGATCGCTGCTTGATTGTCGATACTGAAGTTGATGGGTGTCCATGCTGCGAGGTGGCGCTTTGCTAGGTGTGTGCATAATAGGATGCCTACTAGTTCTGCTTCGAAACCTGTATGTTCTTGTTTCATTCCTAGTTGATGCTTGAGCAAGTCTGTTTCAAGCCTGTTGATGTATAGTACCGCCAATGCTCCTACACTGTCCTTGTAGCACGAACCGTCAGTATATATCATCATTTCGTTGGTGAAGCTCTCCTTATCCCATTTGATCAATGCTTCTTTGCTTTCTGCGATTTGGTAGTTGTGGGGGGTGGCCTTGCTGGGTGGGGCCCTTGTGGAGTCGATCGTTTTGATTTCACCTACTTTGAAGTTGCTGGCCTCTGCTAGTTGGTGTAATGCTGTCCTGTGGCATAGTACTAATCGTTTGGCTGTCTTCTGGATTGCCTTGTATAACGGGTGGCTTGTTGGTCTTGAAGCATATCTTGCGTACGTTTTGAGTCCTGTCTCTTTGAGTTGCAGTGCTATTGGTTTGATGTTCGCATGTACTGTCGCTACATCACCAGCCGTTGTTCTCATCGCGCCTGTGATGGCTCTCTCCTTGTATTTCCACCCACAGTAAACAAGAAATCTGGTTTAATCATAAAAAAATTCACCCTGCCCTGATTTCGAATGTTTCTCTTGGTGATACTTACTCGTAAATGGATTCAACAACTACAAATGGTCCCTGGAGGTCTTTGTTGTGTCCCTTGATTTCTGCTCAACTCTTAACAGATATTCTTATGTGGAGGATGTACGGTACTCTAGGTAAACTCTGTGAATACAGGAACCGTGTTACACAGCCCTAGAGGAGATAGCTATAGGCCATAGAGAGCTAACCAAAGCGTGGTACGGTTAGGCAGCGCCTTTGAGTCCTGCCGCCCAACCTCCGGAGCACCGGCAATGTCGAATCCTGCCAGGCGCGTATCTGCAAACGGTCACCCATCAATACATGACGTTCATAGTAGATATGAGGACCGAGAATTTGTGGCCTCTGGAGGCAACCAATTCCTTGAACAGCTTGTCATTGGCCAGGCTAGAATGCCTTGAATTTGGGAGTCAGGCATAGGCATAGAAGGCCAGTCAGGACAGAGTCATTTTACCCGCATCCTTCGTTGGCGCCACGCGCGTTCTCCATTTCTGCATTTTCGAAACTTTCCCTCACCCGCCGATCATAAATAATGGAAAGCAGTCTGGGTTCCACGTCTATAAGTTCGAAACATATCTAGCAGATAATCCGTCGGTAATTGACGAGGTGGTGCACGAGCGTAAGCGGAGGTGAGCGTACAGGATATGCTGGTTGCATATTGATGCGTTGTATGACTGGCTGGCTGATACCTCGTCCGTAGGGCGGAGAGGAAGTGGCACAAGTGTGTAGTGTACGTGTTGCAGGTTCACAAACCAAGCTCTCGGCGCGGCTCCTTGCCGTGCATTCTCGATCGATTCAGCCGAACTCCCTGGTCAAGGGTGTCAAAAAGCACAGTAGGGATATTATAGGATTTATAGAGATGTTGGAGCGTTTTCGCCTTATGTAGTACGAGCGGAGGCTTGTTTCCCGCATGCTTGGACCGTTTCAATACGCCCCGCACCACACAACGAGTCAAATACAATATACTGACGTATTTAAGGGTCATATAGCTGCTCTAGTCCCTTGTCCTGTCAGGTTGGCCTTCTTAGTGGCGTAAACACCTTGAACAGGCTGGGGGAGTTGTAGTGTCATGGAACAGTTTTGCCACTCATAAACATGGCTTTCCGCTTGCTACGTGGTTTACTTAGAAAAATTATGCATACGATTGAGGCGTGAAGGGGACTTGCTACGAATTTCATAAGTTTGGTGTTTGCTTGGACTGACCACACCTCTTGGGAATGGGAAGCCTGGTTTTGTATATATTAGGATCGGGAATGAAAATAGTGGACTTGAGTACCTTTCGTCAATTGTTTGGCCGTGCGGTGATCCAATTTAGCGGGCTCATTTATGCGAGTCCAAATTTCGGGTTCTTCCTCAACTGATGGTCGCGATGTTGACCATCAGCAATGTGAGTAGGTGCATAATGGGAAGTACACAGGTAGATTAAATGGTCGATCTAAATTTGGGCTGTCTCGATGAGGTCTGAGTTATCCAGAACACCAACAACCTTGTCCGCAATCTTTTCTCGACCTTGCTCGACCGGTCGCATTCCGGACGTGAAACAGGAGATGCCCTGAGAATCGTGCAGCGACCAACCCAGAGAGTTTTGACTCTTGTGATTGACGGTCAGTGAAGCGAGAGACTCGAGTTCAGCATTTCTGAAACGCTTCACGTAAATGACCGTCTGAAAAGGGTTCGGCGAGAGTGGAGTTGGCGGAGTCTGTGTTGAAATAATGTGCGAGCGAAGGGACTGAGATTAACCCTCATATATTAACCTGTAAGATCGGACGGCCTATATAGTAAATGACAAGCGAAACGCGTACGAAATGGATATGAAATGACGGGAAAAAACTAAGGGACTAGGGGGGTTCATAATGTAATACCGAGACCTGATGCATGGGCATGGAAGACGAAACGAACCCTCGAACACCCAAATTCTGACAGTCTGCATGGTTAGGTCCAAGATAGGCGTCATGTCTGTCACTCTTAGCACCAAAAGCCGACCAGACTGGGGACCTGAGAACTACAGAATTGCAATACCGTAGGGGTTCCCCAATTAGAGGTTTGCTCACCTGCGACCAAGGCACAGAGGCCTCCTCATGCATGCACACCTGGCTCATCCGCATGGCAAAATAGGAAGAGGGAGACCCCGCAACCCAGAATTGAGAATAAGGGCCATGGGTTCTTGCAAATGGTGTATTGCCCCATGAGGACAGAGGTGTTCACACCGTGGCGGTGTCGCCGTTTACCGCAGATCGTCCTGATGTGTCGCCTTCCCAGCGGTCCCAGCGGCCTAGTCCCGGAGAGTGACACCAAACCCCGAAATGTCCAACGGGTTGTCGTGATTGAGAGATGCTTGAGGCAGAAGATTGGAAGCACGTACTTGAATTTGGTCGAAAAGCGTAGGATTTAGTTTAACCAGGCCATCGAGGTAGCATATACCCTGTAGTTGAATAGCCTAGAGCCTCCGAAGGCCACCACTTTGGGTTTGGTAGGAATACTATACCGCTCAAAGTGTTGATGGCGTTGTAGATGGTACGTTCAGTACGCCTAATATACTGGAGATGCTGACATTCTCATTCTTCTGGAATAATTAACGAGCGATCAAACTCTATTAATTGGTCTACTGGGGATGTCATTACCGCATGCAACCCACAAGACGAGGAGCAGAGTGCTGGAATTGGAAAGTATATACTCAAGGTCCTGAGCGATCTATGTACGAGCGAGAACCAGCTCTGTGTGGTGGAAGACAAAGGAATGGTGGACAACCTCTCACATTCACGCACGTCCACAAAACCTAGAATGACGTTTCTCCGCACGTTCGCGTACATGCTTCTTCCTAATCCATATTGCTTTTAGCAATTTCTTGATCTTCGTTCTGCCCTCCAGGAAGTTCAGCTAGGAAACCAATATTTCAGCCCTCATCACTCGAACTGGAAAATTAAGCAAACCTTCGCAACTGTCAGTAGTTTTTCGGTCTCTTCTGGATCCATTTCTCTCCTCCACGTCGAAATGAGAGTCGGGTCCAAACCAGGTACATTTGGATTGGGAACGAGAGGCATATAGACGATTCCTATGCCATCCCGCTTCACTAGCTCCTCTTCTGATAATCCCTCAAACCTCGACTGCTCTGCGTCAGTCTCTCGTGACGACCCAATCCAAATCGAACAGGACGCTATTGGACGTCCAGTTCCGATTGGTAGTTCCTCATCAGGTGACGTTGATTCCATGTCGGCTTGGGTGTCAGCGGTACGCTCCGGTATTCTTCTGCCTTCACTCTGAACACTACGCTGTCGACGTGCTTGTTCCTCCACTTCACTTTCCTGAGTTCCTACTAAACGCCTGATTGCCTGGTTCTCATTGTTTTCTTCTTGTTCGTGCTTGACATAACCACCCCTATTTTGAGACGAAGATAATTCGGCTGGCCAATGAGCACCTTTTGGCCACGTTGAAAGGCCCTTTCGAGCTGCATATTCTGGGCAACATTAAAGTCCGCCAAAGTCGTATTGAAAAAATGAGCAACTAACCTGCAGCTTTGGTGAACCAGAGATCCTGGGAGTCCGCACTTGCGTCGAGGGCAATTATGCAATCGATATTCCGTCGAAGAAGAGGGTAATACGGGATGTTTAGCTCAGCTAATGAGTTCAACTCAGCCGTCAGTCACTCAATGCAATTATTTACTGACCTCCAGCATCCTGCGGGAGTCCATTCAGACATAGAGAGCAAATATCCGGCTGATGAAGGACGCACCATGAAGCCCAAAGTCTCTCGATGTGTAATGTCAGGGGGACTCCCCTCTCTAAGTTGACCATCCAAACCTTTGACAAAGTTGGGAAGTTGGTTTGGAACAACAGGATGTATTGCGCCCCAATCCTCCTGGTTCTCCGTGATAATCTCCTCCAACCACGAATATAAGGACCACGGAAGTTGTCGAAGGAGAGGTTGCGCTTCGTTAAAGTAATCCTTGAGGGTCGCACAAATTGCAGACGCGTAGATTCTACAATAATGAGCGGATCGAAGGCTGTGTTTTTCGTCCGGCTTACCCAGAAAGAATAGTGAAACTAAGCTCAGCCTAAATAACAAATATCAAGAGGAAGCCGGCGGGTGTTATGGCTACACTGACTCTCCGCTCGATGCTCTTGCCATTCTCGAATCGACGGCCGAGACTCCAACTGGGTATCCACGCCTGTTAAAATGACAGCTGGAGATTTGAGATATGGCAGTTAAGTCAACACAACTCACCCCTAGTTCATCACATCCAACCTCGTACGGGGTGAATTCGAACCATAACCAACGGGTTTTTCTCTCAAGCTCCTTCTCTTCCTCCTTCAACATTTCATACCTACTGGAGTCGATAAGGTACTCTCGCTGTTCTCGGACTTCTTGTAGGGCTTTTGCAGGTGCTGATGGAATTTCATGCTGAATCGCCGTGAAAATGGGCAGAGGCATTGTACCGTCGTCGATGAAGCGTCGGAACCCGTGAAGGGAAAGGTTATCAGGATCGAGTGTGCTGATGTCCGTGGGGATAAAGAGTCGAGAAGAGATGAGTGTTCCGTAAATGTCAATCAGGGAAACTGCCCCCAAAGGCGAATTCGCTTTCAGTAACAGTCCCGAGAGCAGGTACTGAGAAGTATGTGAGAACCTCTGTACCCCGGAAAATGATGTTGCAAACCTTGTGAGTTGGGGATTTTGTGAGCAAATTAAGAGTGCTGGAATCAAGGAAATTCGTGGCGATACGAGATTTGATATGCTCAGCAGCAGCTTCTGGTGATGGGTTTTGGTGGCCTGCAACGCCAGCATATAGTACTCCTAACGCCCAACAGCTCCCAGAAATGCCAGCGACATAAGTTGTACAATCAAGGATCCCTGATTCACGGGCTCCAACGAGACAGCCTATAGTGTTAGTCATAGCCCGATATCCTGTTCTAAAATTTCGTAAGACCCTTCACTCCAAAGAGGAAACTCGTACCCCCTCCTGATCCCGCAATCGCCACGACGGGTATATCCCTCTCGTCTACTTCGGTTTCTGGTACGTCAATCAGTTCAGCAAAGCTCTTTCGTATGCGTCTTCTTCGCTCCCTCAGAAATGCTCGCTCGGCAATTGGCAAGTCTTCCCCCAGACGAACATGAGCATCCCATGCGCATTCTACCGCGTTCTCCGAATCTGCTATAACTTCTTCAAATAGGGAGCCGGGGCCCCTCCCCAGCATGACTAGCAGCTCAGAAATTTGGGATTGAAGATGGAGGATGGATTCTGGCCAAATCCAGGAAGTAGTAATTGATGAAATTGTGTCTACTGGCAGTGCTGAGCGCAAAAATGCTAACCCATTCCACCCGAGAGATGTTTCCTGCAGGGAATATTAACGTCAGGGCTCGGCTGAGAAGAGAGGAGGCCAAACCTTAGTAGCTGACTGAGAGTATATGGTTAGTAGCGCTACGGACTCGGTACTACCAACGAACCTCGAAATCAGGCTCAAGGCCGAAGAACTTTATTAAGGCTTCTTCCAAAGACGGCTCCTCAGGCTTCTCCCCTTTTATATCCTGAAGGAACGTAAGGATGCATTGAGAAGGGTTGAAAAAATTGCACCTTGTCTCCTTCTACTATTTGAGTAGCCAATCGCCGTAATGGATTGGAATACGAAGCAGCTCCGGCTCCGAGCACCATGCAGTAAATGCCAAAGATTGGACCCCAGAGGAACCAACCTAGTGGACACTTGTGTCATTTGGGCGAAACAATATTGCGGGACATACTACGTGTTCCGGCCTTTGCATTTCGACGTGCGGGTGCGGGTCCAATACTTAACCGGGCGTCAGCAAGAGGTCGTGGGATCTGTACTCTTCCTCGCAGGTTCACTCTGACCAATGCACTCCCTCGTGAAGGTAGCATTGGCCTGAAGTAGATGGTAGTGGAATGGTTCAAGTGCAGAAGGCAGGACTGTCTTGCGAATCTCCTCCGGTCGACCTTGCATTAATCAAGGCGAATTGTATTTAAATAGGGCAGTTTACTAGGTGCGTGTACAATGCGAATGCGCGAGGCTCGGCGAACAAAATGGCTGAGGTGGATTTAAGCCGCAGATGAAGCGCGCCATCCAAAGACTCGACAGCTGTCATCGGCCATCAATCCGCCGGAGTATGTCCCAGGTTGATCCCGCTCTTGCCTGGACGTCTGAGTCCCCTCAAGGTGGTCAAGCATGGCGACTCAACGACCCAAAACAGAACCTGTGAGCACCCTCGATAGCTTTGCGTGTGGCTGAGGGACGAATCTAAGACCGTATCTAGACTGTGCGGCGCTTCAATTCAATTTAGGTCGCCCTTGGTCTTGGTACATCATACGTACAGCACCATGTTCACCACCACCTGGATGCAGCACCGGGCCTGCCTGTCTATCCGGCTCACTCAACAAAGTGAACCTAAGGGGCTAAAGGGTGATCATTACTCCTCGATCCGCTCGAGTCTAGGTCATCGATGGTATGTGTCAAAGTCATCGTGTCAGAGTCGTCGCTCGACAAGCAGCTTGTGGGAGCGAAGCACCATATTGAGAGCAGAGCAATAGCCAGTCGATAATGACGAGAGTACAGTCATGGCACAAACAAGTCGAGTCCCCTTGGATCAACTGTTGTCCCAAAGCCAATACCTAACCCGAAACCCGAGTCCATAGAGGTACATACCATGCAATACGTTCTTTCGTCTCACATGTGGACCTTGTCCAACCGGAGGGCCGTCATGCGTGAACACTCGCCATCTGCCCAAAAGTAAATTGTGACGCATGAGCTCAGGTCAAGGTTAGCAAGGTGTATAGGTCAACGACGTCGGTGTCGTCGATGGTGGCTGCCAGGACTGGTGCTGCGGTTGGCAAACCTTACCAACTTGGTGCGGTCCGTTGCTTATTCTCCTGATGGGTGGCACATCATCTCTAGATCCGATGATATAATTATTCGGACTAGGATGCTGAGACTGGTGCCACAATTGGCAGGCCTTTGGAGGGGCACTCTGACTACAATCGTATGCTCTCCTGACAATACTTCTGGCCCCTCAGTTTCTCTGGATTTCGAGGACTTTGCCTGTGGAACATCTCGGGTCCAAATTAGTCTTAATGTAGCGGTTGCTCTTTTGTTATTGCAGTTCCAGACCCGAGCTTCTTCCTCAAGCTTCACACAAACCCGCATCTGACAGGATCTCTTCCATGTAAATGTATATTCATAATTTTCTTACATGCTCTCCTCTCCTCGACAATTGACACCCACAGCTTTTCAGGGGAGATAATCAAGAATAAAAAGCAACAACTACTCGCCTGCTGGGCTTAGGACTGACTGAAGTAGCGAATCGCGCGCCAGAGGTTAGGTGCAGCTTAAAGCTTTGATTAAGATCTCATCGATCTGAGTTAAAGGCAAAGTCGGTGTTGTGATGGAT
>Ga0307513_10009326_pt1 | contig 12425 bp, 20 predicted proteins | sample 15_EM_MG_FD_202174 | JGI IMG/M metagenome (GOLD analysis project Ga0307513, IMG submission 202174) | Populus trichocarpa ectomycorrhiza microbial communities from riparian zone in the Pacific Northwest, United States - 15_EM | ecosystem: Host-associated > Plants > Roots > Unclassified | place... | reverse complement strand
AATTACCTGGCTCTCATTGTCATCAAGCCAGGACTTCTCAGCATTTGAAGATATAATTGATCTTCGACCATTGATGCGCTGCTGGAGTGTAGTTTTGGGTACATTGAAGCAGCGGGCAGCCTCATGGATAGAGAGCACTTCATTGCTGGTCAGTGCCTCTTGATATGCTGCAAGCACATGCTGGAGTGCCAGTTCCTTTGCTTTTGAAGCTTCTCTTTTAAGTGTTGCTTGTGCCTTTGCCTGTACCATTGCTGATTGGAGGTTTTGGGGTGCCTCACCACCCACCAGCCAGCTTATATAAATCATGTAGGATGGCTCCTGAACCCATAATAAAATTCTATATGCTATACATACATCATATCTATCTGATAGAGATAGCAGACATGCAATATATGGCCGCTTACCTGCTATAGGGCCGATGATGCAATCAAGTGGGCCACTTTCAGCTGTATTTGGCTTGGGGCACACATGTAAATGGTGCGCTTGCCTAAAAACTTTCTAAATGTATATAAATGATGTCTATGAACATAATTATATTTATTTTGGGATTTTTTGGAGAGGGGAAGGGCAGGTGGCCTGGTGAGTGGGGTGGCCTGGCAAGTGGTGAAATACAATACTTAATATACAGCAATTGCATGTATTCAACACTGAGCTTCCACCCTTTTTAGGTACTTAATATACAGCAATTGCACATATTCAACACTGAGCTTCTACCCTTTTAGACATACCCAGGGCTCATAACCTTTCAGGGTATGTCTAAAAGGGTAGAAGCTCAGCATTGAATATGTGCAATCACTGTATATTAAGTACCTAAAAAGGGTAGAAGCTCAGCATTGAATACATGCAATTGCTGAGTGTACAGAAACAGAGACACAGGGAGAACTTGGACCTGGCCTCCCCCGGGACCAAGCCCCCCCTCAGCTGAAGGGCTTGGGTAACTACTTCAGGACCACCATGATGGACAAGTAGGTGTGCAAGACTGATTGGAGACTGCATTCTCAGTAAATCCCACCCTGGTGCAAGACCCTGAAGCAGGGCCTGGGGAACCCTACAATTACAAGCATGGTACCACGAGTACCATAATACTTGACACTGGCCTGGTACCACAAGTACCATGGTACTTGAGATAGTATCTCTAAAAGCCCTCTCCAAGACCCCAAAACAAGAGCTGAACATATCACGCACAACAGCAGAAAGCATTCTGAATAGCACAACTTCCTACCCGACAAACCCCAGCACCATATGGATACTGTCCTTGTGACAAATGACAACCCCCACACCCCACAACCTGAAACTGGGCATTGAGAGCAAGACGCCTGAATGAGACCCCCCAGAATAACAAGCGTGAAGTCCCTTATGTAAGATAAATGTCCTGACGCCAACCCCTAGATAATGCCTCCATGTTACTGGAGCATGCATCAGCCCAAAATAAGGCACTTAACTAACTGACCTGGTGGTGCGATGCCCCAGAGATAATCAACCCCTGCTCCACATAAAGATGTGTTACAGAAGTCACAACACATTGCAAGTAAACCTTAGATACATGAGAATCAGCACCAAATCAGGCTCCAAGAACAAACCCTGACACACTGAAAAAAACCCATCAAGCCCCGAAAGACATGCCCTCCATGCAAAAGAGTCCATGACAATGATACACTAAAAGTCACAACACATTGCAAATAGACCTCAGAGACATGAGAATCAGCTCCAAATCAGGCTCCAAAAATGGAACCCTGGCACACTGAATGAAACCCATCAAGCCCCTGAAAGCCATGTTAATCAATATCACAACACCCCCCCTCATGTGTAGCAAGATAAAAGAGTCCATAATGACAATAGACTAAAGTAAGAGAGGAAAATAAGAACCCCTGTCCCATAGATGGACAGCTTGCAACAATGAAATTAAGGCACCAAAATGAAATGCTCTTGACACCAGCAGTGGGGAGACACTGCACTGAAGAGGTTCTGAAAGGACTCACTGGAGAACTAATCTAAATGCTGGAACACAGAGTGTTTCATGGAAGGTGGGAGGAGATACATAGGTCCACCTGCCAAACTCCAATAAAGGGATGTGGCTGGGTATCACCAGCGTGGGAGGGTTTTAGTGGGTAGGTCAGTTGGCAGAATTGTCCAATGGGTAAAATTGACCCATCAGCAAGCCATACTGGAGTCCCACACATGGCGCCTGATGGCGTTATGGTGCATGACACATTTCCCTCCTTTCCCCCAACAGAAAAACAGAAAAAAAAAAAAAAAAAGAGACACAGACAGTTAAATACTAGCTGACTAGTGTGAGACATTCTGATATGGATCAAATGTCCATGGGGCAAATGTGCTGTAGGCCACATCAACTGACCACCAAGATACATCAGGTATCCAGCCACAGCTGGTGACCTACACTGCATATCAAATTATTAGAGCTGCACAGATGAACCAATAATATGAGCCTAAATTCCAGGCTGAATATTCCAATACTGATGACTTATCACCTGCCGAAATTGCAGATCATTCAGGTGACCAAATGGTGAGACAAGTCTTGCCCTTTGTGCCTATTTTTGTCTTGCCCTGAAAGGCCAGTTTAGTAATCACATGTCCCGTATCCTTTCCTTGTCCTGATGGATGGTTCATTTATTAGCCATGCTTTGCATGACCAATGTTTTGTCTTGCATTTACTCTTGATTGCTTATTTTGTCTCACATATTCCATTTGCTCTTGATCACCTAGCTACAATGACCCCTATGTAATGATACCCATGTACCCTAGTCTCCAAATAAAAACCCTGCAATCAGCTGGCTAAGTCCCCAGCCAATCTTGTTCCAACTGTAACCCACTTGATCTTGCCCCCTTCATAGTGTACCCTGGCTAGCCCAAACCTTTTCGTGACAGAAGATTGGCTCACCAAATAGCTGCTGTATGATTGCTTGAATCCTGTACTTCTTTGTAACCCCCTTGCTCACCTCCACCCCTCCTAACACCCCCAGAAGCGTTTGCTGCTGTGACAGTCAGCCAACATGATATACACCAGGTTGTCAGCCCCACCCCTTGTCGATCAGCAGATCCTCTCCCACATACATGGTGAAGTCAGCTTAGGATGAGACTGGGCACCTGTATGTAGTGTAACACTTGTGTAGCAGTCACCTAAGTCATCACCCAACACCAAACATACCTTCCCCCACTTGATTGAACCACCTAGTCTTGATTTCTCAGTTCTTGTCACCTGTGACTCATATATGCCTGTAGAGCTGATACTGCTCCTCATTACCATTCACATCTACCTTGAGACTGCCCCACCCCATTACCCTACCTTTGTGTGTGCAGAGTGTGCCTGATACATGACATATCCCATTTGGACACACCCAACCCCTCTGAGCTCTTATATTGCAGGCACTGACAGCCACATTGCATTCTCCAATCAAGCCTGCAAATCACCCAAACCCATCCAACCTTCGATTTCAAGCAACTCCAACACTACCATCCCAGTACCTTGCCCCATCCCACCAGTTTGATACCCCAGTCTACCCTGGGGAACCCCTCCACCTATATAACCTGGTAGAATGGCTTTCCAACTCCCCATGTTTGAAAATGTCCCTACCACCACCATGACCAATGAAACAGACCCCAATGCCAATGAGATCAACAACTTCCAAGGCATGATTAATACATGGAAAACCTTGGTACTGGCACAGCTCACAGTGCTAAATCCCAACCACGTGTTTGCCCTTGCATTCCTGGGTACCACTGTAATGAAACCAACCCATCTACCATTTTTCCTCATCTTTCCAATCACTTTCCATATAATAAGTCCCACCTTTGTTATCATGTGATCTTGCCACAACACAAGTCATGTGCACTCCAGCCTCACACCACCACATGATCTTCCCACAACACAAGTCACATGCACTCCAGCCTCACACCATGTGATCTTCCCACAACACAAGTCACGTGCACTCCAGCCTCACAAAACTTCCCTTTGTGACATACATAAATCACCTGACTGACATACTCTTAAGCTCCTGTCAAGAAGCCTGCCACACTCCTACACTCCTGTCCTTTAGTCAGCCCTCTCCATACATTTGCTTACACATCATTCCCACTCCATGACAAACTCTCAACCTTAGTCATACATTCTATACATCCACTTACTTATCATTCCCACTCCATGACCAACTCTCAGTCTTAGTCATACATTCTATACATTTGCTTACTTATTGTTCCCACTCCATGACCAACTCTCAGTCTTAGTAATACATTCTACACACTTGCTTACTCACTTGATGACTTGATGTACTACCTAATACCCTACCTGTACAAACTATATAACCTGCACAGTGAGGATGCTGAATCCCCACTTTGTGTTTGCCACCTAAAAAGTAGTGTGAACTAAAAGTTACTTACTCACATCACCTTGCTTTTACCACAACCACAGCAGCACAGGCCCAAACAGCCACCCGTGTCACAAGGGTAGCCGACCTTTGAGCCTACACCACTGCCCTATTCCCCATATATGCTGGTGCTTATGCAACCACCACCCAGGCTCTCATGGGTGGACAGGCTGGACCTCAGGCCCACGTACCTTGGCCTCCCAAGACCAAGCTTCCTGACACCTTCATAGGAAAGTCTGCTGCCTCTGCCCAACACTTCTTCTGACAATGTAACAACTACGCGGCGATCACCCCATTCGTTGATCCTGAGACACAGATCTGCTGGATCCTCCAGTTGATTGACAGAGAAGCAGCAGCATGGAGAGATGAACAACTGGATGCCATGGAGCTACAGAATCCCCCCTTATGGGTTGGAGACATGGATGCATTTAGCCAGCATTTCCAAAGCTGGTGGATGGATCCTCACAAAGCTGAAAAGGCACTCAACGCCATTATGGAGAAAAAGATCACACAAAAGACCTCAGTGAAAAGATACAATGATGAGTTCAATGAAGCCCTTGGGCTTACCACTGAAAATGGCACCAACTCAATGGTCGTATGTTCTTACAAGACTGGACTAAAGGCCAGTGTTCGAAACGCCGCCATTGCCCCAAAGATGGTCAACCCCAACATGACCCTCTCCGAACTCCAGTCCCTGATGGTACACATCAACAAGACATTGATGCAAACTCAAACCCTCAACACCAACCCCAGATCATCACAGTGCATTGTGTTTAACCAACCAGTGCTGAACCTCCCAGCTATGCCAACCTCAAATCACACAGTCTCTACCCCAGCCCCAAGAGGGCAAACCCCAATTAAGGTGGAAGTGGCATGCCAATTCACCAAATTGACTCCTGAAGAGTGAGCAGAGCTCACTTGACTACATGGGTGCTTCCAATGTCGCAAGGTCCCCGCCCCTGGAAAACCTGGCCATTTGGCCCCAAATTGCCCCAATCACAGACAGCACATCAATGCAATCACTGCCAAGACCATGACCCCTGTTACTACTTTGACCTCTGACTCTGCCTCAACCTCTGATGTACCTGCCTTGGATTTTTAGTTTTGTCTCTGGACTCCACTGTCGCCCCTGAGACACAATGTGTAGACCCTTATGCCTCTGAAATAAATGTTGCTACAACTCCTTACTCACTGTTGAAACATTTGAGCATACCTGTCCACATTGAACAGTGTGAAGATCGGAACTGGGATTGGAATGATCCCAGTGGGGTTGTTTAACTGACAGTATCGCTGTCAGGCATTGGCCAGTCTGGGGGAGTGCATGGGCAGACAGAAGGATGCGGAGTCCTGGGTCGGACAGTGAAGAAGAGGACAAGAGAACAGGGAAGGGAGCAAAAGGAATGGCTCTAAGTCAGGAGGGTGAAGGAAAGGGCAAGAATGAGTCTTAGTTGATTATCAGACTGGCGAACGATCTACATGCTTGTATGGGTTATAAGGGAAACCACATGAAATGTACTAGAGATCGGCTAGCTAATGAAATGAAGGGAGTGAAGGGGCTAACGCAGGGAGGAGGATGCAAATAGGGGAGGTTGTGCAGGGAGATCTTGTCCATAGGTACTAATATGAAAACTAGAGCATTACAAATGAGTATCTCAAAACCATACAATGGAAACCATCAAGGGGCTGAACGATCTGCAAGGGGCCGGCCGGGTTTTGGGACAGTGCCGGATCATAGGCGCGCAGGCTAGCATGGGCGCAATGAGGGCATGCGTACTGACAGGGCAGGTACTAGCACAAGCAACTCTATTACCTGCATTTCATCAAGGTATGACATGTCTGTATCCGATCCTAACAGTATCCCCCCTTTACGACCAAGCCCACAAGGGATGATGTACAGGGAGGCCTGCATTGGAAACGATGCAGCGAAGGCAGAGGCGGTGGTGGCTTGATTGGAGTCAGGCGACAAATTTGGTAGATGAGAAGCTGAGGGCTGGCACAGGTGCAAGACGCGGCAATTGTGGCGGAAGGTGGATTGAATGCGATTGGAAGATGGGTGGAACATGGATGATGGTAGCAGGGAGATCGAGAGTAGTGGTGAGGCGCTGTAACGTCAAATGTCAGATAGAGGGTCGAAATCTTATGGAGCCTGCTGGAGAACAGGTATGGGGAGATAGAGGCATTGGCACTTGTGTCAAACGCAATTGTACTTGGAGTCCTATACTGCACTTGACAAGGTATCCCTGGTTTCTGCCAACGATGAGCAGGGGGTTGGCGCAATCTTCGAAGGTGCTGTGGTCAGCGTGGCTGGCAATGGAAGCGTGCTTGTGGCTATGGTGAGGTCGTCGTGTGTGATAGGAATGGATGATATGTGCAGGTACCAAAGGTTACTGAGTCGGTCAGTGGGGCCATGGCCAGCACAGAACAACTGTTGGATGTGCTTCCAGAGCCTCCAGTGACGATGGTAGGTGAGGCCGGAGGTGGGGATTGGATCGCAGAGACATTGAGCAAGTCTCAATGATGCAATCAAGGCGTACACGAGAGGTGCGGTGAGGGCAGATCGACCAAGGCCGGAGCCTGATGGTGAACTGGGAACATACCGGTGACACTTTGAAATGGAGCAGAGGTACTTGGGAGCTCCTTGATTGGCTAATCGAAGACCTCACTGACTTGTTCCACAGAGTTGGGTGGCATTGGAGGGGCTACACGGAATGGTTGGGGGCCTGTGGCATGCTGCAAGCGATCACACTGGGTACTCTAGGGAGCTGTGTGATGAAGAGGCTGCCTGGGAGTTCCTTGATTGGTGATGGAGGGGATACCAAGGGGCATGCTGAACACTGATCCTTGAGGAGTACCGATCGGTGCCAATGGGGTGTTGGTGGCGATTTGCTTAACACAGGGAAGGATGGTAAAGTTGCGGTGCCAAGGGTGGGAGGAGCATGTAGGATGGGGCTTGTTGCGGGGTTTGGTACATTGATGGCAGAGAGAGTCGAAAGGCCCAAGAGGAAATGAGTGGCGAGCGATTGATGGAGAGGGTGGCAATGATGACAGGGGTACCGTGGTGACTAGACAGTGCAGTGTCGGTGCGGGTGAGGGTGGAGGAGTGTGAGAGGGTTGTGTGAGTGCGGGGGATTCTCTGGGTTGCAAGGAGATCAATGGAGTAGGCGACCTTGAAGTTGTCCATGAGGGCAACAGGATCGATGGTAAGGATGGGGGTATGGACTAGGGACTCATCGTTCAGCACTGATTCGCGCAGGTACATGGTGCATATCAATGTGAGGAGCTGTTCTTGCAAAGAGATTGCGAATTTGAAAATTCGCTATGGTATTGTCCCTATCCCCCCTTTAAGGTGGTGATCCACTCTATGAGTAAGGGAAACCGACTTCTCACTGAGTTTACTTGACTGAAAGCCAATGACCAAGCTAGGAGCAGAGAGGGGTCCTGATGGTCAATCTTGACGATCGGCAAGCATATTGGTGGTGGAGAAGCACACAAGGTTATTGCAGTCTATGGCTATGTTGATCATGCGGTAAGAGAGACTCGAGGATGAAGGGAAGACTTGAGGTTGCAAGGAGGGTCAAGGAGATGAGATCAGAGGATGATGAAGGGATGTGGGATGGAAAGGAGTGTCTAGGTGAGGGGACTGGAGCATGACGAAGGGATTTGGGATGGAGCAGAGTGTCTACATGAGGAAATTTGAATGATGATGAGGGGATTGGAGGTGGCGAAGAGTGCCGTCGTGAGGAAATTGAAGGGTTACAAAGATATTTGAGGTGGCGAGGAGTGTCGATGTGAGGAAATTGAAGAGTAATGAAGATATTTGAGGTAGAGAGGAGTGTCGATGTGAGGATATTCAAGGATGGTGAAGAGATTTGAGTTGAGGCAATCAGAGGATGAGGAGATTCGAGGATGACAAGGATGGAGATGTGAGATTCAAGGATGACAAGGACGGAGATGTGAGATTCGAGGACAGTGAGGAGATATGAGGTGGTGACGGGTATCGATTGTGAGGAAATGGAAGGATGATGAGATTGTGAGGTGAGGAGATCAGACAAGGGCAAGGGGAATGGAGGATGTATGGAGGAGATGTGAGGATTGAATAGGCGAAGGATTGGCGCAAGATGGGTGCATTCATGAGGAGCCTGAAAGTGTGCTTGCGGGTGGGCAGCCAGATCAAAAGAACTGGGATGAGGTGCTCAAGGTTATGTGATTGTGACCAGGAGTATATTTGAGTCTGTAAAGGCTGCAGGGGTGCTTGGATGTGTACTGTGGACATGCGAAGTTGAAGCCTAGTTTGATGGGCATAGGTGAGGCCGGAAATCGACGGCTGTGGACAGGAAGGGTAGGAGGGGTGGAAGAGGGGCTGAGTACGGCGGCGCGAACAAATGATTGAAGTATTCGAATGGAGGCAGCGCATAACGCAGCAGATGGAGATGGAAGAGGAGATTGAGGCTGCTGGTGCTAGGTTCGGAGTGAACTCAGCTTGGAAGACAGATAGGGAGGCCAAGCACGGAGGTGCATAGGCCAACAGATAGTAGAGCAGGAGGGCACGAGGCCACAGGGAGTCCAAGTCCGGAGGTGAACTTGACTCAGAAGACAGACAGGACAGACAGGAAGGCTGCAAGGCTGCAGGACCTGCTGGAACTAGGTTTAGCGGAGGTGAACTTGGCTCAGGAGATGCGCACAGAGATGTCAAGCAGAATGCATTGACCAGGTGGATTACTTGTATCTTTAGTCCAGAAAGTATGCTTGTGAGTTACCCAATCGATCAACAGATCCTGCAGGTGTAACCATGAATTATTCAAGATGCCAGAGTCAGAGAGATCCCATGAAGTCAAGAGGATGTTTCGCAGGGGAAATGGAGTCTTGGTGGGAGATTGACCTAGAAGTCGACAGACAGGATGGGGCTTGGTCATAATACCTTGTACAGAGCCGAAATGGATGAGGAGGAGGATGCTTCGCAGTGGGAACAGAGTTCTGGTGGTAGATTGACCTAGAAGTCAAAGGAATAGATCAGAGACTTGACGTACTACACTCATACAGAGCCGATTTGCATGAGGAGGACACACTATTGGTCATCGGTGTGTCAGCGGATGAAAGAACCAGATTGAGGGAGCCGAAGGCTCAGCTCTGGAGAGGGAACTGTTGCTCTTGATGCAATAGTGGTGAGCTGCAGTGGCCATGGGCCGAAGGGCGAGTGGAGCTTGAGCCTGAAAGTGCGCGGACATGCCTTGGGTTGGGGCAGACATGCCTGGCTTGGGACGGATGTGGCTTGGGAAGGAACGGACATGGAAGCTGGAGAGGGCGAGGATGGTGCAGAAGACAGAGAGGACAGATGGGGATGGATCAAAGTGGACATGAGGGCAGGATGGCAGAGGAAGGGGATGATGACAGAGGAATCAGGGAAGTGGGCAATGAATTTGGATGACTTGACGACAGAAATATATGAGAGGGATGGGACAGAATTGAAGAGGAACACAGGAGGAGACGAATAGGGAAGATTCGGAGAGGAACTAGGGAATGGGAATTGGGAGACTTGACAAAGAACTAGGGGAAGCAGAATGGGAATGAAAGGAAATGAAGAATAACTAGGAATGGGGATGGAGATGCAGGGCACAGCAATTGGCAGGTGAGCTGGTCCTACGGGGTTGTGCACAAGAGGGAATGGGACTGAACTCAATGCTTCAGTCTGATAATACTGTGAAGATTGGAACTGGGATCAGAACGATCCCAGCAGGGTTGTTTAACTGACAGTATTGCTGTTGGGCATTGGCCAGTCCAGGGGAGTGCATGGGCAGACAGAAGGACATGGAGTCCTGGGTCAGACAGTGAAGAAGAGGACAAGTGTTAGGGACTGAGCCGCGTCGAAGGGAATGTAAGTCCAGGACAAAGGAATGACAGTCCGGGACAAGAGAACGGAAGTCCAGGATGGGAGGACAGGGGTCCGGACACTGGAACTCTTGATGATGGGGATAGACCTTGAGGGATGGCAAATCGTGACAGTCGACAATGAGATAATATCTTGGGAAGGAGGAGTCGAGCTGAAGGAGCGGACTCCAGAGGGAAGGGGAACAGAGGGACAAGGGAATTGAGTAACGGGGCAACGACTAGTTGATCCAAAAACTGGAGAACTAGATAGTGAACACGGTTGTCTAAATAGTAAAGGAGGAATGACAACCGGAAGTAAATAGAAGCAAATACATGTGAAAAGGAGAAGGCCACACAAGTCCAGAGTACAGGAGCAAACTACATGTGATAACGAATGGAGCTCCACATGAGATACATAGCTAGGGTGAACTGCCGGAACAGTGAAACAATAACACATGGGTGAGTCCAGAATGGTCTAGAACTAAGACACATGAGATGCACAGAAGGTGAAGCATGGAGAGGAGTCTGGAGACATGGGCGTAGGAGTCCAAGACCGGAGAATGCATGGAGAAGTAAAATGGATAATGAAGAATGGAAATGAACAACAGAAATGAATGGGAACGAATGAAAATGAATGGGAAAATGAATAAGTGACACAGGACGTGACAACGAGAGAACAGGGAAGGGAGCAAAAGGAATGGCTCTAAGTTGGGAGGGTGAAGGAAAGGGCAAGAATGAGTCTTAGTCAATTATCAGACTGGTGAACAATCTACATGCTTGTATGGGTTATAAGGGAAACCACATGAAATGTACTAGAGATTGGCTAGCTAATGAAATGAAGGGAGTGAAGGGGCTAACGCAGGGAGGAGGATGCAGATAGGGGAGGTTGTGCAGGGAGATCTCATCTGTAGGTACTAATATGAAAACTAGAGCATTACAAATGAGTATCTCGAAACCATACAATGGAAACCATCAAGGGGCTGAACGATGTGCAAGGGGCCGGCTGGGTTTTGGGACAGTGCCAGGTCATAGGTGTGCAGGCTAGCATGGGCGCAACAAGGGCGCGCATACCAACAGGGCAGGTACTAGCACAAGCAACTCTATTACCTGTATTTCATCAAGGTATGACGTGTCTGTATCCGATCCTAACAAACAGACAGAAACCACACAACAAGCCCTACTAGATTGCAGGGCCATGGGTAACTTTATGAATGAAAACCTGGTACAATATCTCAGCCTAATCAGAACACCCCATCTCAAGATCCCCCTTCACGATGTACAAGGATTAAAGATTGGGGAACTTGCTCACCAAGTCACAGTCAGGCTCCACATTGGGAGCCATGAAGAGCAAATCACCTTCAATGTTGTGCCCATTGGAAAGCATGCCATTATACTTGGATTACCCTGGCTACAACATCACAACCCAACCATCAATTGGGAACGATCCCAAGTACAATTCAACTCCACCTACTGTAACACCCACTGCCTACCTCAACCCCATGATGTATTCACCAAGGATACCACCACCCATATAGGGCCAGTCAATTTGATCACTCTTCCAACCAAACGATTGAGCAACATCACCCAAATGCTGAAGGCAGTGGAGAAATACCTTGCTACCAAACCTGTAGAAGTCGAAATGCTAGAAGAAATGCAGAGAGGAGAACAGGGCTTTGGATTTACTGAGATGGATGCTGACCTTGTAGAAATCTATATGATAGACTCAATGCCAACTGCAACACAGGAACAACTGGAAGCCATGATCCTGCCCGAATACCATGACTGTTATGAATCTAGTTTTCTGGTCTTATTGCTAGTAATGATACTAGACTCTTAACAAGGTGTGTTGTTCAGTATAAGCCTCCTACCAAACTGTTTGACTCTTAGCTTTGTCAATTAAGGACTGCTATGTGCAGAGCCCAGCAGGTACAATGATAATGACTGATATTCCTTTAGAATATGCTCTAAGCTTATTGTTAAGCTTATAGAATCTTCAGATTAGGATATGACTCCTCAGAACTATGTTCACTGAATTATCTAAGTGTTATGACCAAATTTGGTATTTTAGGTATTATCCTAATTATTGATGATTTTGCAGAATGTCACAGATATTCTTGAAGTCACACTTATCTAATTGCCTATTGTCCCTGGCACTCCTGACCTCTATGTTAGGTAGGC
>Ga0307513_10009325_pt1 | contig 12425 bp, 7 predicted proteins | sample 15_EM_MG_FD_202174 | JGI IMG/M metagenome (GOLD analysis project Ga0307513, IMG submission 202174) | Populus trichocarpa ectomycorrhiza microbial communities from riparian zone in the Pacific Northwest, United States - 15_EM | ecosystem: Host-associated > Plants > Roots > Unclassified | place... | reverse complement strand
TTTCTTATGAACTATATTGCACCAAAATAATGTGTAATTGCTATCAGACCAAATAACTAAGGAAAGGATTATTGAGTTGCTGCAGAACTCAAACAGCAAGATAAGTTTTTTCTTTTTGCAAAAGTGTTCTTCTTGTCCTCGTTCTCAATTAACTAAACATTATTATTTTATTAAGTAAAACTAAAACGCTGAAGGAAAAACAATGCGGTCGGTACACTGTTTTTTCTTTTTTGCCCCTTTCAAAACCAGTAAAGTACCTAGCTATTGGGGGTATTTTTGTTATTTTATAGGATCATTTGTCCTTATCATGAAGGTATAATTGTGTTTTTATATTTATTGTGTACAATAAAATGGCTTTATTACTATTGTAATCATAATTTTTAAAGTTGGAGTAAATGAGGCTTTTTATTTTTATTTTTTATGCATAATAAAATATCTAAATTATCTTTAAAAAAATTAAAATTTATTCACTAATGGTCAGGTATCTTTTAATGATGTTTTGATATTTTGATATTGGTTTTTTTTATATATAATAATTAGTTAGTGGAGGGGTTTTATTGAAATTTGGAATTTTAATGTATAGTAAAATCTCTCGGGATCAAGAAATTTAAAGCTTTCATTTAGGGTGTTTTTCATCATTTCATCTTACCTTTCTTTTTTATTCTCACGAGAGATAAGGAGCATTTTGATTTTTTAATAAATATAAAATATTAATAAAAAAAAGGTTGTGGTGTGTGTCTTGCACATGCTATCAAGTGGATGTCCCCCACACTCATCATGTGATGGCATTTGATGGTAAAACACCGCCTTCAAATGTGATGTTGGAAGCGCATCAACATCTTTTATATTGTCGTGTGGCGCATGTGTGCAGCAAAGCTTCGGTTGAGGTTCAATTGACTTTTCTCTTTTTCTTTCTCTTTTCTCTCTCTTCTCTTTGCCAAAATATGGGTGTATCCTATCATTTTTATTTTGTATATCTAATTTATTTCTCATTCTTTTAATCACTACATGCTTTGTTTTTGTTTTTTTAATCTTATTTTGATTGAATTTTTCTTCTTCAATTTCATCTTGTCATTCTGTTTAATTTGATTTTCATGTCAAATTTGGTACTCATTCTTTTAATTTTTATGTCCTTTTACTAATTAAATTTTATTTTCAATTTCAACCCTATGCATTTGATTTTAATTTATTTTTATATTGAATTTGACTCTCATTCTTTTTTTCTTTTTATTTTTTGTTTTGAATGCTTTATTGCATTTTCTTCCTAATTTAATCCCTTGGTATTTGTTTAGTTGAGAATTCTTCTTTGTTTTCCCTTTTATAGGGTTAGTCTTGTTCTCATGGCTAGGGTAACAAGTACCTAGGGGTATATTTATCATTTTATAGTATCATTTGAGGTATAATTGTGTTTTTATGTTTATTGCGTACAATAAAATGGCTCTATTACTATTGTAATCATAATTTTTAAAGTTGGAGTAAATGAGGCTTTTTTTAAAATTTTTTAATATATAGTAAAATGATTAAATTATCTTTAAAAATCTAAGTTTTATTCACTAATGGTTAGGGATGCTTTGATATTTTTGGTTTTTTTTATAATAATTATTTGGTGGAGGGGCTTTATTGAAATTTGGAATTTTAATGTATAGTAAAATTATTTGGATGCTCTTGGGATCAAGAAATTTAAAGCTTCCATTTAGGGTTTTTTTCATTATTTCATCTTACATTTTTTTTTTATTATTCTTATGAGGGATAAGAAGCATTTTGATCTTTTAGTAAATATAAAATATTAATAAATAAAAAGTTGTGGTGTGTGTTTGGCACACGCCATCGAGTGGATGTCACCCACACTCTTCATGTGATGGCATCCGGTGGTAAAACACCGCCTTCAAATGTGATGTTGGAAGCGCCACAAACATCCTTTATACTGTCGTGTTGCGCATGTGTGCAACAAAGCTTCGGTTGGGGTTCAATTGACTTTTCTCTTTTCCTTCCTCTTTTCTCTCTCTTCTCATTGTCAAAATATGGGTGTATCCTATCATTTATTTTGTATATCCAATTTAGTTCTTATTCTTTTGATCACTACATGCTTTGTTTTTTTTAATCTTATTTTGATTGAATTTTTCTTCTTCAATATCATCTTGTCTTTTAGTTTAATTTGATTTTCATGTCAAACTTGATACTCATTCTTTTGATTTTTATGTCCTTTTACTAATTAAATTTTATTTTCAATTTCAACCCTATGCATTTGATTTTAATATATTTTTATGTTGAATTTGGCTCTCATTCTTTTTTCTATTTATTTTTTTTGTTTTGAATTTTTTTTATTGCATTTTCTTCCTAATTTAATCCATTGGTATTTGTTTAGTTGAGAATTCTTCTTTATTTTCCCTTCTATAGGGTTAGTCTCGTCCTCATGGCTAGGGTAACGAGTTTCGAAGTTTGACATGAGTTGACTTTGGTGTTTTTAGGTCCTTTTATATAATTGATTTATTTTAAATTTTGTCATTCAAAATTTGATTTTTTTAAATTGATTTCTGTGCTTCTTTCACTAGTTTTTATGGTAGGTTAGCTTGATCCTAGGTTGACTCGGATCTTTTTCCATTATATTTTTTTAAAATTATTACTTCTTGGTTTCATCGTTAAGCTTTTTTTATTGGGAATTTTGCTTTGTTGTTTTTTGTGTTCGCCTTCTATGCAGTTATTCCGGTCTCATGGCCACAATTATGTGTTTCGAAGGTTAGCACAAGTTGACTTTGATTTTTTTATGTCTTTTTTTAAAATTGATTTTTTTTTTCTGATTTCATCCTTCAACATATATGTTTTTGGGCATTGATATTTGTAGTTTTTTTTATCACTTTCGTCTCTATGGGTTTATCCGAATCCCGCCATGGTTGCAGGGATAATGAGTTAACTTAGGTCGACCCTTATCTTTTTTTTCATTGTTTTTTTTTCCTGGTTTTATCCTTCAATTGTGGGTTGTTTGATAGTTGAGCTTCATAATTTTATTCAATTTTAATTTATTATCAACTTTTTTATATACCTTTATTAGCACGAATAATCATTTGATTAGATAAAATATTTATTTTAAGAAACAAAGTTACTACACAGAACTGAGTGCAAGACTTGCGTTGTGAGTTTATTTATCTTAATCTTAATTAACTCTTGATCAAATATATATTTATTTATTTATATATATATATATATATATATATATATATATATATATATATATATTTCAATTTGAAAAACACGTGGGAGAGTTCTAGAAAAGCAAGGATTTGATTTCTAGAAACTAAAAATGATCAGTTTGATTACTGCAACATTACGGGCCTTTTATAAATTTTACCAGATATCAAGAGTAAGCCATTGATGTTCATTTACCGCGTCGAATTTTGCACCATCATCATTTTTAAATAAAATATTTGTTACAATAATATCATGAATAATACATAGCAAAATAAGATTCAATACACGGGCAACTATTTTTTTTTTTGAAGATATTTCCAATTTGATTTTTTTTCCTCTTAATATTTTTTTCTCTTATTGAATTTTTTTTCATACTATAAAAAGGAAATAAATTGATAAGATTTTGTTTATATTGTACAAAAGTTGGGTGATGATAATATTTTCTCATTTGAGATTGAGTTGAATTTTCTTATTAAAACATGTTTGTTTTTACTTTTAAAAAATGCTTTTAAAAAAGTTTGAAATTTTTTTATTTTGTTTTGTAGTTCAAATAAATATTTTTTGATTTTTTGTATTATTTTGATGTGATGAAATAAAAAATAGATTTTACAAAATAAAAAAAATATTATCTCAATATTTTTTTTTAAAAAATATTTTAAGACATTTTCAATTTTTATTTTTAGGATATTGGGTCTGCCTAAGCAGCTAGACCTAATGATATTGGGTGTGGCTCTGCAGCCAGACCCAATACTTTTGAGTCGGGCTCCGTAGCAAGACCCAGGGATATTAGGTCCGGCTTCGCAGCCAACCCAAGGATATTTCTAATTTCTTTCCCTTAAATTCTTTTCCTTTTAAGATATTTCCAATTTTATATTTTTTCCTCTTTAGATTTTTTTTCTTTTCTCTTAATTGTTTTTCCATACTGCAAAGAGGAAATAAATTGATGAGACTTTTTTTGTATTGTACAAAAGTTGGGTAATGTCAATTTGTTTTTCATTTGAGGTTGGGTTGAATTTCCTTATTAAAACATGTTTGTTTTTTCATTTCAAAAATGCTTTAAATGTTTTTAAAAATTTTGAAAATTTTTTCTTGAATTCAAATTAATATTTTTTTTGATGATTTTGTATTATTTTGATGTGATGATATACAAAATCAATTTTAAAAAATAAAAAAAATATTATCTCAATATATTTTCTTAAATAAATATTTTAAAAAATAACCATTACGTAATAATATATTAACTACCATATTGGCCCGCGCTCCGCAGCGGGTCAATAACAATTTTTTTTAAATGTAAAAATACTTGAGTTGGGTTAAAAGCACAAAATATATTTATACCATCACCATCTTCAAATAAAATATTTTCTAAAGTAGCACCATGAATAACACATAACAAAGTAGCACTCAATACATCTGCAATTAATTTCTCCCTTTGATTTTTTTCCACTTTCATTTTTTTTTCTTTTCTGTTATTGATTTTTTTCCCCATACTGTAAAGAGAAAATAAATTGATGGAATTTTTTTTCTTCTTGTTTGAAATCCAATAAAACCAGCAGAAGCAACAACAACAAGAACAACATTAACAAGAAATGGATTCTTAAGTAACCAACACAAACTCACATCAAAACTCTTTAAAATATTAAATTCAACATTAAACAAACGCAAAAGTTCACTTACTCTACACCAAACCAAAAACCCAATCCGTCGACAATAAATTTACCGATAGATTTACAGATGGAAACCGTTCGTCGGTAATCCATTCATCAGTAATGTCATTTCTTTCGGCATTTCTATCGGTACAAATAAAACACCGATAGTTTTACAAATGAAAAATGCACGCCAAAAAAAAAATTACCCACTTTAATACACCGAAGAAATTATTCCGTTGATGATTGGTAGTGGCATTTATTGTAAATTTATTCAAACCCTCTGTAAAATACAGACAAAATAATTTCGTCGGTGATGTAACAATGTTGTAATGGCATATGAAGTAAATTGTTCCCCTCGCCTCTGGAATATACCGACGGATTGTATGCGTCAATATATTCACCTGTAATAATTAAAAAAAATTGTATAAAATTGAAATATGTAAAAATAAACTTGAATAATATAAAATCCAAATATTCATTACAAAATTATATGTTCAAATAAAAATTAAACTAGAACAATGGCGGTGCTGGAGGAGGAGGAGGAGCCTAGTCTTTCCCGGGAACATACGGCCAAAAAGGGGGCGCACTCATACCACCCATTTGTGATCTCATGTCCATGACCATTTGGCGGAGTTGTTCATAATCTGCCGAGAGTCGCTCATATTTTTCGATGAGATGGGCTATATGAGGCCGCGAATTCCTGAGACTGGACGCTCGATACCGATTGCGAGCTCCCAATGGTTGAGACAGTACGGGCCATCCACAAGTTTTCGGTCATAGTGTCGGAGAGTCCATACACCCGATTGCTATCTGGTCCACCAGATGATCATGCCTCCATCCATGAATCTGGATCGAAATCTGGGTGGGTCGATGGATCGTCCCCATATCTCTCCCTCAATCGACTGTTATATGTCTCCTACAAATAAAAACTAAAATCATCAAATTCAATTCAAGAAAATAATAACTTACGATAGAAAATGGTTGTCGACATACCACAAAGTATTGAGAGCGGTTGTTAATGAATTGTTGCACCCCCTTTCGACGGTCTTCACTCTGCACGTGCATCTCCATAAAAAAGCTCCATTAGGCTCGGCTCATGTGCCAGAGCCGTAGCCTGTAAAAACAAATGTTGCAAGTTAAATATATGTATAAATAACAACAAATTGATTAAAGATATATGTGATTAAAATTAATCTTACCATCCACTTCGCATGCGAAACGAAAGGAACAGAGTCGTCGATATGCTTGGTAACCGAGCCATGAATTTGCCGGCTCCGGTTCCCCGCACTAGACTTCGATCGTCGTGTGAAATGCTTGGACATCACGTGCTGAATATATTCTGCTCATGTATCCTCCGGGATGTATGGCGGCCTAAAATCCTTCCAAACCATCACGTCATTCCAGCCTGACATAACGTTTTCTCTGGCATATTTTTTAGCCTTTTTTTTTGCGCCTCATACCAAAAATCACTTAAGCTATATGATACAAACGTATTATATATGAGTTAATGACTAATGCAATTTTAATATTTAAAATAAAAAATAATTATCGGATTGTTTTCGTTGTTACCTAGTTGCAGCGTGATTCTCCTAAACCCTCATTGCAACATTGTCATTTTCTCTATCCCATTCAAATTTACCCCTGCATTAACAATTTATGAAAGGGAAATCAATAATCTAAATAAAGTAAATGAAGTTACATAAAAAATAGTTAAAATTTTAAGTTAACACTAACCTGAAATCTTGAAAACCATGCATTGACATGAGATTTCCAATCAGGATGTTTGGAAACCTGACTCCATTGAAACAATAAAATCTCCATCAATAATTTAAATGCCGATGTTATTACCCGGGTGGCCTTAATATTTGTGAACCTGAAAATCGATACAATCAATGAAATATTAGTTGTTTATAAATTATTAAACACAAACAAACTCAAAGCAAAACAAACTTATATTGAAAGGTCGTCCTTCCAATGTGCCTCGTACTTGCGGGTGAATGGACCTCGTTGTGATGGGATACCGCCTCTACGTTGTGGAATAATACTAGAAGAGGCAGCATCGTGAGTCGACACAGGTGCCTCTTCTTGATCGGCACCCAATGACATGTTGTCATCATTGTTGCAAGAAGAACTAGCTGCGATCATGTGCTCACAACGTGCAGTTGATTTTCCCCTATGCATCTACACAAATTTGATGAATATTTGCATAATCAATTTTGATTATTTTTTAAAAAATTGGCAGCACCTCCCCTATACTGGAGACTACCCAGAATTTTCAATCCTGCAAATATACAAAATATATGCCACAAACCAATTGATTTTAATTTATTTCTATCAATAATTTTGGATTTTTCAATTTCATCTCATTTTCAACGTGATAATGTTTTTAATCATAAATTGACAATAATTTTTTGTAATTAAATTTAATTCTATATATTCAACTAACATTTATACTACAAACTTGATAAAAAAAATTAAAATTCAACAAAACCATAAACTATGATTGCAATGTAGACAATAAAATAGCAAAAAAAATTAATTCTATATATTCAATTAACATTTATACTACAAATTTAACAAACACAATTAAAATTCAACAAACATAATAAAAGATTATTGCAATGTAGACAGTAAAATAGAAAAACAAACATAGGTTTTAGGAATGGAAAAATGCTTACCTTAATGGCGTGCTTAATTTCAGAGTTTATCCACATTAATACAAAAAAAATACATTGTTAATAAACCAAAGAAAAGAAGAAAAATAAGAAAAGAATATGTCAAAATATTCAACATATATACTGGTTGATTGTGTTGAGAGGAAATATTTGAAGTTCTTGAGACAAGAGAGGATTACGAGAGTGAGATTGGAGATAATGAGAGAATTTGAGAGAGTGATAGCGAGAGATTGAGATAATTGAGAAAAATGAACTTCCTGCACCCTTGTTGGTTTTATACTGCATTTTTATCGAGGGAATCCCCGATGAAATATTAAATAATATTATTTTTAGTTAATCCGTCGGTGATTCCCTCAGTAAATGCACCTAGAAATTTTTATTTCGCACTAAAATTTTCAAAAAGCCCTCTAGATTTTTTGAAGTCCGCTCGTGATTTCGTTGTTAAAAAAAGTAAACAGTACACAATATTAATTAACAATGCATTGGAATTTGCATTCCGTCGGTAATTCTCTCGGGAACCTGACAATGAGTAATTTCCATCATCGATATGAGAAGGGGGGAACAGTTCCCCTCACCTCTGGAATACACCGACGAACACAAACCGTCGATGTTTCCCTCGGTGATGTTGATTGTGAACAGTGCTTAGAGGAGAGGAACAGTTCCCCTCGGCTCTGGAATACACCGACAAACACAAATTATCGATGTTTCTATCAATGGTTTGCAAAGTGAACAATGCTTGGTGGAGGGGAATAGTTCCCCTCGCCTCTGGAATACATCGATGAACACAAACTGTTGGTGTTTCCATCGGTGTTTTGCACAGTGAATGATAAATTGTATCTACATTCCCTATCTATGCATCTTACAGATACTTAAATTAAAAATTGCACGCACAACATAATAACACCAATTCAAATAAAAATTATAAAATAAATACTTATTTGTTGAGAATTTCATCAATAATTATTATATTATCGTTTATGGCATTACAACACTTTCGTGTTTTCATAGTTAGTTAGAATTGTCTTCTTCTTTTTCAATTAACTTGTTGTCATCTCCGACACAATCTTCTACATTGATATCATTGCTATCATCACCTTTATTAACCAGATTTTAGTCAATATATTTTAAGATACCTCGTAAAATTTCAGCTCAATTTGATGATCGGATTGAAAATTACACTCAATAACGTAAAACTGGTGAAATTGTGATTTTTAATCAAATTTCTGAATTTCTCCAAAAATTCTGAAATTTTAACCCAAGCTAAGGCATCATATTAGAAGTCTCTAAGCAAATTTTCAGAATTTTTTGATAACTCGATCGAGAATTATGAATTTTTTTTTATATAAAACTAGTCAATTTATGATTTTTCACCCAGAGGGTTTACATAAGTTCCCACTCAAAGGCACTTCACCGCCATCATCATACCTTGGTACGTGATTGATTCTTGTTCTCAAATGAGGCTCGAAATAGTACGAGATAAATGTTGAGATCTCCTCAACAATATAGGCCTCACATATCAATGCCTCAACATACACCTTATTTTTTACCTTTTTTTTAAGGTTGAACAAGCACCTGCAAGAAATAAAATGAATGTTTCTAATTAACAAAACCAATGAAAATATATACATTTTTAATTACATTTCATGTGTAATCTCTAACCTCTCAAATGGATACATCCATCTATACTGGACCGAGCCTCCAACTTTTGCCTCATACGGTAAATGTATGGGTAGATGCTCCATAGAGTCAAAAAATGATGGAGAGAATATCATCTCAAGTTTGTATATTATCTCGATGATATTCGTTTCAAGCCTCTCAATGTGTTGTGTCTGCAACTTACTAGAGCATATATCTCTAAAGAAATGATTGATCTCTGTGAGTGCATCCCATATCCTCTTTGACAATAAATCATGATAAGCTAATGGAATGAATGTTTGTATAAACATGTGGAAATCATGGCTCTTCATTCCATACAATCTGCAATCCAACAAATTAACTAATCTTGATATGTTCGAGGCATGTCCATCGGGAAAACACAGACTCTTCAGTCATTGGTACACTAGTAGTTGTGTATTCTTGTCTAAAGCAAAGCTTGCTTTGGGCTTTGTGACCTGTGACCCAGCATAAACCAACTCCATATTTTGACGGTGACAAAACAATGTGATATCCATTCTAGCCTTGATGTTATCCTTTGTCTTTCCCTTCACGTCCATGACAGTGCTGAAAATGTTCTCAAACATGTTCTTTTCTATTTGCATGATGTCAAGGTTATGGTGGAGGAGATTGGTCTTCCAATAAGGAATCTTCTAGAAAATACTTCGCTTTACCCAGTTGGAGGTCAAACCAAAATTAGAAAACTTCTGCTTACCAGATTGGAAACCTAACACAATGTCATTGTATTCTGACACCACGTCATACAATTCTTCACCGGAAAGACGCAGGAGTGCAACATCTTTTTCAACTTTGCCAATAAAAGAATCCTTTCTTTTCCTTTTGTACCTGTGATCCGTTGGCAAGAAATGCTGATGGTAGTAAAAAAAGACGTTTTACCACCGTTTGTTAGCATGAATGCCTTGTTGTTTTCCATGCAGTATGGACATGCTAGTTTTTCATGCGTACTCAAATCAGAAACCATTTCATAAGACGGAAAATCATTGATAGTTCACATCAAAGCTGCCCTCATAAGAAAATTCTGTTTTGTCGATACATCATAACTCAACGCACTGAAGGACCATAACTGCGTCAACCTATCAATCAACAGTCGAAGACAAACATCTATATTCCAGCCGGGACTATTAAGATCGGGTATGACTGTAGATAAAAATATGAACTCCGGCCTCATACACATCCCTGGTGGTAAGTTGTAAACAATTAGTATAATCGGCCAACAAGAATAAGGAGCAGTAAATAACCCGAATGGATTGAATCCGTTTGTACATAGCCCAAGATGAATGTTCCTTGATTCAGTTGAAAAGTGAGGATGCACACCGTTAAAGTGTTTCCATGCTTCACCGTCGAAAGGGTACACCATCACTTCATCAACCGCATTATGTGATTGGTGCCATATCATATGCTCATCAGTTTTTGGTGACATGAATAACCTCTGCATTCTAGGTGTGATTGAGAAGTATCTAAGTTTTTTATGTGCTACAAAAGTCTTTTCCCTGCCAGTTCCGGGTTTATAATGAGAATACCCACATGTTCTGCACTCGGTCAACTCAACATTTTCAAAGTAGTACAACATGTAGAAGTTTGGACACATGTCAATTTTCTGGTATCCTAGACCGAGGGGTTTCATCATGGACGTAACAGCTTAGAAGTTCTCTTCTAGCCTATTCCCTTCAGGTAAAATGTTTCTTGCCCATTCGACAATTATATCATAACCGGTCTCATTCAACCCATAATCCGACTTGAAGGTAAACACATGTGTAATGATTGATAATTTACTGTGATTTGTGCAGCCATCCCGTAATGGTTCATCAGAATCTTTTAAAAGAATAAAAAACCTGGCCGCGTTTGCATTAGGTTCTTCTTCTATGATTCGACATTGACTGGCATAACCCTGATTTATTCTCATCGCATCCATAACCATAGTCCTATAAGGATTACTGTTGTCAGTTTCAACTCTATGTACGTTGTTAGCACTAAAAGTTGACCCAACCATCCTTTCTACCATGATCTTGTGAGGAACAAATGGTTTTCCATGTGCATACCAACACAATTATTCCTCCATAAACCCTTTGTGTAGAAGATGTATCGTTACAACATCTGGATGGAGAAACCTTTTATTTTGACACCTCCTGCATGGACACCTAATACCGCCTCCACTAATATTTCTCGGAATAGATGTTGCATAATTAATAAAACCCTAAACCCCATTACAATGATCTATCCTTCACAATCCTTGGGGTGAATCCTTATACACAACAATATGTATTTATTAACTATGTTAAGTAAATAATCAACCTACTTTCATACTTCTCTTAATTCATTATCAATTATCTACGCACATACAAATTTGTACACATTAATTTACAAAAATTATAACTCGGCAATAAAATTGACAAAATATAAAACGGACTCGTTAAACAAGCCATTATTTATATCATCACAACACACCTAAGTCAGTAATTTGACATAAGTTTCAATAATTTACAAACAAATATAATTTTACAAAATCTAAAACAAACCATGACATGTACAAAACCATGTATCCATACAAGATTTTTGAGAAAACATAAATAAAACAAGTAAACACTCAATCAAAATACATTTACTATAAAAAATATACAATTAAAAAATTAATTTTTCAAATTAAAAAAATAGTAGATTTACTTACTTAAAATGGGAAATCTGCAATAAAATCGTTGCTATTACTGGAAAAGTCGAGAAAGGATCATGGGGGGTGGGGTGGGGTGGGGTTGGGGGCGGTTTTATTTAGTTGCAGAGGGGAAGAAGGAGAAATAGGGGAGGGGAGGATTGATGACCGATTCATATATTAACTATTACTGATGGATTTACTAGCAAAATGTTTTCATTTGTCAATCCGTCGGCAATTTTATCGGTACTAGTGACACGTGACTGTATAGCATTAATGAGTGCCCATATCTTACTGGGCAATTCATATGATTATCTTAAAGCAGCATTATAATAATTTGTTTTAAAAAAAGGCTACTGTTCTTGGTGGTTAAGATTATTATTATTATTATTATTATATGTTTAGAGATTGGTTCTAAGCACGACCATCCATACCTGAACTTATATTAATTAAGAGGCATAAACAAAGTGTACAAAGATGAACAGTTACTATCAATTCTATCGAGAAAATAATAATAATAAAAATGGTAGGAGCTAAAAGGCTCGTTAATCCTTGAGTTTTCTGATGTGCAGTAGAAGCTAGATCATATTAAAGATC
>Ga0307513_10009323_pt1 | contig 12426 bp, 14 predicted proteins | sample 15_EM_MG_FD_202174 | JGI IMG/M metagenome (GOLD analysis project Ga0307513, IMG submission 202174) | Populus trichocarpa ectomycorrhiza microbial communities from riparian zone in the Pacific Northwest, United States - 15_EM | ecosystem: Host-associated > Plants > Roots > Unclassified | place... | reverse complement strand
TTCATTTGAACACCAAAGACTCAACTTGTTGAAATCTTTATACTATGCTCAATCAGAGGTACTGTATCTGCAGATTGTGCATTAGTCTCTTTAAAGCTATGCTGATTTTATTTATGAATTATTCACTTTATTTGAATTTTCACAGGTTCGAATCTCTACATTTTGCCAGAGAGGGACTTTCACATGCATTTTGTTGCATGACCTGTAGAATAACCATGGCAGAGTTGCAGGAATTTAACTTTCCATTTCTCAACGAGTATGATAATACAGTTGAACTGCAGAAACTAGTAACAGTGATGCGGCTCCTATCGATGTCATTATTCCCCGATCCATCTTGAAGATAGAAAAACATACATGAATTTCTTTCAATCTTATGATGACATGTAAATCTGTTGGAAGATAACAGTATTCAATACTGAGCTAGACTGCAATATGGTGTAGGATGAACATTAAACACATATTGTTGACTTCATAAGAGCATCTCAGTCGTGAGGCCGGTCGATCTGGATTGGCTCCCTGCATCAAGCGAAAAACAGTCAGGTAGTGACAACCATTTGAGAGAAAGCGAGGACACTGGATATGGAGGCCTTACCTGTTGCAGTCCATGTACTCTGAAATGGCAAAAGAATTATGCGTGTTGCACTTGATAGTAAGATCGCCAATGCGGTCAGGTATTATCCTCGTTGGAAGCACCCTTGCCACATTTTCGATGCAGTGGCAGATAAATCGTGGCCCCATTACAACCCTAGCTATTGCATTGAGATCATATATGGACTGACAACATTGGTTCGAAGGCTTACAGTATGAACCTGCGAGAAAATCCAAACAGTGAGACAATTTATCGGATATGATCTTACACGAATCAAAGTTCAACTGAGCCATAGCTTGTCCTGAAACTACGAGTATCAGAAACCCAACAATTCGAACCATTGATTCTGCTTTGATCGAGCAAGGCCACTTCTCAAGCAGTATAATGGGTGCCTCTGAAGATGGGGCTGCATGTATACAGTGGAGATGATGAAGACATTGAAGAGATTATATAGCCATTTTTAGCTGGCTGCACTGCATGCAATTAGCATGAACCATTTGCTGGTAAGGACCTCATTTGTGCATGAGAGCTGTTAATACGCAAGTACTAACCGACCAGGACTTTTGTTGAGGACATCCTAGTAGTTAAGATTTGGAGCTTCCAACTTCAAGATCTAAAAAACCAGTTAAAGGACAGCCTAGTTGTAGAAATTGTCTTCCAACAAGGTTCCTGACAGGAATTTTATTGCCAATTCGGTTGCTTTCATTCTCTTTGTGCTTCAATGAGGAGGTTGAGGTTTAAAGGGATTTTCTTTCGCCACTCAAGCCATATCTTTTCTTTGGATTTGACGCAGCCCAGCCCAAGAATAAGAATCAAAGAACAAAAAAGATAGAATTTTTAAAATAAAAGATTTTCAATAAATTTTAATTCATAATTTTACTATCGAATAATTCTATTTTAATAGTTTACCCTAATAAGTCTTAAATTGACATTTATAAGATAAGAATAATCATAATTCTAAGTTAAGTAGAAAAATAGCATAAAATCTAAAAATCAAGTTAAAAATCTAAAACTAATTAGTAAAATAACAAAATTGATAAACACTTCAATTTTTTAGCCTGATTTGGAGGTCTTTTTTTACCTTGGCTAGTTAGAGCTAATTGAGCTCCCCTATAGAACAGTTTTTGTAGAATTTCTTATAAAATCTTGTGGTTGGTGGAACAATCAAATCTAAAATTATGGTTTTGGCAAATCGTTTTCCATCATCAGTCATTTTCTTGAGCTTGACTTGTTCATTTGATCCAAATACACATCAGCTAGGTAACCCACTTGGTTCGAATATAAAGAAGTCCGTGTCCAATTGATCAGAACCTCCTATTTCAGAATTAGAAGTTAAAATAACATGAAATCGGTCAGCATCGTTTGCTTAAATGTTGAGAGTTGATCCCGAAATACGATTGCTTTAGATTAATTAAGTTCATGAACTCTGCCTCTCACAGATTGGGCTGAGATTGCCAAACTTCTGTAACTAGTAGCTATGGATGGCAGCCAGCGGCAGAATTTGACCTTTCAGAATTAGTGATTTTTTACATTAGTGGTGTGGCCAATGCTTAGAGTCATAATATATTTTCCATCTCCAAAAGAATCGTGCATGCAGTGCTTGTAACCAAAATTCTAGTTCTATGAAAATTTACTGAGATACAGCAATTTGATTCATTAAACTGCATGGTTTAACGTAAACCATTTAAGATTGAGTTTGTAGTTTATACTAGCATCTCAATCAAGAAGGCATGCCGTCCCGTGATCCATAAAACTTCAACCTCTTTGACGATCCTGCATCAAGCCAATAACAGTTGGTCAGTAACAATTTTTAGAGTGAATGAAACTAAGAGAAAATGAAAGGGGTCGTGCGTATTGCAGTCCATCCATTCAGAAATAGGGAAACTGAGATGAGTTCTGAACTTGTCAGGAAGCTTACACATATGATATCAGCCCTTAATTATCCAAGGCTCCGTACCCCTCAGTACCACGTACTCAATGCACAAACAAATCATCTGTGCCACCGGTCCATGTTTCGCTAATTAATCTCTTGAGTTTATAGATATGGCCACTAACATTTTTTTGATAGCTTAAGGTAGTAATAGCCTGTGAGAAAATCCAGGCAGTAAGGGAAGTCCTCGAACACAATCTCACATTCACATTCCGAATGAGCAATATATATCTAGCCCAGAAACCAGGAGAACAAGTAGTAAGAAGTGCCCAACGAAGCGCAGCATTGCTGGTTCGTGCAGGAGTTAACTGATATTGTTAGCAGTTGGAAATGCCAGAGAGATTGAGGCCACTTATATCCCCAAATCCAATAGGAGTTTTAGCTGGCTTCATTGCCATGCAGGTATCATGAGCTATTCTTGCTGGTTAGAATTCACTAAATCTGCTCTAGATACCTCATGCATGCATTTGACATGACTAGTTTTCAATACTTGGGGTCTTTTACTATGCATTAAATAAGGTTTTTATGTTTGGACATAACTTTGAAGCTTTTCATGAATCTTGCATGTCCCTCATTAATTTTGTCAGAATACCATGTATTTCCTTCTTCTCAACTTCGTAAGTCTAAGAGGAATAAAACTCATAAATGGCCTAGCTAGGGACCTCAGCACATGCCACCCTCTTGATTCAATAACATGTAGGACTATAGCTTTTGTGCCATAATTCTATGTCTTCTTTGTTTGAGCAGCGCAAAATCTCAACCTGTAGAAGACCTTTGCATTTACTGATACCATATCTACTACGCAGATTGTTTATTAGCCCTCATGGAGCAGTAACGAGTCATTAAATTCATGGAGATGTTCATATTTATTTGAATTTCTTAACTCTTTCAAAGTTCAGAACGTATCGCATTCTTGTCATAACTATAGCAGAACGGCAGCAATAATTAGCCTTGATTACAAAAACAAGAAATCAGAAGATTATACCAAGTCATGAATTACCAGTAAGTTATTACTGACACTGCCTGAACCAACTAGACCAGGATTGAAAGAAAACAGCAAGACAGAAAATCACAAAAAGGGCCAAACTAGAACCCTAGTGTTGCACCGTTATTTCTTAATATAATTATTTTACAAATGACTATCGAAAGAACAAAAAAAGAATACAGTATAAATAGATCTCTCACCAACCTAATCCAAAAGGGACAAGAAAATCTTGAGCAGATAAGAAAAATAAATGCCATGATCCAAAATTAAATATACAAAAACTGAAAAAATAAAAATGCAGCATCCTTGGAGGTCTGATTCGAGAGCCTTCCTGATCTTGGATGGTTATAGAAATGGGTCAGTAGAACCCCTTAACGAAATTTGAGCATGAAAAATTACAGTTTTTTAGGTCAGACAAGTCTGTTTGGCTAGCTCATCTGCAGCTCTCTTATACTTAAACTTATTCATTTTATCCATAAATGCATCTACTAGGTTTCCTGCGGTTATGATAAGTTGGTATTCAACTCTACAGAGTGTCCATAAACTCTGCATAGTTACCTGCTAACATTATGTTACAATGGTAAAAGAGAATTTTACTTGGAGCAACTCATTCTGACATAAATCAGGAAGCTATTATGTTCTTAGCAAATGTTTAGAAGATCATTGATTCTGGAAAGAAGGATCGATCATCCATGGCCCCCGAAATGCCAAAATTATCAAAGAACTGACAAATTCTTTGAGCAGCACGATTCTGTCTAGCTAATTGTCTTTGAATTCTAGGAATACCACACAGCATTCAGGCCTCAGGGCATGAAGAATATTGTTACTTCATCCTAACAATCAGCAGAAAGGTCCCATAGTTTCAGACAGCTTGACAGTGTACAAGAATAAATGTGTCACGAGCATTTCCTTTTCCATCAAGGAGGAGATGTTGAGATTCATGATAGTAGTGATGGAGGATAGCTTTGTACCAGGATCAATGACATGGCAGGAAGGGTTTGCATCCTAGCCGTAAACATAGTTCTTACATTTCATGTGTATATATAGGAATCTCTGAGCAGATCAGATTGTAATAATTCTCGAGCATTATCATTTCTTCAACTCTTTTGTCTCTAATTCTACCATCTTTGTTTGCAGGAAAGCAAAGTTATTAAACTGAGGAAAGTTAATTTAGATTAATTCATGTTAATTCAAAATAATATTATTTTAAGTTTTTTTTTTTAAATAAAACAACCTCATTTTACGTAAAAATCAAATCAAATTTTAACTTAGTCAACTACATAATAGGTTAATTGATATGATTTAATTAAGTCAACTCCCATTTAATTTAATTTTAAATCTGATTGAAGCCAAATCAATAAATCACCTAGTTGACTTGTCAAATCAAGTGAGCTTAATAATATTGATTTATTTTCTATTTTTGTTACTAAAAATAAAAAAATAAAACTCCCCTTTAATATTGAAAATTATTCAATTAATGTAGTTATTAGAATATGAAAATTTGGACATATCTGATACTTCAAGATTTCGAATTTAATATTATTTAAATACTTATTTATTTCAGAGATTTCAACTTTTCTAAATCTTACATAACTCTACGTGTAAGGATGATATACAGATATTCATGGATTGAATTTTTTTTTATATTTATATTTTATTTATTATTTATTAGATAAAAACATTTAGATATTCATTAGCTATCTATTGAATTTCAGGTATTCATATGGATATCCATTATATAACTATTATTTATTATTCAATAAAAAATAAAATAGTTAATATATATATATATATATATATATATTGTATTAAAAATCTAAATGTTTTATAAATATATCAATATAATATAAATATATATATTTTGAATTTAGTTCAGACAAGTTTCAAATTGAATTTAACAATATTCATATCTTACTTATTACTCATCAAATAAAAATTATTTATTCATTTAGATTGCATTAGATTAGTATCTATTAAATTTATATCATATTTACATCAAACTTCAATAAATAAACAAATGGATGGAGGAATTAAAAATTAGTCCACTTTGAACATGTGTGTCTTTGTTCAAATTCTTTCTTTTTTATTTAAATCCTTGATACTATACCAATTATATCAATTTTAAAAGATGTAATATCTAAAAAAATATATTTTAATACATAATATAATTGAAAATACAATAAATTTAATTAATCATAATTAATTGGTAATTAAAGAAGCAGACTGATAAATTTTTCCATCTCAAATACTTTCTTTTAGAAGTATTTTCAAAATTACAAATAAAATCAATAATATAAAAACAAAAAAATAAAATCAATACATTCTTTCTTTATCAATATTTTATTTTAATGTCTAATACTCTTTCTTCATACTCTAAAATCAATGCAAGTGTAAAATTAAAAGTTTTAAACGACACCGTTGAAACAAATCGTCGAGGGTGGATAAATCATCCAAAATTAGACACAAAAGGAAATAATTAATCAACCCATAAAAACGACACCGTTACAACTCGTCCAGACCAGAAATATAGCCGTTAGAAAAACAACAAAGCGAAGAGCCACACCTCTACCATCCTCCTCATTAGCCAAGTTCCCAAATTCAAAAATATCCGACCGTTAACACTCACAGCGTTGATTTTATACACTCTCTCTCTCTTTCATTTCTCTTCACTCTCTCTTCTCCTCTTCCTCCAAAAAAAAATCCCTAATTTCCCAATCTCTCTCTCAAGAAATAACGGAAGAGATTTCTCTGTTAAGAAAAATGGCAGCAGAGAGTGACGATTCTTCGGCCGCTACCACTGCTACGACGACGTCGTTGACTGCTAATGCGACGACATCGTTGAAAGAGAATACGACGACGTTGATGTTAGTAGACGAGATGTATGAGTTTTCGGCTCCGAAGTTTTATGATTTTGTGAAAGGAGAATCGGATGAAGATTCTAGAAACGCTGAGCTTTGGTTCGATGTTACAGCGGCCTATGCTCCTTCTCGTATGTCTCTCTTTCTCTTGGTTGATGATTCTTTTTATTTCTTCTCTTCTTCGTTTTTTTTTTTACAGTTGAGAAACTAGGGAACGGATTATTTTTAAGTTTTTGTTTATTGAATTAATGAACATTTGTGTGTAATTAGGGTTGAGTTTTCGTTTGATTTGATGAAATCAGGAGGGTTTTGTTGCGACTCTACGGTTAAATTAGGGTTTTTTCGAATCTGATTTTGGATTTTGGGAGGGGAATCGAGAAATTAAGGAAGGTAGAGAGAGAGAGAGAGAGAGTCTTGATGGTGGTCTGTTTTAGGGATTTTTTTTTGTTTGTTTGTGATTTTTAGGGTTGTGTTTGTGTTTTAATTGGTTTTGATTTGGAATTTCGAGGTGAGAGATTAAGAAATTGGGTATATTTAGAGAGGGAGAGAAGCTTGATCATGAGTTTTTAGGGTTTTAGATTAGGAAGTTGAGAGTTGTTTTAGAATTGAGAGAGATAATTAATTAATTAATAATGAAATTAGGGGACTAAATTGAGAATTGTATGTGTTGATGCTACTGTTGTTGTTAAAGATTAAAGAGTTCAGTGGTTGATTGATTCTTTTTCTGTTTTTGTTTGATTTGATTTGATTTGTTGCAGCTTTTATGCCTAGAATAAAGACTGGTAGATCATTTAAGGTAGAGACCTTATGTGATTTTAGTCAAGCAGACCAATTGCATAAGGTAATTATTGATTTTATTATTTTCCTTTATATCATTTCTATTTATTTTATTGATTTATTTGCTATTGTCAATTTAGCCCATTGAAATTGAATTGCAGGTCGCAGAATCATCTGATTCAAAACCAACTGACTCTTCATCAGACAGCAACTCTCAATCAGAGGTCATGCCACTACCGGAACCAGCGGCATCCTCTGAAATGAGGAAGGAAGAAACTAGTTCTAATGAGGAAAACAAAGAAAACAATGCTAACCTTATCAATGTGGTGAGTGGTTGCTGCAATTTTTGTTTAAAAAAAGTTCTGGTCCCTTTTGGTCTCATGAAGTGGTGCATATTTCAGATTTCTGCTGGTGATGTTACTTGTGAAAAAGAGAAGAAGGTGGGGTTTGCATGTGCTGAAAGTAATGGAAGGTACTGTGCTCTTTTGTTACTATTCCCTTTGTCATTTTTTTCAACACTAAAATGGCTAAAGAAAAATAAAAACAACGAGTGCTTGTGAAGAAGATAGTTTATGGTGTTGTTTTGATAGCTTAATATCATTTTTATGTGTCTCTGTTGCATCCCTTTCTGCTGACTTCCGTTTTTCTATCAGATGCACTTCTTCTCTGCAAATCGAGAACACCGATGGTAAGAGCAGTAAAAATGATGCTTACTGCACCCCTAAGCAACCAATGTCTTCTCGGAACAGAGGCATATTGACTGATTCCAAGAAGAATCAATCAGCTAGACATATAGCTAGTTTGGTTAAGAATCCATCGTCGGTGAAGCCAAAGGGTCAATCACAGTCTTCACGAGTTAAGGGAATCAAACCAACAAGTGTCAAAAAGTCAGTAGACTTTCTTGTTAATTTCTGTATTAAAATATGTGTTTGGTACCATATTAATAAGGCATTCTGACATGCTTTTATTGTAGAGATCCTAATGTGAAAAATGTTGCTGGGACTGCCAATTTAGCCCAAGAGAACCAAGCAATTAAGAAACAGAAGCTGGATGGGGGGAGGTCCAGACAGGTGATTGGTTACTATTGCCATGTTCTTCTCATTGAACCATAGTCTTCTGATGATACGTTTACTTGAACAGACTTTCCTTTTTTATGATTTCAGATTGTTAATGCGAAGCCCCCACAACCATTGATGCACAAGTCCAAACTGGGTCTTAGCAGTGGCAATTCTAACTTTTGTTCATCTGTTCCAAATAAAATGCAGAAAGTGGATAGAAAGGTATGCTACTTTTGTCAAATTTCCAAAATGTATTCAATTTTTTTGACATTGTTAGTTATTGACACGTTGAACACTTGTTTTGTTTAAAAAGGTTTATGTTCGGGAACAAGCAGCTCCAGCTCCATTTGTTTCAATGGCAGAAATGATGAAGAAGTTCCAATCAAATACTAGAGATTTGTCATTGCCACATGTAATAACAGAAGTCCATTTCACTCGTGCTTTATTGAACTCGGTTGCTCCAAGTTCTTGTATTGCCTGCATCTGTTGTTGTTTTTCTTACAAATTTCTCTCATTTAATGTTCAGGATGGTCCTGCTTCTGTTATACAGAGGAAGCCTAAACTCACACTGACAAGGCCTAAGGAGCCTGAATTTGAAACAGCTCAGCGTGTTCGCTCAGTCAAAATAAAAAGTACTGCAGAGATTGAAGAAGAGATGATGGCCAAAATTCCCAAGTTCAAAGCCAGACCACTGAACAAGAAGGTATTTCCAGCTTGTTTTGCAATTTATGACATCTTCCATCCTATCAGGTCCCACAACTAGCACTGCTCTTGTTTAACTTCAATGTGTGCTTGATTTTTTTTTTCTTTGAACATAGATTCTGGAAGCTCCAACATTACCAGCATTACCAAGAAGCACACCACACCGACCTGAGTTCCAGGTAAGCTGTAAGAAATAATGATAAATAAAAATTTATTCAAGATGATGACAATTGTAGGCTAATATTTCTTATTTCTGTAGGAGTTTCATTTTGTGACAGCAGCGAGGGCAAATCAGAATGCAGAATCAGCTTCAGTGGCTTCAACGGAAGTGTCTTGTCAGGTTCTAGCATCCTCATTCATGGCCCTTCTTTGTCCTAGCAGCGCTAGTTCAGATTTACTCACTATTGTTCCTTTGTTATTTTCTATAACAGAGTAATCAGTGGAAACCTCATCATCTCACAGAGCCCAAAACCCCTGTTCTTCATACATCTTTAAGGGCCCGTCCAGCAATGGTGAAAAGTTCTTTAGAACTAGAGAAAGAAGAGCTTGAAAAGATCCCTAAATTTAAGGCAAGGCCTTTGAATAGAAAGGTAAATGAAGTCATTGAACATAAGCAGCCACTTAAATCTTAGTTTGGAAAAGAAATTGACATTAATATTATCTCGTGTAGATATTTGAAAGTAAGGGAGAGATGGGGATTTTCTGTCATGTGAAGAAGCAAGTTACGATCCCTCAAGAATTTCATTTTGCCACAAATGAGAGGATTCCACCGGCTTCTTCTGTTGTTGATATGTTTGAAAAGGTAGTATATTAGTCATCATATACATTTTTTAATCCTACATCTAATTGTGTAGCATATGAATAAAAGTAATACCTGCATCTCATCGTGCTGGTCTTCTTCTCAGCTCTCACTGAGGTCAGAACCTACCAATGAAAATCCCATTCCAAGAAACACACTGCCAAATCCATTCCACCTCCACACAGAGGTATGTCCATTCATTCCTTAGTTAATGGAGCAAAATCAGGTTATCTTTTGCTTTTGTTCATTCATTTTTTGCTTGTTCCTTTATCTCCAGGAAAGAGGGGCCGAAAAAGAGAGGAAATTTGTGATGGAACTTATGCAGAAGCAGATGGAAGAGGAAAGAGCAAGATTTCATAGGGCCAATCCCTATCCTTATACCACTGATTATCCTGTGGTAAGATATTCAACAATATGTATCTCATTATTATGCATCACAAGCTTTTAGGCTGAAAATAATGGTGCTATGACTGATAATCATCACTTCATTCAGATTCCACCAAGACCAGAGCCCAAACCATGCACAAAAGCAGAACCTTTCCAATTAGAGAGTCTAGTAAGGCATGAGGAGGAAATGCAGAGGGAAATGCAAGAAAGAGAGAGAAAGGAAAAGGAAGAAGCCCAGATGAGGATATTCAGAGCACAGCCCGTACTTAAAGAGTATGCAATGCGGAAGAACTCAAAACTTTCCAATGCTTATTGATGTGTACAAGTCAATCATTCTTTCCCATTGATGTATCTTATGCAGGGATCCAATTCCTCTACCAGAGAAAGTGCGAAAACCACTTACACAGGTTCAGCAATTCAATCTCAATGCAGATTATAGGGCTGTGGACAGGGCAGAATTTGATCAAAAGGTGAGTAGAACCACATTTATTTAAATTAGGCAAGCAAGCACGGTATGTGTGTCTCATCTCATTGGGGGTGTTAACAAGAAAGCTCCATGGGTGGCATGTCTCATCTCAATTGGGGGTGTTAACAAGAAAGCTCTATTTTTCTTTTTCTTTTTGTGTTTTTTCAGGTGAAGGAGAAAGAAATGCTGTATAAGAGATATAGAGAAGAGAGTGAAACTGCCAGGATGGTATGTGTGCTGTGCGCATGTCTATTGTTGCATTCTCGCATTCTCTAGCCATAAATTACCAGCTTGCTTATTGCTTAATGTTTTGCAGATGGAAGAAGAAAAGGCATTGAAACAGCTTAGAAGGACAATGGTTCCCCATGCCCGGCCGGTTCCAAATTTTAACCGGCCATTCTTCCCCGAGAAGTAAGAAATATTTGACCACACCCCAGTTGCAGTTCTCAATTATTTTACCAAAACACCCTTGATTGATCAAGTGATTTATTTCATCATGTAGGTCGTCCAAGGAAACTACAAATGCAAGGTCACCAAATCTACGGGTGCTCCAAAGAAGAGAAAGGAGGAAGATGATGGTGAATGCAGCTTCTTCTGCCGCTGCTTCTGGCATGAGGTGATTTGTTTTCCTGTGTAGAGCAGAGAGCAGCTGTTCAAGAACTCTTGAACCATTCATTTTGATTTTAGTAGTGATCATTCTTTTCAGTATTATTGTACTGCTAATCATATGTACAAAACCCTTAGATCATATCATCATTTGTTGTAACATCAATTCTAGAATGTAAGCAAAACTAATGATAACGGAAATTACTATGTCTTGTACTCGGAAATTTGTTTTGGTATAAAATAGAGTAAATGATACGATATAAGACCACCCTTAGTCCTTTGATCTTCTACAGGGGGATTACTTCTATCAATGATCGTAAACGGAAGTAAAAATATATGTGAGATCCCCAAGAGAGCTCTCCTTTCCCTCGTTTTGCAAGGAAAAACTTTTGAAGTCCCCCAGACCAAATTGCTTTGAATCTTAAATCCTAATGACAATGTTAATCCCCCAGATCTTAGTTGAGTTTTCTACTAGGTCAAACTTAGTTAAATTCGAGTGAGATCCAAGAGAGCGTGTTTAGTGTTTACTAAAGTTTTTTTTTTATTTAAAAAGACTTGATTAGGTAGTGACTCGGATTCTTCACCGGGTCAAACCTGATCTGGGATTTGACAACTATGATTTTACTGTCTACTCCAAAGAACTTGTGAAAGGGCCCTTTCTGCTGCTGCCGGAAATGAATGAAATGAACCTTTGCTAACAATAAAAGCAACTTTTTTCGTATATATCACAATCTAACATAAAATTCGTATACACATGATCGAGCTTTGGGTTCCGAGAAAAGGAATCGAGCTTTGGGTTCCGAGAAAAGGAAGCAGCGGTAATAAATTAAAATTAAAAGACTAATCTAACAGTTGAAAAAATATAAATGAGATGGAAGCCTTTTCTTTCTCTTCCATTGAAGCCGAAACATCAACTTTTGATTATCTCCTTCTGCCGATAAGCTAGTATCTGCAAAACCAAAGAGCCAGGAGATGAGCAGAGTAATTTTGTACACATGATCGAGCAAAATCAGTCACTGCCATGAGTAGAAGATTGCCATCCAGCAAGAATCACGCTCACCAAATGATCTCTGCTGGAAGAGCAGCTTGCTTTAAGGCCTGCCACTGTTTCTTGTCCTTTCAAAATTTGCAGCTCATCCATAGGGATCTGAGGATGCTTGGTGGGCAAATTTTCATCGGACTGGTGCTTCCCCTTCACTAACAATATTTCAACTTCTTCAGCTTGCAAAGTTGTTTGGTGAGCAACATACTGCATACAGAGTGTATATA
>Ga0307513_10009322_pt1 | contig 12427 bp, 13 predicted proteins | sample 15_EM_MG_FD_202174 | JGI IMG/M metagenome (GOLD analysis project Ga0307513, IMG submission 202174) | Populus trichocarpa ectomycorrhiza microbial communities from riparian zone in the Pacific Northwest, United States - 15_EM | ecosystem: Host-associated > Plants > Roots > Unclassified | place... | reverse complement strand
AATCAAAGCCCGGATCGCAACGCACAGTTCGAGCACATCAACGCCACGGTCGATGCGGCACTGATGCAGGGGTGAGCGTGATCACCGCCCCTGATGGGCAGACACCTGTTCTTGATCGAGTTGGGTGATGGTTCAGCCTTGTGGGCCCTCACCATCATGAACGAGCTGGCATCTGCATGCGGTGGGGATGTATTGGTGGCTCTTTCAATCAGGCCCCTGCCAGGCCGCCGGAGGCCCCCCGCCGGTTGAGGCAGGTTGAAGCGTCCGTTGGCCAGCGGAGCTTTCGTCAACCGAACCCGTCGACTCGTTGACCGCACGTTCTGCTTCGGTCGCGCGGGCTTCGAGCTGGGCGATGAGTTCGTTGAAGGTATCCACGAACTCGGGGTCGTAGTCCTCGGGATTGGCCCGCGCGATCTCGATGACCTTGCGGTAACAATCGGCGGCCTCGCGAAGCTGGCCGCGCGCCTGGTAGACCATGCCGAGCCGATCGTGTCCATCGTGCACTTCGGGGAAGCGTTCCAGCAGCTCGCGGGCAGCACGCTCGGCTTCCTCGAGTCGCCCGGCGTGCACCAAGTCGACGACGGCGTTGGACGCCGCGTCCAAGGCCTGGGATTGCAGCAACGCGGTTTCGTAATCGTCCATTTGGCGCGCCATCGCGGCGAGCTTGGCGGCGGCTGGTACGAGCTGTGCCGCCCGGTCCTTGTCCAGGCAGCAGTGCTTGTACTTTTTTCCGCTGCCGCAAGGGCAGGGATCGTTGCCGCCAGTTTTTGGCATCGTGGACCTCTCGCTGCGTGGGAGAGTCTGTTTTTCGAACAAGATCAAGAGACCCATTCGAGTGGGCCATGCCCTGCTGGAATCCCCGAAGTTCAGCGCGCTGCTGTGCTGCGCATCGACCATGAACTGGCCGAGCAGACCCGATCCGAGGGTTGCCGCTGCGGGGGTGCGTTGCACCGGGCCGACTATCCGCGCAAGCCTCGGGGCTGCCCCCGAGAGGTTCGGTCGGACTACTCGTCGCGCCTGAGCTTTTGCTGCGCCGAGTGCCGCAAGCGATCGACATCGAAGTCGGTGCGTTTCCTTGGCCGGCGCGTGTACCTGGCGCTCGCGGTGGTGCTGGTATCGGCCCGGCCGGCCGGGCGATACCAGCGGCGGCGCGCCTGGGGCACGTACTGGGCGTTGCGCGGCGAACGATAGCGCGCTGGCGCGACTGGTGGCGCGAGCAGTTCCCGCTGACGCCGCTGTGGCGCGCGGCGTGTGCGCGCTTCATGCCGCCAGTGCCCACCGAGGAGCTTCCGGGCGAATTGCTCGAGCGCTTCACCGGTCCGGCGCACGAGGCCGTGACGCGACTGCTGGTCTGGCTCAGTCCGGTGACGGTTCGCGGCCAGACGCCGGCCGCGATCGAGCTACGCGAGGGTTGTTGAGCACCCGCAGAAGACGCCCGTAGTCAGGCCCGGTGAGGCTGCATAGCCTTGGCAGCAAGTCGCACCGCCCGTGGTGCGGCCTCATCTGGAGCTTTGCATTGACGACGATTGCCGATCCCCCGAAGCGTGATCGATGGGCGCGCTTGGCGCTTCTCGATCATCGGCCCCTTGCTGGCCGCACCTCCCGGACCGCGGGAGTTGAACGGCGCCTTCGCGGCGCTGGCAGCCAAGACCTGGCGCCACCCCGAGACGGGCCTGGACGTGCGCTTCGGCGCCTCGACCCTGGAGCGCTGGTACTACAGGGCCCGGCGTGCAGCGGATCCAGTGGCCGCGCTGCGAGACCGGCCGCGCGCCAACGACGGGTGCTTCCCCAGCCTGAGCGCGGCGGCCATCGCGACACTGACCGCCCAGTACCGCGAGCATCCGGGCTGGACGGCACAACTGCATCTGGACAATCTGCGCACGGCTTGCAAGGCGGTCGAGTCGGACGACGCCTCTTCGACCGTGGCCTCGTACGCCACCGTGCGGCGCTATCTGCGCGCCCATGGGATGTACCGCCAAGCCCGACCCAAGCGAGCCACCGAGGGCGCCATTGCAGCCCGCGACCGGCTCGAACAACTGGAAGTCCGCAGCTTCGAGGTCGAGCACGTCGCCGCACTCTGGCACCTGGACTTCCACCATGCCTCGCGCAAGGTGCTCACACGCGCCGGCGCCTGGGTCAAGCCGATGCTGTTGGGGGTTATCGACGATCGTTCGCGCCTGGTGTGCCACCTGCAGTGGTACCTCGACGAGTCTGCGCAGAGCCTGGTGCACGGGCTGTCGCAGGCGTTCATGAAGCGCGGCCTGCCGCGCGCGCTGATGACCGACAACGGCGCGGCCATGCTCAGCGAGGAGGTCACCGCCGGGCTGGCCACGCTCGGCGTTGTGCACCAGACGACGCTGCCGTACAGCCCGTACCAGAACGCCAAGCAGGAATCGTTCTGGGGCCGCGTCGAGGGCCGGCTGATGGCGATGCTCGAGGGCGAGCAGGCGCTGACGCTGGACGTGCTCAACGAGGCGACCCAGGCCTGGGTCGAGCAGGAGTACCACCGCACGGTGCACACCGAGCTCAAGGTCACGCCGCTGGCGCGCTACCTGGGCGGACCATCCGTGGCGCGCAAGTGCCCCGACTCGGTCGTGCTGCGCGATGCGTTCCGCATCGAGGTCCGGCGCCGCGCGCGCCGTGCCGACGGCACGCTCAGCTTGGGCGGTGCACGCTTCGAGATCCCGGCGCGCTTGCGCCACCTGAGCGACGTGCACGTGCGCTATGCGCGTTGGGACTTCAGCCGCGTCGATCTCGTCGATCCCCGCACGGGCGCCATCCTGTGCCCCATCAAGCCGCTGGACAAGGCCGCCAATGCCGATGGACAGCGTCGGCGCTTGGATCCCGTGGCCACAGACTTGTCGCCGCTGCCGCCAACAGGCATGGCCCCGCTGCTGCGCGAGCTGCTCGCCGAGTACGCCGCCACCGGCATGCCGCCGGCGTACCTGCCAACGACTGAGCCCATCCCATCCGCGCCAACCGGCAACGACCCGCAATGAACCAAAAACTGCTGGCCCTGTACGGGCTGAAGTGGAACCCCTTCGCACCGGAGCTGCCCACCGAGGCGATCTACGTGCACCCGAAGCTGGAGAACTTCTGCTGGCGCATCGAGCACGCGCAGATCCGCGAAGGCGGCTTCGCCATGATCCATGGCGACCCAGGCACGGGCAAGAGCATCGCGCTGCGGCTGCTGGCCGATCGCCTGGCGCGGCTGCCCGATGTGACGGTGGGCGTCATCAGCCATCCGCAGAGCAACCTGGCCGACCTGTACCGCGAGCTCGGCGACATCTTCGCCGTGCCGCTGCGCCCGCACAACCGCTGGGGCGGCTTCAAGGCCTTGCGCGAGCGCTGGCTGGCGCACCTGGAGACGACGCGGCGGCGCATGGTGCTGCTCATCGACGAGGCGCAGGAGATGAGCCCGGCGGGCTTGAGCGAGCTGCGCCTGATGGCCAGCGCCCGCTTCGACTCCCAGCCGCTGCTGTGCGTGGTGCTCGCCGGCGACGCACGCCTGATCGACAAGCTGCGTCGCGAGGAGCTGATCCCGCTGGGCAGCCGCATCCGCACGCGGCTGGCCACCGAACACGCCAGTCGCGAGGAGCTCATCGACAGCTTGAGCCATCTGCTGGCCGGCGCGGGCAACGCCAGCTTGATGACGCCGCAGTTGCGCCACACGCTGTGCGACCACGCCGCGGGCAACTACCGCATCCTCACCACGATGGCCGCGGAGCTGCTGGCTGCAGCCGCGCAGCGTGAGCTGCCGCAACTCGACGAGAAGCTGTACCTCGAGGTCTTCGCCCAGCCCGAGGCCCCCACGCCCCGGCGCGCGGCGGCGCGGCGCTGATCACCGGGACGCCGCCGACACCCCGTCCAGTTCCTCGATCCCGACTCTCCGGACGCCAAGGATCCAAGCAACCCACTCGCCGCCTATGGCATCAAGGCCATCGACCTGGGTGGCCAGCACTCGAGCAAGGTCTTCAGCGCACTCGTGCCTGGTGCACGCGTCGTCAAGGCGTTCAGCCATCTCGACGCCCGCGTGTTTGCACAGCAGGCTCCGAACGAGGGTCAGCGCGTCCTGTTCTATTCCGGTGACGATGCGACGGCGAAGGAGGAAGTGCGCAAGCTCATCGCGGCAACGGGGCACTTCGGCTTGGACCTGGGACCGCTCGATACCGGCGGCCCGCTCGCCGGACTGCCGTTCGGCCCACTTGCCGCCAACAACTTCGTCAGGATCTGAGCGAGATGCGATCGCTCGCCGCTAGCAACGCTTTAGGCGGCGAGTGCCTCTACTCCCGCCTCGAGGCCGGCCTGGGTCGGCAACCCACTGGCGGTGCTGGCGCGATGGACCTCCATCGCCGCCAGACAACGAGACAAATCACGCTGTTCGAGGCACGCGATCAGCAGGTCGTGTTCCTCCACCGTGCGCTTGCGCGCGCCCGAGTCGGCCATCTTCGTGGCGATAAACGTGTCCGCCGTCGCCCAAAGCCGCTTGACCTCGTCCAGGATCAGGCGGTACGGCGAGTGTTCATAGATCTTCAGGTGGAACTCCCGGTTCAGCCGAACCAACGGGGTCCAGTCCGGAGCGGAGATGCACTCTCGCATCCGCTCATTGAGCTCGCGAAGCTCGTCGATGCACGTCGAATCCGGCCACTCGATCGAGACAAGCAGTTCGTTCTCGAGCAGTTGCAGGATGCGGCGGATCTGCGCCAGTTCGTTCGGCGCCCGCTTGGCCACGAAGTAGCCCGAGTTGGGGCGGTGGACCAGCAGCCCTTGGTCCGCAAGGACGTTCAGCGCTTCGCGAAGCGGCACTCGGCTGACCCCCAGCCCCTCCGCCATTTCCTGCTGGCGGATCTGCTCGCCAGGAGACAGATCGCCGGAGACGACCATCGCGCGCAACTGCTGAAGCGCGCGTTCCATCGACTTCGCCTTCTGGGGAGCAGCGGGGCTGTTCGTCATCTTGGGTAGCAGTGTACATCGCTCCGTTAGACAGGATTGAATCCAAAATAGGTGTTATCCATGATCGCATTCTAAATTGAATTCAATAAAGTATGACGAAGTACACAGCACACGCTGACTGGACGCAACCATGGCCGAGCCGACACCCTTCGCCTTCGATCCGTACGCCGTCGACGTCCAAGAGAACCCGTATCCGTACTACGCCGCCCTGCGGCACGACCACCCGCTGTACTGGTGTCAGACAGCGAACTGCTGGGCGCTGAGCAGGTACGACGACATCGCCGCTGCCTGCAGCGACCCGACCCGCTTCTCCTCGGCGCGCGGCAATGTCCTCGATGACGACCCCGCGCGGATGGGAAACACGCTGGGCACGAGCGACCCTCCCAAACACGACCGCCTGCGCGGGCTGGTGAACACGGCGTTCATGCGCGGCCGCGTGCTCGAGCGGGAGGCACAAATGCGGGCGATCACGCGCGAGTACCTGGACGAGTTCTGCGCAGCCGGCGGTGGGGACCTGATCCAGCAGCTCACGGCGCGCATCAGCACGTCCACCATCTGCGACATCCTCGGCTTCGAGCGCGCCGATCACGTCCAGCTCAAGAAGTGGGTCGATGGCCTGATCTATCGCGATCCGGTCACGCGCCAGCTTCCCCCATCCGGACTGGAAGCCCGGGCGAAGATGGTCGAGTACGCCCAGGCCACCATCGCTGCCCGGCGCGAGCAACAGCGGGACGACCTGATCAGTGCGCTCATTGCGGCCGAGGTCGAGGGCAGCAAGCTCACGCCCATCGACATGATGCACACGGTCGCGACGCTGCTCGGCGCGGGCATCGAGAGCGCATCCAGCTTCATCGGCAACGCGATGCTGGCGCTGTCTGAGCACGCCGACCAGGCTGAGCTGCTCGCAGGAAACCTCTCCATGGCGCCGCAAGCGATCGAGGAGATGCTTCGGTACGACACGCCGACGCAACGGTTTCACCGCGTCGCAGCCCAAGACATCGAGCTTCACGGCCAGACCATCCGCACGGGCCAGAGCGTCCTCGTCATGTACGGGTCCGCGAATCGCGACGAGCGCAAGTTCGACGACCCCGACCGGTTCGACATCACGCGAGCACCGGGCCGGCACCTGGCCATGGGCCACGGGACCCACTTCTGCCTCGGAGCGCAGCTCGCCAAGGCGATGTCGCGGATCTTCATCGAGGAGTGGTTCGGCCGGGTCAAGGCGTTCACGCTTTACCGCGACCGCGTCATCCGCATGCACTCACCCGTGTTCCGCGGCTTGAGCTCGATGCCCGTGGGCGTCACCCTTCACTGAGGTTCGAAGTGGCCGCAACCAGCCTGCCCGGTGCCGCCCGACTGACGGTCCGGATCACTGACGTCAGCGCCAAGGCCGAGGGCGTGGTTGCCCTGGAGCTGCGGCCGGCAGACGGCGGCGCGCTGCCGCCCTTCACCGCCGGCTCCCACATCGATGTCGAGCTTCCGGTCACCGATCGCCAAGGCCAGCCTTTGGTGCGCCAGTACTCGCTGTGCAACGACCCGGACGAGGTCCACCGCTACGTGATCGGTGTCGGCAGGGACATCAACAGCCGTGGAGGGTCTGCGTGGGTGCACGACCACGCGAAGCTGGGCGACACGTTACGCATCAGCGCACCCCGCAATCACTTCGCGCTGGTCGAAGGCGCCGAGGAGTCTGTTCTCGTGGCCGGCGGAATCGGCATCACGCCGCTGCTGGCCATGGCACGACGCCTGAGCGCGCTCGGACGGCGCTGGACCCTGTACTACTGCGCGCGCACGCCGCAACGAGCGGCCTTTCTGCGCGAGCTCGAAGCCTTGCCGGGTCGGGTGGTCCCGGTGTTCGACGGCATCCCTGGCGGCAAGCCCATCGACCTGACGTCCGTCGTCGAAGCAACGTCGCAAGTCGCCCACCTGTACTGCTGCGGTCCGGCGTCGCTGATGGTGGCCTTCCAGACGGCTACCTCCCTGCGGCCACCAGCGCATGTCCACGTCGAGTGGTTCAAGCCGCGCCAGGTGGTGCATGACCCGCCACCGGGCGGGGACGGTGCGTTCCAGATCATGCTTGCACGCACCGGGCTCAAGCTCAGTGTTCCGGCGAGCAAGTCAGTTCTCGACGTACTGCTCGAGGCTGGCATCAATGTCCAGCACTCCTGTTGCGACGGCGTGTGCGGGACCTGCGAGACGAAAGTGCTCGACGGCATTCCCGAGCACCGCGACTCCGTGCTCTTCGGCGAGGACGCGAAGACGAGCACGCGAATGATGGTTTGCGTGTCGCGCTGCGCCGGCACGGAGCTCGTCTTGGACCTCTAGCACCACCCTAGATCTGCGCCCCACTCGCTTGGAGACAACAGTGATTCAAAAGAACTCGCGCTCATGGTTGAAGATCATCGCCGCGGCCGTCGTCGCGGCAGCTGCGGCCACTCCAACCCTGGCCCAGGAGACCATCAAGGTCGGCCTGCTCTTCACGTACTCCGGCCCTTCCGGCATCAGCGGCCAGCTGTCCGACAACGCCGTCAAGCTGTTCCAGCAGAAGCACGGCACCACGGCGGGCGGCAAGAAGATCGAGTTCATCAAGCGCGACACGACAGGGCCGAACCCTGAAGTCGCCAAGCGCCTCGCGCAGGAACTGATCGTGCGCGAAAAAGTCCAGATCCTGATCGGCCCGGACTTCACGCCGAACGTCCTGGCCGTTGCGCCGATGGTGACGGAGGCGAAGGTTCCAGCCTTCATTGCCGGCGCCGCGACGGGCGGAATCGTGGAGAAGTCTCCGTACTACGTGCGCACCTTCTACTCGGTGCCGCAGATCGTCCGGCCGATGGCGCAGTGGGCTTGGCAGAACGGCGTCAAGCGTCCCTACGTCCTTGTTGCCGACTTCGGACCGGGCCACGACACCGAAGCGACGTTCACCAAGACCTTCGTCGACCTGGGAGGCCAGATCTCGGGCAACAGCCGCGTATCGCTGCGCAATCCCGAGTTCTCGAGCTACATGCAGCGCATCAAGGACGCGAAGCCGGATGCCGTGTTCGTGTTCCTGCCCATCAGCGAACTCGGGCCGCAGTTCCTGAAGGCCTACTCCGATTCGGGCCTGAAGAGTTCCGGCATCAAGCTGCTCGCCACCGGCGACGTCAGCGACGAGAGCGTGGTCGACGCGGCGGGCGACGCCGCTGTCGGGCTCATCACCGTCGGGACCTATTCGCACGTCCACGACAGCTCGCTCAACCGGCGCTTCGTCGCGGAGTACACGCAGAGCTTCGGCAAGACGCCGCGTCACACCGCGGCCACGGTCGCGGTGTGGGACTCGCTCAAGCTCATCTACGACGGCGTGGCGGCACAAGGGTCTGCCAAGTTCGACCCCGACAAGTTCATGGCCTTCGTCAAGGGCCGCAGCTTCGAGAGCCTGCGCGGCCCCGTGACGATCGACAAGGCGACGGGCGACATCACGCAGAACGTCTACATGAGACGGGTCGAGAGACAGGACGGGCTGCTGCAAAACGTCGAGTTCAACACGGTGACAGACGTCCCCGCCAAGTAGGACACGGCCACCGTGACTGCGCTGCTCACGATCGTCTTCAACGGCATGGCCTACGGCGTGCTGCTGTTCATCATCGCCGTCGGCCTCTCCGTGACGATGGGGATGATGCGATTCGTGAACCTGGCGCAGGTCAGCCTGTCGATGCTGGGAGGCTACGTCATGGTCGTCGCCGTTGCGTCCTTGGGCTGGCCCTTTCTGGCGAGCCTGCCGCTCGCCTTCGTCTGCGTCGGCGCGTTTTCGGTCGTCCTGGAGAGGCTGGTGCTGCGGCACTTCTATGGCAGCGACGACCTCACGCAAGTGCTGCTGACCTTGGGTCTCGTCTTCATGTCGATCTCCTCGGCAGCGTACATCTGGGGGCCGTCGTTCCGGCCGGTCCAGGTTCCCGACTGGCTCACCGGCCAGGTTTCCGTGCTGGGGCTGATGCTAGAGCGCTATCGCCTGTTCCTCGTCGTCGCAGGTGGCCTGATCGCTGCGGCTCTCGTCATCGGCCTCGAACGGACGAGGTTCGGTGCCATGGTCCGCGCCTGTGTCGACAGCCGCCGCGCGGCTTCGGGGTGCGGCATCAACACGCAGCTCGTGTTCGCGCTGACGTTCGCGCTGGGCGGCGGCCTGGCGGGACTGGGCGGCGCCCTCTCCGCGAACCTGCTGAGCCTCGATCCGAACTTTCCGCTGCGCTACCTGGTGTATGTGCTGATCGTCGTGTCCGTCGGTGGAATGGGCAACATCACGGGGAGCCTCGCGGCCGCCCTGTTGATCGGCGTGGCGGATGTCGTCGGCAAGTACTACGTGCCGGCGGCGGGCGGCGTCTTCATCTACGTCCTCACCGTGGCGCTCGTCATGTGGCGGCCCCAGGGACTGCTGGGTCGAAAGGCGGCGTGACATGCGCGATGCATTGCGAGATCACTTCGTCGGCCGTGCACGCTGGAAGACCCTGGAATGGGGCTTCTGGCTGATCCCGATCGCCCTGTACTTCATTCCACAGAGCAACCTGCCGCTGCTGTCGCAGGTGCTGGTATGGGGCTTGTTTGCGTTCTCGCTGGACCTGTTGCTCGGCTATCGCGGCATCCCATCGCTCGGGCACGCGGCCTTCTTCGGCATCGGCGCCTATGCGGCAGGCTTCCTCGGCAAGTATGGCTGGACGGAGCCGATCAGCGGCCTGCTCGTCGCCGCGCTGGTGGCCGGCCTCGCGGGGCTCGCAACCGGTCGCATCGTGCGCAAGCTGCATGGGCTCGCGCTGCTGATGGTCACCCTGGGCCTGAACATGATCCTGTTCGACTTCGCCCTGCGCTCCACCGACATCACCGGCGGCGACGACGGATTGCAGGGCATCGTCATTGCGCCGGTACTCGGTGCGTTCAAGTTCGACATGGCCGGGAACACCGCGTACCTGTACACGCTCTGCGTCGTGTTCGTTTGCTTGGTGTCCGTGCGCGCGTTGCTGAAGTCGCCCTTCGGGCTCGCCCTCCTCGGGGCACGCGAAAACCCACGGCGCATGATGGCGCTGGGCGCGCCGATCGAGGGCGATCTGACGTTGACGTTTGGAATCTCCGCGGCCATTGCGGGACTCGCAGGCGCACTGCTGACTCAGACCACCCAGTTCGTCTCTCCGGAAGCGCTGGCGTTCACACGGTCGGCCGACGTCCTCGTCATGCTCGTGATCGGCGGTGGAGCGGTGCTCTACGGCGGGTTCATCGGCGCGGCGATCTTCCTCCTGATGCGCGATCTGCTGTCCGCGTTCAACCCGATCTACTGGTACTTCTGGATCGGGCTGCTCCTCGTGGTGATCGTGTCGACCTTCCGCAAAGGCGTGCTGCCCACGCTGGCGGTCACATGGGCGTCTTGGAAGGTACGGAGGGCGCGCACGTGAACGCCACGGATGCCGCAGAAGTAGCGGCCGTTCGAGCCGCCGCTTCGGAGGAGCTGCAGGTCCTTCAGGTTCGCGGGTTGAAGATGGCCTTCGGTGGCCTGGCCATTTTCGGAGGCCTGGACTTCTCTCTCCTTCGCGGCGAACGCCACGCCATCATCGGTCCGAACGGAGCAGGGAAGAGTACGTTCGTCAACCTCGTCACGGGCATGCTGAAGCCGCTCGGCGGGGAGATCCGGCTCGACGGGCAGGACCTCACTCGTGCCGGCCCACAGAAGAGGGTCAAGGCGGGGCTCGTCCGGACATTCCAGATCAACACGCTCTTCGGCAAGCTGACCCCGCTCGAGTCGGTCGTCCTGGCGCTCTGCGAGCGTGATGGATTGAACCGTCCGTCCTGGCGGCCCGTGCATCGGCACGCGACGCAGATCGATGAAGCGTGCGCACTGCTCGAGCGCTTCGGGTTGATCGCGGTGGCGGGGACCACCACGGAAGCGCTGGCCTACGGAGAGCAGCGGCTGCTGGAAGTCGCCATGGCGGTCGCGCTGCGGCCCAAGGTGCTGCTGCTCGACGAGCCGGCCGCCGGACTCTCGACCGCGCAGGGCGCTGCGCTCTTCGAACAGCTGTCCCAGGTGGCCGCGGGCACGACGGTGCTGTTTATCGAACACGACATGGGCCTCGTCTTCCGCTTCGCGGACCGCGTGTCCGTGTTCGCCGGCGGCTCGGTGATCGCACAGGGAACGCCGGACGAAGTGCGAGCCAACGAGGAAGTCAGGAGCGCTTACCTTGGCCACTGACGTCCTTCTCGACGTCCGCCGTCTGTGTGCCGGCTACGGTCCCGCGCGCGTCCTGCACGGACTCGACCTGCAACTGGTGCGCGGCGGGATGCTGGTGGTCCTGGGCCGCAATGGTGTCGGCAAGACCACCTTGGTCGAGACCTTGATGGGGCTGACGACCTGGCACTCCGGCGAGATCATCTTCGATGGCAAGCGCATCGAGGCCGCGCCGGCCCATGTGCGCAACCGCATGGGCCTGGCGTGGGTGCCGCAGCAGCGCGAGGTCTTTCCCTCGCTCACCGTGCAGGAGAACCTCGCTGTCGTCGGACGGCCTGGGCACTGGAACCTGGAGCGTGTCTACGGCCTCTTTCCGAGGCTCCAGGAGCGGCGGATGAACCTGGGCTCGCAACTTTCCGGCGGCGAACAGCAGATGCTGGCCATGGGCCGCGCGCTGATGACCAACCCGAAGCTGTTGCTCCTCGATGAACCGGTGGAGGGGCTGGCACCGATCGTCGTGCAGGAGATGCTCGGCGCGATCCGTCTCATGCGAACCGAGTCCGGGATCTCCGTCGTTCTCGTGGAGCAGAAGCACGACCTCGCACTCGAGCAAGGTGGCCGTTGCGCCGTGATCGACCACGGCAACGTCGTGCACAGCGGTCCCAGCGAAGAGCTACTTCACGAGCACGATTTGCTCGATCGCCTCCTTGGAGTTGCAGCATGACATCGCGCCGCCCGAGATCGCTCGAAGTCCCCGGCGTCTCGCACGGCGCCGCGCCCATCCCCATGGGCGCTCGCGTGGGCAACAGCCTCTACTCGTCGGGGATCCCCGGGGTCGATCCAAGCACCGGAGCGCTCGCCCCCGATGCCGCCGGCCAGGCACGCTTCGCCTTCCAGAACATGCGGGCCATGCTGGCATCAGGCGGCGCTTCGCTGGATGACGTCGTCCGAATGACGGTCTACCTGAAGGACAGCGCGGCGCGCGAGCACATCAACGCGCAGTGGCTGCAGTGCTTCCCCGATCCCCACGACCGCCCGGCGCGGCACACGCTGGTCCACGACCTGCAGGGCGGAATGCTGCTGCAGCTCGAGGTCGTGGCCGTCCTGGACACCTGATCGCTTGGAGAAGCTATGAACGAACACAGTCGACAGACTCTCGGAGACCTGCTCCGGCGAACCGCGCGGCGCTTCCCGCGCAAGCTCGCCATCCGCTGCGGCAGCACGGACTGGACCTACGCCGAGTTCGATGCCATTTGCAACCGGCTGGCCAATGGCTTGGCGGAACACGGTGTC
>Ga0307513_10009321_pt1 | contig 12428 bp, 13 predicted proteins | sample 15_EM_MG_FD_202174 | JGI IMG/M metagenome (GOLD analysis project Ga0307513, IMG submission 202174) | Populus trichocarpa ectomycorrhiza microbial communities from riparian zone in the Pacific Northwest, United States - 15_EM | ecosystem: Host-associated > Plants > Roots > Unclassified | place... | reverse complement strand
GTCTCCACCGGGTACGGCGCGTCCCTGGAGGGCGTCACCGCACTGCTCGCCATGCACGCCTCCTGTGCTGCCGGGGTGACCGTGGTCAACATCGACTCCGGCTTCTCGGCCGCGATGGCGATCCACCGAATCGCCCAAAGCCGTGTGACCGCACAAAGCCGTGTGAACACACCCGGAGGCCGCAGGTGATCATCTGGATCAACCCGTTCACCGGGCTGGCCGGAGACATGCTCCTTGCCGCCCTCATCGACGCCGGAGCACCGCTGGACGCGATCCGGGCCTCGATCGCCGCCACGGGTCTCACCGGTTGGGAACTGACCGACGAGCGCGTCACCGACCACGGGCTGGCCGCCACCCGGGTCCACGTGAACGTCACCGACCCGTGCACCGAGCGGCAGGCCGCCGAAGTCATCCGCCTCGCCTCCCGGGCCACCCCCGAACCTGTCGCCGCCCTCGCGGTCGCCGCCGTGACCGCCGTCGCCGAGGTGGAGGGCCACCTGCACGGCGCCGACCCCGCCACCGTCCACCTCCACGAACTCGGCGGCCACGACACCCTGGTCGACATCGTCGGCGTCGCGGCGGCCCTGCACGCCCTGGGCGTCACCGACGTCTTCAGCGCACCGCTCCCGCTGGGCAGAGGGCGGGTGACCTCGGCGCACGGAGTGCTGCCCTGCCCGGCACCCGCCACGCTGGCGCTGCTCGCCGGAGCGGCCGTCATGGGAAGCGATCTCCCCGGCGAAACGGTGACGCCCACCGGCGCCGCACTGCTGCGCGCACTCGGGGCACGGTACGAACCGCCGCCACCCATGACCCTGGGCCGCACCGGGTACGGGGCGGGCGCCCGCCGCCTCCCGGACCGGGCCAACGTCACGGCGGTGACCCTGGGAGCCCCCGCCCCGGCAACTGCGCGCCAGGACCCTCCGGCGGAGGACGTCGTCGTTCTGGAGACCAACCTCGACGACGTCACCGGCGAGATCCTCGGACACACCATCACCCGGGCGATGGAGTCCGGTGCTCTCGACGCCTGGGTGACGCCCGCTGTGATGAAGAAGAACCGCCCCGCGCACGTGCTGCACGTCCTGACCACCCGCCAGGACGAGCGTCGGCTGCGCGACCTCGTACTGTCGGAGACCGGCAGCCTCGGCATCCGCCGCGTCGATGCCACCCGTACCGCGCTGCCGCGAGACTTCGAGACCGTGCACGTGGACGGCCACCCGGTGCGGATCAAGCACGGTCCGCACGGCGCCAAACCCGAACACGACGACCTCGCCTCCGTCGCCGCAGCCCTGGGCGTGCCCCTGCGGACCGTCGCGGCACGCGCACTCGCGGAGAGCGGCCGGGTCACCACCCCGCAGCACACCGACCTTCTCGCAGGAGGACGACCATGACCATCCCAGACGAGGGAGCGACTGCACACGCCGACGCCGACGCCCTCGCCGACCGGCTTCTGGACCGCATGCGCGTCATCGGCGCCGTCGCCGTGGCCTATTCGGGCGGCGCGGACTCCGCCCTCGTGCTCGCCGCCGCCGTACGTGCCGTCGGCCCGGAGCGGGTTCTCGCCGTCACCGCCGTGTCGGAGAGCCTGGCCGCCGGTGAACTGCCGCACGCCCGCCGCCTGGCCACGGACCTCGGCGTCACTCATCTCACCCCGCGCACCAGCGAACTGACCCGTCCCGGCTACCGCGCCAACGGCCCCGACCGCTGCTACTTCTGCAAGTCCGAGGTCCTGGACACCATCACCGCGCTCGCCCACGACCACGGATACGAGCTGGTGGCCACCGGAACGAACGCGGACGACGCCAGGGACCCCCACCGCCCGGGCATCAGGGCCGGCCGGGAACGCGGCATCCACACCCCGCTCCTCGACACCGGCCTGACCAAGGCGGAGGTGCGCCTGCTGAGCAGGCACTGGTCACTGCCGACCTGGAACAAACCCGCGACGCCCTGTCTGGCCAGCCGGATCCGCTACGGCATCGAGGTCACCCCGCACCGCCTGGCCCGCGTCGACCGGGCCGAGACCGCGGTACGCGCGCTCCTGGCCGACGCCGGACTGACAGTGACCGACCTCCGGGTCCGCGACCTGGGGGACACCGCCCGCCTGGAAGTGGACGCCTCGCTCGTCGGCCGGATCTCCGCCCTCCCCGGGCTCGCCGGGGCGCTGGCGGACGCGGGCTTCGCCGAACTGCCCCACCGGGTGGAGCCCTTCCGATCGGGACGGCTCAACTCCGAGACCTCAGTCCGTGGCGCGGCGCCCCGCCCAGCAGCGGATCGGCCAGTCACTCGTTGACGAACGGCACCCCCGGCGAGGTCCCTTTCCCTTGACTCGGCAATTCCTCTGCTGTGTGTCACGGGTCCGGGACGCCGGGAGGCGACAGCCCCGGTGAACAGCGCGATTCGAGAAACGGGGAACCTGCCCGCGGCCCTCGCCAGCTTCGCGGGCAGGCGGTTCGAGGTCGCCGAGGCCCACCGAACCCGAAGCCCGGATACGTCGCCGACTGGGCCGACCTGCCGACCTGACAGCAGGAGATGGCCGCGAATTACAAGCCGACCACACCTCGGGGCGCCTCGACGTGAAGTAGTCCAATGTCTCGGGCGAGCGCCCGCTGTCGACGAGGTCGCTCATCGCGTGTACCGGGATGCGGGCGAGGTCCTGAAGAGCCTTTTTGGTCCACCGCTGACCCACGCGTCACGGGTCAGCGCCGCACCCGCGGCATCCCCAGCCCGATCCACGAGATGATCTCCCGCTGGATCTCGTTGTTGCCGCCCCCGAAGGTGAAGATCACGGCCGAGCGGTAGCCGCGTTCCAGTTCGCCGTGGAGTATCTCGCCGGCCGAGCCCTCCTTCAGGGCGCCCGGGGCGGCGACGATCTCCAGGAGCCAGGCGTAGGCCTCGCGGCGGGCCTCGGAGCCGTACACCTTGACGGCGGAGGCGTCCTGCGGGGTGAGGGTGCCTTCCTGGACGGCGTTCACCATCTGCCAGTTGAGGAGTTTCATCGCGTCGAGCTTGGTGTGGGTCTGGGCGAGACGGCGGCGCACCCACGGCAGGTCGACGACGCGGCGGCCGTCGGCGAGCTTGGTCTCCATCGCCCAGCGCTGTACGTCGTGCAGGGAGCGGATGGCCATCGTGCCGTGTGCGGCGAGGGTGACACGTTCGTGGTTGAGCTGGTTGGTGATCAGCCGCCAGCCCTGGTTCTCCTCGCCGACGCGGTGGGCGACGGGGACGCGGACGTTCTCGTAGTAGCTGGCGGTGGTGTCGTGCGAGGCGAGGGTGCGGATGAGGGTGCAGGAGTAGCCGGGGTCGGTGGTCGGCATAAGGAGCATGGTGATGCCCTTGTGCGGCGGAGCGTCCGGGTCCGTGCGGACGGCGAGCCACACCCAGTCGGCCGTGTCGCCGTTCGTCGTCCAGATCTTCTGGCCGTTCACCACGTACTCGTCGCCGTCCCGTACCGCGCGCGTCTTCAGGGCCGCCAGGTCGGTGCCCGCCTCCGGCTCGCTGTAGCCGATCGCGAAGTCGATCTCGCCGGCCAGGATCTTCGGCAGGAAGTACGTCTTCTGCTCGTCGCTGCCGTACCGCATGATCGTCGGGCCGACGGTGTTGAGCGCCATGAGCGGCAGCGGTACGCCCGCCTGGGCGGCCTCGTCGAAGAAGATGAACTGTTCCATCGGGGTCAGGCCGCGCCCCCCGTACTCCTGCGGCCAGCCGACACCGAGCCAGCGGTCGGCGCCGAGGCGGCGGATGGTCTCGCGGTAGAAGCGTTTCTGGACGGCGGGGTCGCCGAACCGCGAGTAGGCGCGGTCCGGCACCAACTCGGCGAAGTAGGCGCGCAGTTCGGTGCGCAGTCGCTGCTGCTCGGGCGTGTATTCGAGATGCACGGCGCCTCCTGCTGGCTCCCCAAGGCCGGACCTGTCGGCGCACACGGTAGAACGTGTTCCAGAAATTGGGAATGGTGATACACACATGCGTGAGGGGGTCCCGGACGTCCGGGACCCCCTCAGGCTGGAGCTGCGAACTACTCAGTGCGCCACGGGAGTTGCCTGGGACTCCGCGCCGCTCGCCCCCACCGCCACTGCCGCCCTCGGCACCAGCAGTCGTTCCGCCAGCAGGCCGAAGACCAGGCCGAACGCGGTCCACATGGTCGTCTGGATGGCGAGGGTGGCCACGCGGTACTGCCACAGCAGGCTCGCGGAGAAGCCCTCCGGGACCTCGTTGCTGAACGACGGCAGGAACGCGTACGCGAGTCCGACAGCCAGGACGAAGAAGCCGCCAGCGGCGAGGGTCGCGTTCCAGTTGCCGAGGCTCGGTGCGAGGCGCTTGCCCAGGATCACCGCGCCGACGGCCAGCAGCACGCTCAGCGCGACCATCAGGAAGAACAGCGCGGTGCGCTGGTTGAGGGTGGTCTCGTCGCCCACGGCGGGCGGGTTGGCGGGGTACTTGAGGAACGGCACGACGTACACGGCGAACAGCCCGGCCCCCGCGAGGAGCAGCGCCGTCGCGCGCGGTCCGAAGCGGCCGATCCGGCCGAGCGCGAAGCAGTACGCGAGGGCGGCGATGCCGCCGAACGCGACGCCGTAGACGAGGACACCGGTGCCCAGGCCCACGGTGGACTGCAGGGCGCGGGAGACGAGTTCCTCGCCGCCGTGCTCGTGCGCGGCGTGCGCCTCCTCGAAGGCGATGGCGTCGTCGACGAGCGGCTCGGCCAGGAGGTAGGCGACGACCCAGGCGAGCGCACCCGCGACAAGGCCCGCGAGCATGCCGCGGACCAGGAGGTTTCTGACAGTTGTGGAGTTCATGGGCTCGTACGTTTCCCTGTCGTCGTCAGTGGCAGGGGAAGCCGAGCAGGTGACGGGCGTCGTGCACCCATTCGTGCACGCCCTCGCCGGAGACCAGGGAGGTGGCGCCCTGTTCGGCGCCGACGAAGTAGAGCAGCACCAGCATCAGCACGCCGAAGAAGACCGCCCAGGGGGCGATCGCCCCGATCGGCAGCTTCGCGGGTACGGCGGTGGGAGCAGCGGTCGGCTGAACGGCGGACTGTGCCATGAGCAGGACCTCCTGGGGGAACTCGCGTCCCGTATCGGTGGTGCGGAGGACGACAGCCACGGGTCTGACTTGCCCCCGGGCCGCACCGGGGAGGGTGCGTACGGGGCTTACAGTGGCGCGACCGTGCCGGATTCCCACCGGCTTCCGTCGAACCGTCGTCAATATCGACGAGAACGTACCGCGAAGCGGGGGCGCGGCCAAGGGCGCATGGGACGGCGTACGGCGCACCGGGGCGCCGTACGCTGCCTCAAGTTCCGTACATGACAACGACATTGGGGCAGGAATGAGCGGCGCGGGGGCCACCGGATGACGAGCCGAGTGATGTTGATCTCACCGGCGATCAGCGCGGCCCTGCGGGAGGCCCGCTTCGACGACGACTGTCCCCTGGACGCGTCGGGCCTGCGGCTCGCCCGGGCGGCGGCGGGGGCACTCCCGCCGGTCTCCCGGGTCTGGGTCTCCCCCACCGCGCGCTGCCGGGAGACGGCTCAGGCACTGGGCCTCGACGCCGGGTCCGCGCCCGGCCCGGCCGGCCTGGACGCGGGCCGCTGGCGCGGCGCGACCCTCACCGAGGTGACGGAGAAGGAACCGGAGGCGCTGGCCCAGTGGCTGACGGACCCCCAGTCGGCCCCGCATGGCGGCGAGTCGGTCCACGCGCTGTGCGACCGGGTCGCGCGCTGGCTGGACGACACGGCGGCCCAGGTCACGGGCCGGTCCGTCGCGGTCGTCGAGCCGGAGGTCGTACGGGCGGTGACGGTACGGGTGCTGGGGGCGCCCGAGTCGGCGTTCTGGCGGATCGACGTTCCGCCGTTGACGGCAACGGAGTTGAGCGGTCGGGCGGGGCGCTGGAACGTACGGGTGGGGTCGCGGCTGGGGGCACCGCACGGGGAGCACGAGGAGTAAGCAGTACAAGGAGTAGGCAGTACGAGGAGTAGGGAGCGCGTGGGACGGGGCCCTCTCAGCCGCCACCGTCGCGCACGGAGCCCGGCGTCCCCATCGTCCGTATGAAGTCCTCGCACGCCTGTGCGCACTCCCGGCATGCCTTCGCCGCGTCCTCCGCGCCGAGGTGGTCGTCGAGGATCTGGGCGGTCTCCAGGCAGACCGTGCGGCACCAGTCCAGTTGGAGGCGGAGGGCGGCCTCGTCCTGGGGTGTCTGTTCGGAGAGCAGTCGGCAGGTCGCGTCGCAGACTTCCGCGCACAGGATGCCCTTCCGGCGTGCGACGGCGTCGTCGGCGGACCCGTCCGGGTCGACGAAGCTCGCACGCCGTGCGGTCGCCCGTGCGCACTCGGTGCACGCCTGGGCGCAGACGAACCGGTCCTCCAGGAACCGGAAGAGTTCCTGTTGCGAAGGCGGAGGCTTGTGCGTAGTCGTAGAGGTCACCCTGATCGGGTTGCCGCAGCGGGCCCCGCCAAACCCGGCCGCTCCCTTCCGGGTCAGCTGTCGTAGTCGACGGTCAGGGTCTCCGAGACGGGGAACGACTGGCAGGTCAGGACGTAGCCCGCGTCGACCTCGGCGGGTTCGAGGGCGTAGTTGCGCCGCATGTCCGCCTCGCCCGAGGTGACGAGGGCCCGGCAGGTGCCGCAGACGCCGCCCTTGCAGGCGAACGGCAGGTCGGGGCGGGTGCGCGCGGCCCCGTCCAGAACGGTCGTCTCCCGGGACAGCGCGGTCGTGGTGGAGCGGCCGTCGAGGGTGATCGTGACCCGGCTCACCGGGCCGTCGGCCACCGCGTCCGTGTGCTGGACCTCGTGGAACGGCTGGTCGTCGGCGTAGAAGAGCTCCTGGTGGACGCGGCCCACGGGCACGCCCAGCCCGGCCAGCAGCTGCTGGGCGTCGCGGACCATGCCGTGCGGTCCGCACAGCCACCAGTGGTCGGTGCCGGGGACGTCGACGAGGCCGGCGAGCAGCGCCGCGAGCCGTTCGGCGTCCAGGCGGCCGGACAACAGCTCGGCCTCACGCGGCTCGCGGGACAGTACGTGGCCCAGCTGGAAGCGCGTACGGTTCAGGTCCTTCAGGTCCGCCAGTTCGTCGGCGAACATCACGGTGTCCGTACGCCGGTTGCCGTACAGGAGGGTCACCTGGGAGCGGTCGTCGGCGGCCAGGACCGACTCGGCGATCGACACCATCGGGGTGATGCCGGAGCCCGCCGCGATCAGGACATGGCGGCCGGGTGCGGTCAGGTCGGGAGTGAAGGCGCCGGTCGGGGTCATCACGTCGAGGACGTCACCCGGGCGCACCTCGTCGACCAGCCAGGACGAGAACAGGCCGCCGGGCACCACCCGTACGCCGATGCGCGGCTGTTCGCCGGCCGGGGCGCAGATCGAGTACGACCGCCGCTCCTCACGCCCCTCGAACTCCCGGCGCAGGGTGAGGGACTGCCCGGGCGCGAAGGCGTACTCGGCGGCCAGGCCGTCCGGCACCTCGAAGCCGACGGTGACGGCGTCCGCGCACAGCCGTCGTACGTCGGCGACCTTCAGGGCGTGGAAAACCGGGCGGCGACGGGCTGTGGCCGGAGTGGCCGCCGGTGCGGTGGTCGGGGAGACGGTCGCGGCCATCAGATCTCCTTGACGTACTCGAACGGCTCGCGGCAGGCCCGGCAGCGCCACAGGGCCTTGCAGGACGTGGCGGCGAAACGGGAGGTCTCCTCCGTGTCCGCCGATCCGCAGCGGGGGCAGGGCACGGTGCGCCGGGTGGGCAGCAGCGAGAGGGCGACCGGGCCGCGCGGTGCCGCGCCGGGCGGGGCGATGCCGTGCTCGGTGAGCTTGCGGCGGCCCGCCGGGGTGATCCAGTCGCTGGTCCAGGGCGGATCGAGGACGGTACGGATCTCCACGCGCGCGTACCCCGCAGCCCGCAGCCGGGCGGCGACGGCGGCGCGCATCTCGGCCATCGCCGGGCAGCCGGAGTAGGTCGGGGTCAGGCTCGCCACCACCGTCCCGTCGCCGGTCACCTCCACGCCGCGCAGGACGCCGAGGTCGGCGAGGGTCAGCATGGGCAGCTCGGGGTCGGGCACCCGCTCGGCGATGCTCCGGGCGCGCCGGACGTCCTCGATCCCGGTCACGGTCACCATGTCGCCTCCGGGTGGGCACGGGCCACGCTCTGCAACTCGGCGAGCAGCGGCGCGAGATGCTCGGTGTGCCGCCCGTCACGCCCGGCGCCGTGCGCCGGTGGAACGGACGGCACGGTCAGCCCGGCGGCCTCCGCGACCTGCCCCAACACCTCGACGACCTCGCCCTGGACGTCGTACGCCGCGAACAACTCGCCTAGATACGGGGCGACTTGGTCCAGGGCCATGCGCATCCGGCGGTGCGACTCAGCGGTGCCGTCGCCGAGCCGGACGGCCCATTCGGCGGCGTACTGGCGGTGGTACGTCAGTTCCTTGGCGCCCTTCGCGGCGATCGCGGCGAGCACCGGATCGCGGTGGACGGCGAGGCGTTCGAAGTGGGCGAGCCGCCAGCTGGACAGCGCCAGCAGCCGCACGATCGAGAACGCGAAGTCCCCGATGGGCAGTTCGGCCAGCTGTACGTTGCGGAAGTCGTCGGGGTCGCGGAAGTAGGCGTACGCGTCCTCGCCGCGTCCGGTGCCGTCGACCTGGCCCGCGCGGGCGTACAGCAGCCGGGCCTGGCCGAGGAGGTCGAGGCCGATGTTGGCGAGCGCGACCTCCTCCTCCAGCTCGGGGGCGCGGGTGCACCACTCGGCGAGCCGCTGGGCCGACACCAGCGCGTCGTCGGCGAGTTCGACGCAGGTCGCGGCCAGCTCGCCGGCGTCGACGCCCTCGGGGACGGTCGTGTCGACGCCGTACAGGGGGTCCTCGAACCCGGTGCCGAAGGCCCAGCGGGCATCGCTGCCGTCGTCGTGGCCCTCGGCGAGGGAGAGATAGACGTGGTCGTCGTCGTGGGCACTGTCGCTGTCGCTCATGTCTGCTGCTCCTCCCTCGGGCTAGATGTACGGGACGTCGTCGGGGATGTCGTAGAAGGTGGGGTGGCGGTAGGCCTTGTCGGCGCTCGGCGCGAAGAACGGGTCCTTCTCGTCGCGCGAGGAGGCCGCGATGTGCTCGGAGCGCACCACCCAGATGCTCACGCCTTCGTTGCGCCGTGTGTACAGGTCCCGCGCGTGGGTGAGCGCCATCCGGTCGTCGGCGGCGTGCAGCGAGCCCACGTGGACGTGGTTCAGGCCGCGCTTGCCGCGCACGAACACCTCGTACAGGGGCCACTCGTTCGAAGACGTCCCGTCGCTCATGCCACTGCCTCCTTCGCGGCCCGCGCGTCCTGCTTGGCGGCGTGCGCGGTGGCCGCCTCGCGGACCCAGGCGCCCTCCTCGTGGGCGGTCCGGCGCCGTTCGACCCGTTCGGTGTTGCAGGGGCCGCCGCCCTTGATGACGCGCATCAGTTCGTCCCAGTCCGGGGTGCCGAAGTCGTGGTGTCCGCGCTCCTCGTTCCAGCGCAGTTCCGGGTCGGGCAGGGTCACGCCGAGCTTGTCGGCCTGCGGGACGGTCATGTCGACGAAGCGCCGACGCAGTTCGTCATTGGTGTGCCGCTTGATCTTCCAGGCCATGGACTGCGCGGAGTTGGGCGAGGCGTCGTCGGGCGGGCCGAACATCATCAGGGAGGGCCACCACCAGCGGTCGACGGCGTCCTGGACCATCGCGCGCTGTGCCGTCGTACCGCGCATCATCGTCATCAGCAGCTCGTAGCCCTGGCGCTGGTGGAAGGACTCCTCCTTGCAGATGCGCACCATCGCGCGCGCGTACGGCCCGTACGAACTGCGGCACAGGGGCACCTGGTTGCAGATCGCCGCGCCGTCGACGAACCAGCCGATCACGCCGACGTCGGCGAAGCTCAGCGTCGGGTAGTTGAAGATCGACGAGTACTTCTGGCGGCCCTCGATGAGCCGCTCGGTGAGATCCGCGCGGTCGACGCCGAGCGTCTCGGCGGCCGAGTACAGGTACAGCCCGTGCCCGGCCTCGTCCTGGACCTTCGCGAAGAGGATGGCCTTGCGGCGCAGCGAGGGCGCACGGGTGATCCACTCGCTCTCCGGCTGCATGCCGATGATCTCCGAGTGCGCGTGCTGGGCGATCTGCCGGACCAGCGTCTTCCGGTAGCCCTCGGGCATCCAGTCGCGCGGCTCGATCCGGCGGTCCCGCGCGATCGTCGCCTCGAAGTGCTTCTCCAGCGGACTCTCGGCAGTCTGCCCGGCGCCGCCCGTGTCCGAGGCGGCGGAGTGTGTCGTCGTCATCACTACCAACTCCCCAACCGACCATTCGTTCGGTGTCCAGTGTGACGACTTTTCCGCGCCCGCACAAGCCACCGGGGAACGGCAACCAGGGTGCGCGGCTCGTCGTCCGTCAGTACGGTGCTGTTCTGGTGTTCGACCTTGGTGGAGGCAGCATGGCCGGCAAGAAGGCGGCGACCCTGTCGCGCAAGGTGTACGAGCCGGAGCTGCTGCGTCTGCAGACGGAACTGGTGAAGCTCCAGGAGTGGGTGCGCACCACGGGCGCCCGGCTGGTCGTGATCTTCGAGGGGCGGGACGCGGCCGGCAAGGGCGGCACCATCAAGCGGGTCGCCGAACACCTCAACCCCCGTGTCGCCCGGACCGTGGCCCTGCCGAAGCCCACCGAGCGCCAGCGCACGCAGTGGTACTTCCAGCGGTACGTCGAGCAGTTGCCGGCGGCCGGGGAGATCGTGCTGTTCGACCGTAGTTGGTACAACCGGGCCGGTGTCGAGCACGTCATGGGCTTCTGCACGAAGGAGGAGTACCAGCTCTTCCTCCGCCAGTGCCCGCAGTTCGAGCGGATGCTGATCGAGGAGGGCATCCTGCTGCGCAAGTACTGGTTCTCGGTGAGCGACGCGGTGCAGCAGGAGCGGTTCCGGCGCCGGCTGAAGGATCCGACGCGGCGCTGGAAGCTGTCGCCGATGGACCTGGAGTCGATCACCCGCTGGGAGGCGTACTCCCGGGCCAAGGACGAGATGCTGGTGCACACGGACGTCTCGGATGCCCCCTGGTACGTCGTCGAGAGCGACGACAAACGCCGGGCGCGCCTCAACATGATCGCCCACCTGCTGAGCACGCTCCGCTACCACGAGGTCCCGCCACCGGTGCTGAAGCTGCCGACCCGGCCGGCGTCGACCGGTTACGTACGCCCGCCGCGCGATCTGCAGACCTACGTACCCGACCACACGGCGGGTCTCTGAGCCGGTCGGTGGATCATGAGGTCACGCGACGGAAGGAACCTCATGTCCCACCGCTCAGCCGTGCACGTTCCGGGGTGGCGCCGGCTGACGCCCGGGCTGAGCGCCCTCCTCGGCTACCGGCGCTCCTGGCTGCGCGGCGACCTGCTGGCCGGGGTGACGGTGGCCGCGTACCTGGTCCCGCAGGTCATGGCGTACGCGGGTGTGGCCGGGCTGCCGCCGGTCGCCGGGCTCTGGGCGATCCTGCCCGCGCTCGCCCTGTACGCCCTGTTCGGTTCCTCGCGGCTGCTGTCGGTGGGCCCGGAGTCGACGACCGCGTTGATGACGGCGACCGTGGTGGGCCCGCTGGCCGCCGGTGACCCGGCCCGGTACGCCGTCCTGACGGCCGCGCTCGCGGTCACCGTCGGGCTGCTGTGCCTGGTGGCGTGGGCGGTCCGGCTGGGCTTCGTCGCGGACCTGCTCTCCCGCCCGGTCCTGATCGGCTATCTGGCGGGCGTGGCGCTCATCATGATCGTGGACCAGCTGCCCAAGCTCACCCGGGTACGGACGACGGGCTCCGGCTTCTTCCCCCAACTGTGGTCCTTCGTACGGCATCTGACGCAGACTCATCTCCCCACGCTGCTGTTCGCCGCCGCCGCGCTCGCGTTCCTGTTCGTCTCGGCGCGCTTCCTGCGTACCGTCCCCGGCCCGCTGCTGGCCGTGGTGCTCGCCACGGGGACGGTGGCCGTCCTCGGCCTCGACGACCGGCACGGCATCAAGGTGATCGGCGACGTGCCCGCGGGCCTGCCCGGTCTCGCCGTACCGGACCTGACCGAACTGCCGCACCTGGTGCTGCCCGCCCTCGGCGTCCTGCTGGTCGGCTATACGGACTTCATCCTCACCGCACGGGCGTTCACCACCGCCGAGAGTCCCCGGCTCGACGCCAACCAGGAGCTGCTGGCCCTGGGCACGGCCAACCTGGGCGCGGGCGCGCTGCACGGCTTCCCGGTGAGCAGCAGCGCCAGCCGTACCGCGCTCGCCGCCTCGACGGGCGCCCGCAGCCAGGCGTACTCGCTCGTCGCCGCCGGGGCGGTGCTGGCCGTCCTACTCCTCCTCAGCCCGCTGCTGACGCACACCCCGACGGCCGTGCTGGGCGCGCTCGTGGTGTACGCGGCGGTCCGCATGATCGACCTGGCGGGCTTCCGCCGGCTGGCGTCCTTCCGCCGCCGCGAA
>Ga0307513_10009320_pt1 | contig 12428 bp, 3 predicted proteins | sample 15_EM_MG_FD_202174 | JGI IMG/M metagenome (GOLD analysis project Ga0307513, IMG submission 202174) | Populus trichocarpa ectomycorrhiza microbial communities from riparian zone in the Pacific Northwest, United States - 15_EM | ecosystem: Host-associated > Plants > Roots > Unclassified | place... | reverse complement strand
ACCTGCCCGCCTCCTGGGACAGGACGTGGCGGGTGCGCCGCGGCGAGTCGCTGTGGATCATCGCCGGTCGGTTCGACCTGCCGGGCGGATGGACGTCGCTTGCGGCGCAGAACCGCAGCACCGTGCCGAACCCCGACCTCATCGACGTCGGTCAACGGCTCGTCATCCCGGGCGGGGCGGTGAAGCCGGTGAAGCCGATCAAACCCATCAAGCCCGTGAAGCCGGTCAAGCCCGTGACTCCGGTCGAGCCGGAGAAGCCGAGCCCCGGCGTGGATCCGGGCAATGGCGAGGCCGTGTCCGGGGGCGGTTGGTGGCATGTGCCGGGCGCGGTGCTCGTGGGCCTATACGGCTCGCTGGCGAGCCTGGTGCTCGTCCGCGAGCTGTGGAGGAACCGGGCGGCCCGTCGGAATCAGCGGCATTCGGCGCCGGCACCGGGGTCGGCCGGCGAGGTCCTGCGCAGGTTGGGGGCAGTGCTGGGGACCACGTCCGGTGGCGACGTCGTGGTGGCGCTGGTGGAGGCGGAACGGAGGTTGGCGGCGGCGCGAGCGGCGGCGGACGCAGCGCCCGACGATGCGGGGAAGGCCGCTGCACTACGGATGGCGGTGGCCGCGCGGCGCCGCGCGGCGGATGCGGTCGACAACGAGGTGGGCTTGCTGCTCGTGGACGCGATCCGCTTCGGGATCTCGGACCGCCGCATCGCGGCGGCGTTGGGTGTGACTGAGGTGGTCGCCGTGCTGCTGACCGCGCGGGTGCGGGCGGTGCTGCTGGCAGGGACCGTCGCACCACGGTTCGGTCAGGTCTCCGACTACCTGCTGGCCGCGTTGCGGGACCGGATCGCGGATTCGGCGGACGGGGTGGAGGCCGCACGGGTGCGGCTGGGCAACGACCTGGCGATGGTGGAGTTCTTCGCCGCGCAGGTCCACAGCACGGTCGTCACCGGCACGCGGTGGTTGATGTTCCCGCAGCAGCGCCGGCCGGGCACCGAGGCGCAGCTGCGGCAGATCGCCGCCGAGTTGGGGATCCCGTTGGCGGTCGCACGGGCCTACGCGGCGGACAGGACGATCGTTGCGGACGTGCCGTGGCCGGTCGGCGCGGTGGCGGGCCGGCACAGTTCGTTCCGCGGTGACCTGCTGCTGGTGGTCGCCGCACAGTGGCAGGCGCAGGCAGCGCTGCGGCGGGCGCAGACCAGGTACTCCGGCGCACTGCGGGCATGGAACGCGGCAGTCGACCAGCACCGCGCGATCCTCGTCGAAGCGATGGCCGAGGGCCTGGACACGGGGCACCCGGTGCGGGCGGTTGCCGCCGCGACCGGGCTGCCGATCGCAGCCGTCGCCCCGCCGGTCGCCGGCTCGTCGGGCGGCTCGGTGGCAGTCCCCGGGCTGGCGCCGTTCGCGCCGGGGTCGCCGCAGCTGCGGCCGCGCGCGGTCCCGGCCGAGGGCAGCAAGTCGGGTTCGGCGAAGGACCGCGGCGGTATCGGTGCTCGTGGACCCCCGTGGCGATGGTGGGTGCCGGCGTTCGGGGCCCGGAGGGCGTTGCGGAACGCGTTGCGCGCCGAGATCGGGCTGTGGAACGGCTGGCAGCAGAACGACCGATCGGCCGCGGACGAGCAGACGCGCCTGGTGGCCCTGCGGGACGAGGTGGTTGCGGCCGCAGGCGGGCTGCTCACGATGCTGGAGCGCCGCGGCGAGCAGCTGGATCGGGCCGAAGTCGCGCGGTTGGAGGCTGCCGGTCGAGTCTCCGCGGACGCCGCGGCGGCGGCGGCGCGATCGCGACAGGCGTTTCGGGTGGCGATCAGACCTGCAGTGGCCGCGGCGGGTGCCGCCGGTGTGCCGGTAGCGGCGATCATGCGGTGGACCGGGTTGAGCTGGTCGGTGGTGTCGGAGATGACCGGGTTGGCCAGGCCGGACCCGACGAAGCGCAACAAGTTCTGGGACCCGGTGTTCAGGGCGTGGATGCGGTTGACCGCGCTGGCGCACCCGGAGGGCGCCGTGAGCTTGCCGAACGGTGAGCTGGCGTCGACCCGGTGGCTGCGCCAGCAGCTGCGCCAGGAGGGCGTGACGGCGGAAGCTCTGGCTGCGCTGGGCGTCACCCCGCGAGTGGCCAAGCTGATCGGTGTATCGCGGATGCAGGTGTTCGACCTGTCCGACGGGCACTTCCACCACATCGGCTACGACGACCCGCGGGCCACGTCGATCAAGCGGTTCCTGCAGGGATTGGCTGATGACGGGCACCAGGGCGTGATCACGTTCCACCCGATTCCGCAGCGCGGCAAGGGCGCATCGACGTTGGGCGGAATGCTCTACTACGGGATTCCGAACGTCCTGACTCTCGGGCTCGTGTTCGGCGTCCCGATGCTGCAGATGTGGGGCACCTTCCCCGACGTCCGCCTGGTCGACGCGGTGCGCCAGTTGCCGGAGCACCTGAAGTGGCGCGCGGTGATGGGTGTGACCGGAGCACGTCTGGACATCGCCGGTGCCGAGAACTACCTGCGGCTCATGGCGATGATCAACCCCGACCTGGCCGTGATGGTCGGGGAGACCACGATCGCCAAGGAGGCCGTGCGCGACCTGCTCGGTGACGAGGCCATCCACGTCCTCAACCCGGAGTGGGACCGCCAGGTCCGCCGGTTGATCACTGCCGCGGGGACACTGCGCGGCCTGGTCGTCGATCCGAACAGCGGTGTGCAGGCCCGTGACCTCCCGGCGGCGTTGCGGAACCTTGCCGCGGTGGATCCGTCACGCGTGGTCGGGGTGCTGCTGCGTGAGGTGGACGCGATCAAGGCGTTGCTGGCCGCGCACGGCCACGTGCGGGATGCAGCCCAGCTGCTGTCGCGCGCCGAGCTCGATGTGCTGGCGGTGCACAACCCGCACGTCGCGGAGCTGCTGAAGGCCGCGTCGGAGATCGGGTACCTGGTGGTGCTGCACAACGACTTCGGTCTCGCCCGGATCCTGGCGGACGGCCGGTTCGGCGAGGAGGTGCCGGACGAGCGATTCGGGATGCCGCTGCTGGCGCTGCTCAAGCAGTACCCGAACGCCAAGGTGGTCCTGGCGCACCTGGGCGTGGGCAAGTGGACCAAGTTGTCGGTGGAGCACCTGAAGCTGATCGACAGGATCCTGGCCGACAAGAACTACCAGCACGTCTCGTTCGACATCTCGTGGAACGAGGTGGCCCGCCACCTGCAGGAGACCCCGCAGATCACCAACGCGTTCATCCAGCTGGTGCGCAAGCACCCGACCCGGATCATTTTCGGGTCGGACGCCGTCAAGCCGGAGTCGAACCCGCAGTACTACCGCCACGCCCACGACATGGAACCGATCTTCGAGCGGATCCGTGACGAGGTCGGGTTGGACGCGTTCCACAACGTTCGCCACGACAACTTGGAACGCCTGATCGCCGCAGCTCGTGCGGACGTGCAGCGCTGGGCCTACGTGCAGTGGAAGTCCGGGATGTGGGACGAGTTCCTCGAGACCCTGGATCCCGACCGCCAGACGGTGATCACGGACTGGCTGGTCCGGTACGAGCTGTCGGTCGGTGTGCCGAGCCCGGCGCAGACAGCCGAGATCGAGATCGTCGATCCGGCCTCGGTGCTCGACCCGCAGCGGAAGAACACGGACCAGGCGCAGGGCCTGCTGATGTGGACCGCGGCGGTCAACCACCGGGTCACCTCCGGCCAGCTGATCTCCCCGAAGCTGATCCGCGCGTCGATCAAGGCAGCCCGTTTCAGCAAGAAGGTCCAGAAAGCGGCGCGGGCCGAGCGCAAGGCCGCTGAGAAGGCCGCCCGGGACGGCTTGAACCTTGCGATCGACGCGGCCGGGCTCGGCCTGCTCGACGAACACGGGAGGCCGATGACCGTGGATGCTCTGCTCGCTGGGCACCAGACGTGGTCGGCCACTCGCGACGACGAACTGGCGGCCCGGGTGACCGAGCAGGTGCAGCGCACCGAGCTGGCCCAACGCGCCGACAACGTCGAGATCGCGAAGCTGCGCCGCAAGTACATCGTCCTGACCGTCGCCGCGGCCGGCATCACCGCGATCGGTCTGGTCGCGGGCGCGATCTGGCTGCTGCCACTGTCGTCGACCGCGGCGGTCTGGGCGTTCGCGGTGCGTGGCGCGCTCAACGTGCACCGCACCGCCTACGCCCAGGAGCTACGGCTGATGACGGAGTCGATCCTCGAGCGCACCCAGGTCGACTACGACGACGTCCGCAACCTGATCATGATCATCGGCAAGTACGCCGCGTTGGACCACATGTTGCCCTGGCGCCTGACCAAGTTCGACCGGCTCGCCAAGCAGGTGCTGATCGACGCGCGGGCGCTCATCGAGGCGCCCCTGGGGGCGAACGAGACCGCGGAGTCCCGACTCCAGACGTCGGTGAAGGAGTTCTCGATCTTCCTGGACAAGGCGGGCAGCATCTTCGGGGTCCAGGCCCAGTCGATGTACGGGTTGTCCCCGCACGCCGGCCTGCTGGGCCGACTGGTGAACACCGCGCTGGCCGGCACGTTCATGGTGAACCTGGTGCAGCACATCGGTGGCACGCTGACCGCGCTGGCCACCGGCAACATGCTCGGCGTAGCGGTCAACGGCGTGTTCGCGCTGGCGGACGCACTGTTCCTGGCGCAGGCGCTGCCGGCGATGATCGCGGGCTGGGTGGGCTACGACCCGAACTTGCTGCCGTGGATCCGCAGGATCACCCAGGCCGGGGCGATGCCGGTGATCACGGTGGCGAATTTCCTGTTCTCCATCCAGGTCGCGTTCGTCGACCACAGCAGCATGTTGGCCATCGCTGGGGTCGCGCTGACGGCGTCGTCTGCGTACCTGTCCTGGCTGGGCATCTCCGCCGAGCTGCGGCTGGGCCGGATCGCGCCGCGCAAGGGCGTGACCGCGAACCTGGTGCTGGCAGGGAGCCTGCTCACCTTCGGGCTGGCCGGGGTGGTGCCGGCGGTCGGCTGGCCGACCGTGCTCGCCGTCGCCGGGGCCGGGGCCGGGATCATGTGGGTGGTCTCCCGCATCGACACGTGGCGAGCGAACCGGAAGCGTGGCCCGCCGCCGCCCGGGCCGACCCTGCCGACTTCTGCTCCTGGCCAGGGCGGTGGCCCCACCGCGGGCGGAGCACAGGCTGCGCTGCCGCCGGCCGGGCCCGCCGGTCACGCCCTGATCAGCGGGGACCCCTTGACCGCGCCGGTGGAGAAGCAGGTCCGAACGGCGGTGCGCGCGCTGGCGGCGGGTCGCGGCCCGGGCGGGTTCGGGGTGGTGGCCGTCGACCACGACGACTTCGTCGCGCAGCTCGTCGCCGCCGGCGCCGCACCTGAGCAGGCACGGTCGGTCGTGCGCCGGCTATACGCTTACACCGTCGGCGGCGTCGTCGTCATGACGGGTTCGCGGTTGGCCGAGCTCGTCCGCCTCGGTGTCCTCGACGCGGTGCGGCAGCACGAGCTCTCCGAGTTCCCTGACGAGGCGGCGCATCGGCGCGACGCCGAGCGGGTGCTGCGGTTGATCGACGTGCGGTCGGGCGGTTCGGAGGCGCGGTACGTCCGGCTGCCCGCTGCGACCGTTGTCGCACAACTCGCCGGCGTCCCGGTGTACCTGCAACTCGACGACGCGCGGCCGATGTCGGTGGGGCACGAACCGGCCGGGTGGGACCTGCGGGTCGATCCCGACGGCACGGTGCACCGGCGGACCGGCTCGGGCACGCAGCGGGTACAGATCGGCGCGGCGACCGGCATGCCCTTGCCGCGGCCGCAGGGGCACGTTCCCGACGTCACCCGGGACGACGTGCTGGAGGCCGCGGTGGTGCGACCGGATCCGCTGCCGGGCTCCGTGGTCGACGGCCTGACCGTCGTGGGTCACTACCGCCGCACGATGGAGCTGACCCCGGACGAGCTGCGTGTTCTCCTCGACTACTCGTTCTCCGGCCACCGCGCCCTCAACCGGTGGTTGCGCGCGCAGAATGGCGCGGCCCCCGTCGATGCCCGGATCGTCGAACAGAGCGCCGTGCTCGACGCGCTGCTGGCGCGGTACCGGCTGCCCGCCACCGTCGTGCTCCACCGCGGCGTCGGCGGTAGCGGTATCCCGGCCGGGCCGATGGCCGCGGGCACCGTGTTCGTGGACCGTGGCTACCTCTCGACGTCGTTCGGTCCGGTGCCATCGATGCTCGCCGACTACGAGACCGGCTTCGAGAACCGCCGCGTGCAGCTCACGATCACCGCGCCGGCCGGGCTGCCCGCCGTCTCGCTCGATGGGGCCGGCGTCTATCTGATCAGCGCGGGTCAGATCTCGGAGAAGGAGATCCTGCTCCCGCGCGGCACCCGCCTCGTGGTCGAGACCGATTTCGTGCAGGACGAGCAACGCCACGTCCACGTGGTGGCTCTGCCCCCGGCCGGGACGACACGCCGGTCGCTGTGGCGGCGGGTCGTCGGCGGGGTGACCGGGGTGCTGGGTCTGGGCGTGGTGTTCGCGACCGCGCAGACCCGGCCGGCCGCGGCCGTCGGAACCGGCGGCTTCGATGTCGCCGATCAGCTGGTCAGCTGCCCGGTGCTGCTGGCAGCGGCCCTGGTGGTGGTGGGGATTCTGCTGGCCGTCGCACAGCGGACCACGCGGTGGTCGGCGCGCGGGCCGCCGGTACGAGCGGTGCTCGCGGCCGCGCTGGCCGTACTGGTCAGCTCGCCGCTGCCGCTTCCCCTGTGGGCCAGCGCGGGAGTGGCCGCTGCGGTGCTGGCGTCCGTCGCCGGTCGGGCGCGGTCCGCCCGGGCGCGGGCGGCTGTGTGGGCGGAGACCCTGGCGGGCTGGGCGGAGATCGGTGCGCAGGCCAGGACACCGGCCACGCCGGCGGATGTCCTGGCGCAGGTATTGCGCAAGCACCTCGCCGGCGAGGGGGCCGCGCTGCACGGCTTCGGCGGCCTCACCGAGGAGTTCGTCGCCGCCGGGCTGCTGCGCGTCGAGGCGTCGCCCGACGGCCCCGTCCTGGTGCTGGACGGGGCGTTCGCCGGGCTCTGGGGCCGCGCGCCGCCGCAGCTGCGGGCCGCGCTGGCGGCCGACCCGACGGCCGTGCTGCCGGCGACCGGTGCCGAGCGGTCGGCAGACGATCTGGCAGCCGCCCTGCTGGACCTGCTGAGCAACGCTGTGTGGAAGCAGCAGGAGGTCCGCCCTGGCCCGCTGTCGCGGCTGCCGCACGTCGGCGCGGCGCGGGCCCGGCTGCGGGCGGTCATGGAGCCGTTGCGCGTGATCGGAAGCGAGATCGACGGCATCGTCGCCGAACTTGTCGGCCCGCGAGGCCGGCTCTCCGTCGCTGTGCTGGTGCGTGACGACCTCGTTGCGTCGGCGCGCCGCCGCGGCGCAGCGATGCGGCGCCTCAATGCCGCACTGCGGGACGGTCGGGGGGTGCTGGTCGCCGCGGTGGCGTACGCGTGGGCCGGCGCAGCGCACCGGCGGCTGCTGCGCCGGCTCCCGCCCGAGCTGCGGCAGCTACGTCCCGATCAGATCGTGGCGGTACTGACCGCGCAAGTGCGAGAGCTGGAGCAGCGGATCGAGGAGGCCCAGGGCCGGGAATTCGTTGCCGTCGCCGCCGCGAACGCCGCGGGCGCTGCGGCGGGATTCACCCGCCGCAAGGTGGTGGCGGCGCGGATGAAGGCGACGTATGGCCTGATCCGGTTCATGTCGGACGTCAACGGGGTCTTCGCGGCAACGCCCGGGCACACCGCCAGCGCACACACGGTCGCGTCCGGGCAGTACGGCGAGCACTACGGCAAGGACGGCTCGTGGGTGACAGCTCAGGGTGCGGCCAGCTCGTCCGCCGCGACGGTCGCGGGGCTGGCTGCTGCGCTGCTGGGCGACCGGCTGATCAGGTCGATGGTGCCGATCGTGACGCTCGGGGCCGCGGCGGCGCTTGCGCTCGTCGTGATCGGGCTGCTTCCGCAGCCCGCCTTGTTCGTGCCGGCCGTGATGGCGGTCGGCGTGATGGGCATCGCCGGTGCGATGGCCCGCGGTCGGATGGATCGCTACCACCCGGCCGTCGGGGAGGACAAGGACGTCCGGGAGGGCCGCTACGAGTCCGCGTTCAAGTTCACCGGCTTCGTACTGCCGATCTTCATCCCGCAGTCCACGGAGAGGGCCGGCGTGCCCGTGACGTCGGTCGTACTCGGGGTGTTCACGGCCTTGGCGACGGTGGCCGTCTGGAAGGTGCTGCGCGGCGAGGGCCGCAGCGTGCAGCCGCGCGCGCCACCGGCGATCGGCGAGACCCTGCGCGGCGGCATCGCCCAGATCATCGCCACCCCGCGGGGCCTGCTCCGGGCGCTGGCATCGGTGCCGCTGTTCACTCTGGTGACCGGGCTGTACGCGACGGGCCTTGGTGGCGTCATGATCGACCAGCTCGTCACGGTCAACGATCCGACGCAGGCGGTGTTCACGACCGCGACCGCGGTCACCGTGCTGGTGACGGTCCGCGGGTTCGTGGCGCAGTTCGTCGGCCCCCTGTGGGCTCCGTTGAAGCGGTGGCTCGGCACCCCGCTCGGCCGGAACTCGCCGGGCACCGTGATCGACGAGGCCCGGGTTCTGATGGGCGTGGCCTTGCTGGCGCTCGTCCTGGCCGCGCCGTTCGCCTGGTATGTGCTGGCCCCCGGATACGTCTCGTTCGGCGTCGTGCTGACGGTCGGGGCCGTCGTGAGCTCGTTCTCCCGCCTGCCGACCGGGCGGTGGAAGGAAGGCGGCACCGGGGCGGCGCTGAACCTCACCGCGAAGGCCGGTGGAAACGCCCTCGCCGCGGTGCTCATGGCGTTCGCGATCGGCGACGCCGCGGCGCGCGTCATGGAGCGGGTGAACGCCGGGCTGCCCTACGCCGATCTCGTCGCCACCACGAACCACCGGCTCGTCCTGCTCGCGGTGCCGATCCTGGTCGTGCCCGTGCTGCTGGCGCGCGCTATCGGAGCACTGCGCGTCGGGCCGCTCGACACCCTGCGGGACCGGCTGGTGGCCGCCGGGCTTGACGTTGCCAAGGGCGCCGGTATCACGAGCAAGCTCTCCGCGCGCGGCGTCGACGACATCGGGTCCGCCCGGGCCCTGTTCGTCGAGGACGGCTGGGCGCCGCGGTGGGCCGCCGGATGGCGGAACGGGTTGCGGGCGCAGCGGCAGCAGTCCGTGGATCTCACCGCGGCCGAGCTCGCGGCGCTGCTGGACGTCCTGGACGCCGCCGCGCGCCGCCCGGGCCGGACGGCGCGGGCCGTGGCCGCACTGCAGACCTGGCGCGACGGGCACTCCCGGTCGCACCGGATGGCGTTCCTCGCCGCGGCGGCATGGGGGCTCGGTGTGCTCGGCACCGCCGGGTACGCGATGGCACTGCTGTCGCAGGCGCTCGGCCTCTCCCCGGGGCCGCTGTCGACGGCGCTGCTCGCGGGCAACGCGGTCGGCCTGGTGGTGCTCGGCCCACGCTGGTCGGTCGCGTCGCGACGGGCGCTCGCCGCCGGCTCGCTCGCCGTCGCCGCCGTGGCCTACCCGCTGCTCGCCGCCGGACCCGTTCTCGCGATCGCTGCTGCGTTCGTCGTCGGGATGGCGGCGAGTGCATGGGCGGGGCTCGCCTTCCTCGTGGAGGAGTGGCGCAGCCGAGCGGGCATCGGCGACGTGGCCGTGGCCGTCGTCCTGTTCGGGTCGGTCCTCGTGGCACCGGTGCTGCTGGCGGTGGCAGCTCCGCTCGTCGCGGTGTCGGTGGGGCAGGGCCTCGTCCTGCTGGCCGGCGCCGCGGTGTCTGCGGCGGTGGCCCAGTGGCTGACGGTGCCGTCCGAACGAGCCGATCGCTCCCGCCCGGCCGGTGGACTGCGGGCGACTCTCCTGGCACCACTGCGCACCTTCCGGCTGCCGATCGTGCGGTCGGTGGCGTTGCTCTACTCAGCCGTCGCGGTGGCGGTGACCGCGTTCGATGGATTCTGGCGCGCAGCTGTCGCAGGTGCATCGGCGTCGGTGGTCACGATGATCGGCTTCTCGGTGGCCGCCGGCGGTGCCGTGGCACTTGCGGCTGTCCTGGTCGACCGGATCCGACCGAGCCCTGGACGGGCAGGTCTGATCGACCGCAACCCCGTGGGGTTCCTCACCGCGCTCGCCGTGGTGTTGGCCCTCGGCGGTGCGGTCGCTGCCGTCGGCAGCGTGCTCGGTCCGCTCGCGACCGTCGTGTCGGTGGGGGTGGCGGCCTACCTCGTGCAGGCGGGCGGGACCGGGTCGGTGTTGCCCGTGCAAACGGTGATCCGCTCCCGCGTCGATCCCGCTGATCAGGGCATGGCGATAACGGCGGTGACGATCGCGAAGTTCGCCGTACAGGTAGTGGTGTCGGCGGCCGCGACCGTCGTGTGGGGCGGTGGCACCGCCCTCCCGGGCGGCTGGGTCGGCGTCGCGACGATCGTCGCCACCGGCGGGATCGGTGCCGTGGTCGCCGCCGTGGCGATGCGCGATCGCGGGCGGCGCCCCGGCAGGTTCGGCGCTTGATCTCCGCTCGCTCTACGTGCGGATCCGTGGACTGATCGACGTAATGGACCGCCGCAACGACCGAGCGCGGCTACCGAACGACCGTTCCGGTCATCTCACCGAGGACGATGTCGCGGAACTGCTGGGCGACGACTGCTGCCGGTGTCCCGTCCACGGGCGAGCGGCCCATCGCAGCGAGTGTCTCGGACACCCACCCCGGGCTGACCACGTTGAGCCGGGCGCGATCTCCCAGCTCTGCGGCGGCCAGCTCTACGTATGTCTCGAGCGCGATGTTGATCGACGCCCCGACAGCGGCGCCCGTCATGGCGGGGTCCGACCGGCCGGACGTCAGGGTGATCGAGCCGCCGGGAGACAGGTGCCGGAGCGCTACGTGGACGAGGTGGAGCTGGCCCAGCAGCTTCGCCCGGATCGCGTCGTCGTAGACGGTGGCCGAGACATCCTGCACCGGAGTCAGCGCGCCGTGCGCAGCCACACAGATCACCGCGTCGACCTCGCCGATGAGGTGCAATGCGCTGTCGATCGTCGTCGGCTGGGTGAGGTCGATCGACGGGTTCGTTCTGCGGGACACCCCGATCACCTCGTGCGTGGCGCGCAGAAGATCGGCGAGCCGCGTACCGATCGTGCCGCTGACGCCCAGGACCATGGCCCTCGGGCGGCCGTCTGCCGAGTCGGTCTGATGGGTCAACGGGTCTCCGACGCAGTCGCGAGCTGTCCCGCCTTCTGGCAGTCGAACGCCAGCCACGCGCACCCGATCAACACGAGCACCCCGTGCGCGATCCTGAACGCGGGCGGGGTGAAGAACTGCGGCAGGAACAACGCGAACCCGGCAGCGAACAGCCATGACGCCGTCGTGCGGACCTTGAGCGCGACCATGATCGCCGCGATGCCCATGGTGACCAGCCCGAGCGCGAAGATCGTGACGGCGATGGGGTTGAAGCGCACCGCCTCGGCGAGTTCGAGCAGGTTCGGCTGCGCGGCGATCGCGTGTAGCCCGAAGTCCTCGGCGCCGTAGTACGGCAGGGTGAGCCCGGCGCCGACCCAGAACGTGACGGCGGCGGTGCGGTGGATCTCCAGCAGTGCGATCGGCACCAGGATGAACCCGATCATGGCGAACAGGTGCGCCCAGACCCACGCCTGGGAGCCCATCGCGGCGGCGGCACCGGCCGCCGTCGTCTCGTCCCCCCACGGGCGGACGGCGGGGTACAGCAGGAAGAGCAGGCCGGCGGCGGCCAGTGGAAGTCTCATCGCGTTTCCCTGAGATCGTCGAGGTACATCCGTACGAGCTGGTCATAGGTGTCGTCGAGACCCTCCGGCAGGCCGAACCCGCCGCTGGACTCGATCGACGCGAAGCCGTGCACGATCACCCGCAGCCGGCGCGTGGCGTGGACGGCGGCCGAGCCCTCCAGGCCGTACCCGCGCAGCGTCGCGAGCATGACCTCCATGAGCTTCATGCCCGCCGCCAGCTGCAGGTCGTCGTGTAGCGGATCCATCGGCATGGCCGCGTAGCGCTTCGGGCGTTCGTGGACGTAGGCGCGGTACGCGTGCATGAGCGCTTCGACGGCGTCGTCGCCCGACAGCCCGAGCACCGCTGTCGTGAACCGGTCGGTCATCTCCTCCAGCACACGCACGCCGACGTGGCCCCGCAGCTCACCGAGGCTCGCGACGTGCTTGTACAGCGAGGGCGTGGCGACGCCGGTGCGACTCGCGACGGCGGCGAGCGTCAGCCCTTCGACGCCCTGCTCGTCGACAAGTTCCAGCGCGGCGTCCACGACCTTCACGGGGGAAAGACGGGATCGAACGGTCATAGCTCAAAGGCTAATGTCGTTAGCCTCTGATCGCAACCCTGTGCCGAACGAGAGGCGTGATCGGACTCATCTGAAGGTGGCGACCATCGGGTACACGCGCCTGGAGCCGCGGCGCGGGAGAGACTTCAAGATCGTCTCCCAAGTTTCTCCCAACGGCACC
>Ga0307513_10009319_pt1 | contig 12428 bp, 13 predicted proteins | sample 15_EM_MG_FD_202174 | JGI IMG/M metagenome (GOLD analysis project Ga0307513, IMG submission 202174) | Populus trichocarpa ectomycorrhiza microbial communities from riparian zone in the Pacific Northwest, United States - 15_EM | ecosystem: Host-associated > Plants > Roots > Unclassified | place... | reverse complement strand
GGGTATGGGGGAGAAGTTGACAAAACTGGCGATTGTTGTGCCTGACCAAGGTCGAAATACGCTCAATGACGAGCGAGTCCGGGATTCGCGGAGAGAGGCGGGCTGGAGGTGATGGCGCACGCTGGCGGGAGTGGAGGAAGAGCTAAAAGGAGGTCCACAAAGACTCGAGCGCTAGGGTGACAAGTTGACCGCGCGCAGCCAGTCGGCGGCCAGTTGGGATCCCAAAATTGTGTACACCGGCTAGCCAAGTGGTATTCTGCCGTGTGGAACCTGTGGAACGTTTTTGTAACTGTGACCGATAGCGCGACGGGTTCCTCGCTGTGTGTGCCTGCTCGGACAGGTTATTATTCGGGTCGCCATCCGCTCTTGACGTCGAGTTGAGTAGGACCGCGTGACACCATGGGACACCATGGGACACTTTGGGACACTTTGGGACACATGGGAATATGTGAATATGCCCTCTTTCCTTTCATCGTGCTGGCGAATCTCCGCCGGGAAATTTTAGTCTCAGCGACGCCGAAAGGACGGAGTAAACAAGAAAACAAGATTGGGCTTCTCGACCTAGCCGATGGGAGCCGGGAGGGAGGACAACCGCTCAAGCTCTGGCTCGATAAGGTAGAATGTAAACCTAAGCGGTATTTATTGTTAATATGCCTTGTCGACATGCGCTGCGCTGCTCATCCATCCATCCATCCATCCATCCGAATTCCGAATTCGGATGCAATAGACCGCGAAAGCCGTGTGAAAGCCGGAACCGATCGCGTGGCTGAAGGTGCCAAAGATGCCAACGATGGCTGATTGTCGTCGTCGGCATCTCCGGAACAGGCCGGGACCGGTTCCTTGCTGCGCACCTCCGTTGTCGGCATTTTTTGGCGGCGTCTATCTGAGTTGATTGCTCATGTCAACAACGTCAACAACTCTGTTTACCGTCCGCCGTCCGCCCTCGCCGTGCCGTCACCACTCCGTCATCTCCGTCATCAACATTATCTGAGATGAAACAACGAGATGGTGTCGTGAGATTGAGTGATTGCTGGTGAGCGAGAGTAGTAAATCTAACGCTGTAGGTGTTGTACCCAATGGATTAAAGTTCGACGTTTGTAGTGGCCGTAACGTGAGCAGCAGGACAATAGACCAGTGCGTTGGTGACGCACGGATGCGTCCGGAGCGACCTAGGGCGGCCAAGGTCGCGAGAACAACCCTAAAATTGGCCGGCCGCTATTCTACCGTCCGTTGACGATCATTCATCATCCGTGGGAGTAGCAACGTAAATAACCGTCCTTTATGCCGTCTATTAATGAGATACTGAGTTGCGGGCGTGGAATAAGGCAGCAGGAGCCGACGAATCATGCCCCGGCCTCTCCTGAACGTACGGCGCGGGTTACGACCGAAAAGCGCGTAAAAGTTGACTAAAAGGAAAAATGGGGGATAAAACCAAGGTGTTTTTCGTATGTGCCAGAGCACCTCCTTGATATCCAGGCGTATGATGTCGACAGGAGAAGGGTCAAATGAGCATGAACTAGTACTAACGACGCAAGAATAGACCAAAATTTGCGATTGGGACACTCTTGAGCACAACGAGATTGGACTGAACCTGAGGCTGGAAGCCTCGCTTAGACGAAACGCGGTCGTCTCAGTACGCACATGTGGGTGATCTTGTCTATGGGGACACTGATGATCACGATACCATGATTTTCTCGATTCCCTGAATGCCGCACAGTAGCTTTGACGATGGCCCAGGCATTAATTCAGATGGGGACATGAGTACTCGGTCCCAAGTAATAAGGAGCCGCACATGACTACTCTTGGAACATAGAGGCAGTGGTGTTCTCGAAAGGGTATCGTTAAGGTCCCAATTATCTACAACTTGGCCTTGTACTTGTCCCAGCGTGCTCTTTGAGGTGAATGGGCGTCACTCACTCACTGTGAGATGGACGACACATCACGTCAAGTTATCACAAGCACGCAGAAATATGACAATTGGCTAAACGTCCGCCGCGTGGCGCCGCCGTGCTCTCCAACTTCCGGGCTTGTTTCTTCCCGATCTCCAGGTGCGCTCTCCTCGATTCGAAATACCCTCTGGTTATATAGTAGCCCCCCAATGCACTGATGAAAACCCAGTTTCCGGATCCAAGGCCAACCCCACAAGAGGAGGCTTTGGTCCTCCTTGGTGCTATCTTTTTCTTCTTGTTGCGGCAGGGAATGACTGCCAAGGATCATAATTGAAGTATGGATTTGACAATTGACAACCCTTGGAACCGGCTTATTACCAAAGGAGACAACACATCAGAATGGTGATCAGAAGCAGTACATGACCCTTGCTCTTACTAAGAGTAGAACTCATCATCCTGGTTCAATGTCGATGTCAACTCTTCGCATCATATTCCGTGATAAGTCCCTGATACTGATTTCTGGAGTTATTCTTGAATCTCTTCTACATCATGAGGTAGCAGTACCTCATAGATGCTGAAAATGATCCACCAATTGGCGAAGTACCTGTCATCCGAGGGCACCGCAGAAGACAAGTACAGTGGCAAGGAGGGTAATAAGCCTGGGTGAACCGGGATCGGAAGGTGCTGCTCGATTGCTGTGTTGGGTACAGAGAAGGAAGTCACCGTTGTTCGTGACCACTTGGTTAGGAATGTGTGGAAGATATGCAATGAGCAAATCGCCTCCATAGATGGAGAACGTCGTTTAAGGAGATACCGGATGTGGTGTTTGATTCGACAACACGTGTTACAGGCGTAGCGTTGCAACCCGCTAATGGTATGGAAAACGGAGTTTTATCACCAATAAAGTAGAGCGCCTGTGGTCCATTACGGTATGAATATAGACCTGTTGATTTCTCCGCCTGGCCGTGCTAGGGTTGCATTCTCCGCAACAATTGGATAAACGGTTCATGTGATGAGCTGAATGTGGAATCCATTATCTTCTATCTCCTTTGAGATGGTTTATAAAATCCTCCTCTGACTGTTCCTCGGGCAGCTGGGGTCAAGTGATTATGTTCGGTACCTTTACGCATATTGACAGTACGAAACTCTGTGTATCTACCGCGCGGTGTACGAACACCTAGCTTGAAGGAATCGGGAACCAGAGCATTTCTGCTGCATTCCCCCTGGTCATGTCATTGATGATCCACTCAAAGTCAGGAAAGAAGTGGAAGTAGTTTAAAAATACTATTGCTGCAGTTTGCAGTAGCGAGTACTCGAGTGCAGGCGCTTAATTGGGAACCGGTCCGGAGATCTCACTCAGGGTATGGCCATACTGGAGTGATGTACTGACCATAGTACTCTGAGAAATCATTGACACCACAATATCGATGCCCTCCGAAATTTGTATATCTGGACGTTGTTGGTTATTTGTGTATTGCCTATTTCACCTATGGTTTTGGGCATGTACTCCAGCAGGAGGATTACTTTTCACGTTCATGGATTGGTGTATATCTAGTACAAGTGATTGTGCAGGGGACCATCACAGTTCTTTCCCCGCCTATCATTGCACTAGGCCCCAACAAGTAACAAGACAATCCAACGTTCCCTACGTCGGCCAACCAAACTCTTGTTCGAATTGGAAGGCGATGGGTAGGGGCGACCCCGAACCATGTGGTCCACATAATTTTTGGAAAGGAAGGTGACACGTAATTGCTGTCAAGCATGGGTAAAACCTTCTATGAGAAATGCCCGACGTCCGGCAATTATGAATGGTAAGCGCGCATTAATCCGTCAAAAAACACGACTATGCACCTGTACCTTGCTTGGAGTCGATGAGCGTTTCGTGGTCGGCCTCGCACTCCCGGAGTGTCTCGACTACCCAGGCCACAGAGTACTCATACGGTGTATCGGGAACAAAATTGAAACTTTTTTTTGGGTCTTCGCGGTTGGCGTCGGACGAGAGTTCGTAATATTACTGGTTGAACGGGTCGAGGTGGTCTAGAAATCAATCCGATGTTGCATTTCCATTGACCAAACGTACGCAAAGGTTCTCGAGATGATACATATTGCAGTGAGAGCTGTCCCAATCCGAGAATTCAAACGAGTCGAACTGGCGAGTCTATAATTCGCTTTCGGATTGGCCAGGATCGGCGTTCAAGGGTGGCACGTCAAGGGACACGGAGGTGTGAGGGTACAGTGGGTTCTTGGATTGTGTAGAAGTCGTCAGTTCGCTTATCCTTCACCGGCCAGTGGAGGCTGGGGTCAAATAACCCTTGGCGTGTTCGTTGCTAAGGTCGAAGCATAGCGCATGATTTACGTTCAGAGCCTATTGCGTACCTCTTTGCTTCGCTTGCCTCGCTTCCTACTATTCGGGTCCGTCTGCCTGTTCATCGCCAAGAAATAGACTGTTGGTTCAATTGGGACAATTGCGAGATAAGCGATACTCCTTGATACAAGATATAGCCTATACAAACAGCCGCTTCGTGTATCTGTAAACACAAACGATGAGCTCACCCCATGCCGAAGGTCTGTCGTGAAGGAAATAACTCACGAGTTCAACCCATGCACACCGCCCTCGACCTGCGCACTCACAGTCCTCAGCTCGAACCGGACTTTGCCGGCACGGACACCTTCATGGAGGGCGTCAATGCTCCTCACTCCCGCGTCCTGGAGCGAATGCTGTAAACCAGCGTACAGATACCTGTGCGGTATGGGTTAAGGTGAACCGAGGGGGGACGCATGCAGGGATGGGACCTACGGCAAGAATGCATGGATCGAACCCTTATCCTGCACATCGCCAGAGACACCCTGGGCAACCTTGACGGTACTGGTTTCAGAGAAGTACCTCGCTGTCGCCGCGTTCCCCTGCTCAATAATAGGTGGAGGTGGCGCATTCTTCCCCGTCCCATTCGTAACTGGGGGGTTAGTGCCCTTCTTAGCACCAATACTCCTCTGTTCCATAGCCTCGATACTCCCCATACCACGGTAGGCTTTGACTCTCTTGCCGCCGGAGTAGAAGTACTCTCCAGGGGCCTCCTCCGTACCTGCGAGCAGACCGCCCATCATAACCGCCCCAGCACCCATCGCGAGCGCCTTGACTACGTGCCCGACATTTCCAATGCCGCCGTCGGCAATAACGGGCACGCCGAAATGCTTCGCAAACTCCGCGACTTTCCACACCGCGGTTGCCTGCGGTCGTCCAACCGCCATAACCTCCTGCGTAATGCAGATGCTCCCGGATCCCATACCGACACGAAGCGCATCGCATCCAGCCGCAATGAGCGACGCGGCCTGTTCTCGCGTGACGACGTTACCCGCGACGACCTCAAGTGTGGGATAGGTGGTCTTGATCCACTTGATCATCTCAATCTGGAAGATCGAGTTGCCCTGCGATGAGTCGAGAACGACAATGTCCAAGCCTGCTTCGACCAGGAGCCGAAGGCGTTCCTTGTCCGCTTCGCGCGTGCCGATCGCCGCCGCGCAGTAGAGCTGCTTTGTCTCCGGTCCCTTTGATGCGAGGGGAAAGTTTTTGTTCTTGAGGAGGTCGGACCGCGAGAGGAGCGAGACGAGTTCATTGTTCGCAGAAACAATGGGCAGCTTGCCTTTTTTTGACAGGCGGAGAATATTATTTGCTTCGGCGAGGGTTACGCCCGTCTGCGCGGTGATTAAGTCTGTCGTCATGATTGTGTGGAGAGGCGTGGTGGGCGCGTTGAATTGGATATCGCGAGAGGTCACAATCCCGAGAAGCTGACCGCCGAGTTTGCCAGTATCTGTATGATATGATTAGGGGTGTTCGAAAAAGAGCTTGGAGATCAGATTGAAGATCAAGTAATTGGTCCGCACACCACACGCCCACGTCTGGGGCGTGTTGCTCGGAAGAACGAAGGTATGATATAGGCTGTTCATCACAACACCACTAAATCTCGCTCATCACTCACCAGTGATGGGGATACCACAGAAACCAAACCTGGCCTTGATATCGAGCACATCAGCAACGGTGGCATCAAGGCCAAGGACGACCGGGTCCGAGATGAAACCATTCTCGTGGCGTTTGACTGCGCGCACCATAGAGGCTTGCGCTTCTGGCGATTGGTTGTGGTGGACGACACCAATACCGCCGAGGAGCTGCGAATTGGTCAGCCACTGAATCGAGAAATGGTAACAGATGACGGGACATGTGGGGGCTAGTCAAAGAACATGGGCACAGACACGCAGAGGATTGATTGAGTAGAAGCACAGAGCCGATCTACCGGTCGATGATCCTTCCGTACCACTTGGTCAGCACCGCGAAGCACGCGGTCAACCTTGCAAAGCAACCTCCGTTGCGTCCAACTCTGGGGGATATACACTTACTGCCATGTTGACGGCCATGTCTCGCTCAGTGACAGTATCCATTGGACTGCTCATGAACGGTGTTTTGAGTACGACATTACGGGTGATGCGCGTCTCGGTAACGACTTGGTGTGCTCCGAAGTTGATATGCCCAGGTAAGAGCAGGAAGTCGTTGTAAGTGAGACCACCGGTGCCGTTGGCGCGCGAATCCATCAGCTGCTCAACGGAAAGACCGTCGCTCTCGGCATAGGTCTTTAGAAAATTGAGCGCTTCAGATGCTGGCAAGTACGTAGACGACATTTCGTGGAGAGTGTGCGTCAGGCGTGGCAGGATATGGACGAGGTGGTGGGTAAGATTTACCAGCTTTGTTTGGTCCAAGTGGATACCCGCATGACCTCGGGTTACTCCACAGAGCTTCTCACAGAGCTCTACAGGATGTTCCACGCTCATCTCGAATCACGCGTCATGCAACAATTGAAGCAGGTGGGAAGCCTAACAATCTCCCACTTACTCCCACAAATCAATCTGGTGCGAACGTGAGGTCTATTCGCACTATACACTCGTCATTTAAATTCCAGGGCAACACCCGTGCGGCATTTCCACATCAATAACCCTCACTTGACACGATTTGATCCGCGCTATACGACTGGTGGACGGCCTGCAATCCTAAGTCATTTTTCTGAGATGATCAGGAGACTCGAAAGGAAACAAAGCCCATGCCTCTTGAGCCCAATGAAATCGGACTGAGCATGCGCGAGGCTTACAGCCTTGCAACATGAAGTGAAACGCACTAGGTACGTGCGCATTAATGCTTTGGCCGTTTGGGGACACTGTCTATTACGATTCTGATTTTTTATCAAATTTCTGAATGTTAATGTGGAAATGAAGGGGTCATCATGACCTGGATGGGATTCGACGCCGCTTCACTACTCCCTTGTTCTCTCCGCTGTACCTACCTCGATAAAGGAACCAGCCCGGACACTAGGCTTAAGGCTCTCTCAGCTTACCCTTCATACGTACACATTAATGAGAACAAGAACAGGGGCAACATATGATATGACCAAACAGGAAAACCTTGACACCAGTGGAGTTTCTTTATCCAAGTAATGCACCTCTTGTTTCGACAACAGACAAAATATTTGGGTCAGAAACTCATACAAAGGTGTTTAAAGAACTGACCTCCAAAGGTCCCTATTGGTTAAATTAGCATTGGAAAGGACAACGACGCCGTATGTCGAGATTGTGTTCGTCTAGCCCTTTCACTGGAGTCGAGCCCTGCTTGTTCTCTCGCCTATCGGCTGGCGCCTTGAAAACACTTTTACAAGGAAAAAAGTCAAATGGCACTATGGCATTCACTGGTATCTGCCTTACTCTAGCCCCCCTCCCAGATGTCTCTTCTGAGTGACTTCGTAACTAGTGCTTCGAAGAGTGAAAGGAGCTTGGTTCTGACACCTACACAGAGGTCACGGTCCCCAAGACGACTCAGATGCCACCCGAAGGCTTCCTCTACTCGAAGGCGTTTGGGAGGGGGTGAGCAGCGTCGCCTTTGGTATAACTGGAATGCCCAATAATCAGAGCAAAAGCAGCATTGCTTGCAGAAATCAAGGTCCTCAAATGCGCGGAACACAATGCAATATAGTATAGTACAGACCAGACGAAAGCAAACAGTGCGAAAACAGAATGTATTCGCAGCAGTATCACGCGTTTTACAATTCCAGGGAACACACATTCGACTGTGTGGATGCATACCCGCCTCTGATCGATATCACAAAGTATGGGAGTTCTCGAGATAGACCATAGTAACTGAATCGTCTGGATCGTCAAAATGAAAGTATCCAATAAGCGCTACGCGCACTTTCGTGCTAGATTCTGTTATTTAGCCGGGCATGACGTTGGCGGTGGTGAATGGGGGAACGACATGCTCACTGATAAGACCCACACTATCCGGTGAAAGACCTGAGTGCTACATTTCAGTCCACAGGGTGAGGATGGCGGAGGAAATGAGGAGGGAACGTACGTTTTCGGACTAAGAGCCCCGATTAGCTGTGCCAGATGGATATGCGGGGAGCTGAAAGGGACAAGAAGAATAACTGTGGCCTGAACGAAATTGAAGGCTCGGAAAGACTCGGACTGGTGCGATGCGACCGAGAGGGGAATATGGCATAGTCTCGCCCTTTCCCAGTCGGTCTTTGTATAAATAACCCCAACAACTACTGCAGATCGGGGAACCGGTGGTAGGGAGCTACGACCGAAGTCCGACCACAGAGTCCATGGAAGCAGTCGCCTGCACGATCTGCATAACCTCCCACCCCTGAGGTCAGGAATAGAAAAGACCATGCGTCCGCCCGCACACTACTGCACGGCGCTCCACGAGTGTCAGTTTGTGTATGATGAGCCAGGCAGCTGGTCCCACGTTGTGTTCTCAGGGCGGGTTCAGGGCCCATTTAGAGCTTGACTGAAGGACTGGGAAACGTCGGAACATAAGGGTCTCTGTCGGATATTATGAGATCAACTGACATCGGTCTGAGTGGGACCAACAGCTCCTCGTTTTCGAGGTGGAACGTGCTTAGATGCGCTTAATCTCTAAAAAGAAGCACGGAAGATCTACCGAAGATCAACAATCCATTGGACGAGCCCAGCAAGCCCGTCCTCACCCTTTGCCTCGCCTTTCTCCCCTTCATGTTCCTCATCGTCGGTGGTATGGCCATCACTCGAACGTTTTACTTCCACCCATGTAGCCCTGACGTCGACCTCGCCACCTTCCCACGTCTCCAACGTAAACGTTTCCTTCTCATCGCCCGTAATGTCGAGCCCCGCTCCCACACTGATCCCACCACCGCCCTCTTCCTCGCCTAGCGCTGCCATTCCACCAGCACCAGCGCCAGAAGCGGCACCCCGTCTCCGCCTCTCCAACTCGCGCTCCAAGATGGTCCTGACGCGCTGCACCGCCGCCTGCGCGTTCACTCCTCCAGACGGCTTTGGTAACAGATCCGCCTTGTGGCCGAGGATGAGTAGCGGTACGGTCCCCCGTCCACGCTCATCCGCAGCGAGCAAGCCCTGCATAACCAGCTGCAAGTGTTCTGCTACGACGCTCGCGTTGCGCGCGAGGGAGCTGACATCGCATACAAATATTACGCCCTTCACCTTTGTTGACGAGGCGGGCGACAGATAGGTTGTGAATTGTCCGCGGATGCGCGGGTGGCCAGGGATGTCTATGAGTGTCAGAGACGAGGGCGAAAAGGGAGAAGGGGGGCGATATGTAGAGGTGTTTATTTGCAAGGAAGTTGCCGTTTGGGGTGTTTGGTTGAATACCAGCTATACGGGGACAGTGAGACTAGACATTGCCTTGATCGGAAAGTTGCAGGACAGAGATACACAGGAGCCGTCTGGCGTTGTCTTAAATATAACTTGGAACAGGTGGCCTTCTAACGACTCTGCATTGTCTGTCTACCCTGAGTGAAGGCATACGGAGGCTTGTGTCTCCTCTGGAGTACCTGGACGAAGGCAATACGAATGCAAACGATAGGGACTACGCAGACGGAACAACTACGAGCTATGCTTGACACGGTGGCTCGTAAGCATCATGGCTTTCAGCATCGTGGCTCGGATTGCCAGAACGAAGATATTCGACTCGAACTGGGTCACTCAGGGCGAGGCTGGCACACCCAACCCCAACGCTCTGAGTGGTTTTCACTGAGAGCATCCGATACTGGTCCTCTGTTATGCCAGTTCGCAGAACCGCCAGTGAACCGCCAGTGACACCAGAGCTCGTTCCGCGAGAATATTAGAGCGGAAGAAAGGGTGACTACGTACGGAGGAGAAGATGGCGGTCTTGCCGCCGTCTGACGGCCCGATAAGGAGGATCGTTGAACCAGAGCGTGAGGAACGGCTGCGTATTAAAAGGTAGACTGCGTAGTATACACCGCCCAGATGAGCGCATGTTGAAGGAATATGGCCCGTGTTTGCAGTTTGCAGTCGGGGTTGGGACACCATTAAGAATGAGGAACGAGAATGTCGGAGTGGCGGTACACGGGAGTCGAGGCGAAAACGCGGGTCGGAGGTGATAAACGGAAGCACCCAAGTGTCATTCGTGTTGGTTTAGAGAATATCGGGAGACCGGAATAAACGATAAAACGTGCGAGGGCGGCATGGGACAAGTTGCACAGACAGAAGCGAAGGAAGGCGGGTGGGTAGATGATCAGCACCGGGACTATATCTCGAAGGAGACGTAGTGGTGACGGTGACGTACGGCCAAGAGCAATCAAAGCAACGAGCAGCGCGCCAACCACGGCCGCGGGTGTCTCCATTCTCTGTGCAGGTACTGTGTGGTCATGTCCCATTCTCCGAGTACAAGGTCGTCAGGACTACTTTTTTTCGGGGTTTTACGAGTCGGACGCGGTAGACGTGGTCGGCGGCAGGTCGGCTGAACACGGTGACGCGCAAACGAATACGTGACTGTGACGCATGAGGAAGGAGCGTTGGTTCCATGAGACGAGCGAAGCCAAGGAGCGAGCATAGCGTGAGAATGAGCACAACGAGCAGAACGCGCAGAACGAGCTCCTGACGCACCTTTCACCTCTGCTACGTCCACCGTTCTGGGCAGATAAACACGACCTATCAGGACTTCCTTGGTTTCCACTGCCGTATGGCCACCTACTCCCTTGATGGTGACATATCTGAAAAGATCCCCTTGAGCCTGAATATGATGCCGGGTGTAAAGGATAGGCACTCCGATGAGCAAGTATCGTATCAGGCTATACCATGCTCTTCCATGTATGATTGCGTAGAATTATTTGATGTCCAGTTGTATATACATGATATCCTCCTTTGACAGGCGCTAACATATATCTCTAGCGCTCAGCTACCTGGTGGATGACACAGTTAACATCCTGGACTACAGCAGTCTTCATGTATATACGCCCCCTGCTTAGGCCATGTAGCTAACAATACAAATGTGGCTCAATACAGACGCCAAGGGCAAACGTCCTGAGAAATACTCCGCAGCAGCAGTAGGGATGATAAAAACAGAGAACAAGGTCTGCTTTTATACGTGCTCCTCGGTGTTTCCTCACACTCACTCTGGCAGGCATAACCAGCACTACGGGTTTGAACACCAACTTGGTCGCGAATCTGGCCAATACTCCCATACAGGCGAGTCAGTATCAAGGTCATCAGTTCGCATCGGGCAAGATTCCATCACAGCCAATCCGACCGCAAATCGTGAGTCATACCGTTCATACCAATACAATGCATTTCCGAAGCGCCGCCGAATCGTGTCCTAAATGACTCTTCAGTGCCATTTGAGACCCTCCATCGCTTTATAACAATAATCGACTACGCTTGAGGCTAATGAATACCTGTGTTGTCTATACGAAATAGGAATTCGTGACTTGACCGCTTTGTCGGTCGAATTCTTTCCTGAAATGGATATGCGCAAATGCCGGTCCCGACTCGCGAGGGACAACCAAATATCTACCCTAACATTTCCCCAAAATGAAGCTACGGGACGTCAGGCCTGTAATTACCGTTGTAATCGCCCTCTAACTTGTAAGGCCGGGGCCTCTGGGCTCGTGGCTGGTGCGTGATGGACTCATGGTAGACAAAGGCAACCCGAGATGTATTTAACCCAGTAGCAGCCCAAGCTTCTGTCAGGGCTCATCTTCAGCAGACGAGACTGTCTCCTGCTTCGCGATCAGTATGGCTTCCTCTACACCTGGCAGGTTAATCCCGTCTTCCGTCACTCCAACCAGTACAATGCTCAGAAGAGAAGACAAGGTTCCTTCCTAGACGCAAATACTGAGAACAGTACATGCAACCCGTTCAAGGGTATAGTTGGAACTCATCCACTTCCCTCCTCCTCCTCAACATCGCTTCGTCCTTTGTCCGAGTCAGGCGCACCTTGATCATCACTTTGGCCTTTACGCGCTCATACGTGGGAAAGTAGCACATATACAAGCAAAACAATGCAAACGAGCCAAAGACGACACTACAAAGGACAGTGGCGACGACAGAGCCAACGTTGTTCGTATCCTTGGCTGGTGGCATGTCAAGTATAGGGAGGGCGACGGCGATGGTTCCGTTAATACATTGCAACCATGAGCTGTACTTCATTACGTCGTTGAGCGGTGTCGATTGATCGTGAGTGAGGAGGGTGGAGGTGTTGAACGG
>Ga0307513_10009318_pt1 | contig 12429 bp, 12 predicted proteins | sample 15_EM_MG_FD_202174 | JGI IMG/M metagenome (GOLD analysis project Ga0307513, IMG submission 202174) | Populus trichocarpa ectomycorrhiza microbial communities from riparian zone in the Pacific Northwest, United States - 15_EM | ecosystem: Host-associated > Plants > Roots > Unclassified | place... | reverse complement strand
ACCGACGAGCTGGTCCGCACCGTCGACCTCGACACCTCCTACGAGCTGCCCGAGGCGCCGTGGCAGCCGGCCGGTGAGTTCTGGACGGTGCGTCGGGTGTTCCTGCACATGGTCGCCGAGATCGCCCAGCACTCGGGGCACGCCGACATCATCCGCGAGACGATCGACGGCCAGAAGAGCATGGGCTGAGCAGTGTCCTGGCGCACCGTGATCACGGGCGGCCCCGACCGGGTGGTGGGTCCATCCGATCCGGTCGGATCCGTCCCGGCACGGTTGCCTGCCGGGCCGTCCGGCAATAAGGAGACATGTGGGTCGTGATCGCCGTGCCGCTCGCCGTGCTGCTGCTCCCGCTCGGTCTGCTGCGCGTCGAGTCGGCGCTCCTGCCGCAGCGCCGGGAGGCGCACAGCAAGGCGACCACGCGGTCCGACTACACACTTGCATGATTTTTCGCGCTCCTGCATAGTAATTCGTATGGTGCGGATCGCGGTCGCGGGTGCGAGCGGATACGCCGGAGGCGAGCTCCTCCGGTTGTTGCTCGGCCATCCCGAGGTGGAGATCGGCGCGCTGACGGCCGGGGGCAACGCAGGGAGCACGCTGGGCAGTCTCCAGCCGCACCTGCTGCCGCTGGCCGATCGCGTGCTGGCCGAGTCGACCGCGGAGGTGCTTGCCGGCCACGACGTCGTCTTCCTCGCGCTGCCGCACGGCCGCTCCGCCGAACTCGCGGCCCAGCTGCCCGAGGGCACCGTCGTGATCGACTGCGGCGCCGACCACCGGCTCGCCGATCCCGCGGCCTGGCAGCGCTGGTACGGCGGCGAGCACGCCGGCCAGTGGCCGTACGGGCTGCCGGAGCTGCCCGGCGCGCGCGAGGCGCTGCGCGGCGCCACCCGGGTCGCGGTGCCGGGCTGCTATCCCACCGTGGCGAGCCTCGCCGTGGTTCCGGCGCTGGTCGCGGGCCTGATCTCGCCCGAGGTCGTGGTCACCGCGGTGAGCGGCACGTCAGGGGCCGGCAAGTCACCGAAGCCGCATCTCCTCGGCTCCGAGGTGATGGGCGCGCTCTCCGCGTACGGCGTCGGCGGCGCGCACCGCCACACCCCGGAGATGATCCAGAACCTGTCCGCGGCGGCTGGCGGGCCGGTCACGGTGAACTTCACCCCGGTGCTCGCCCCGCTCCCGCGCGGCATCCTCGCCACCTGCTCCGCGCCCACCACGGCATCGGCAGGCGAGTTGCAGGAGGTCTACGCCAAGGCCTACGCCGACGAGCCGTTCGTGCACCTGCTGCCCGAGGGCATGTGGCCCACCACGGCCGCCACGCTCGGCGCCAACACGGCGCTGCTGCAGATCACCGTCGATGCCGACGCCGGCCGGATGGTCGTCGTCGGCGCGATCGACAACCTCACCAAGGGCACCGCCGGAGCTGCCGTGCAGTGCATGAACCTCGCCGTCGGGCTCCCCGAGACCACCGGCCTGCCGCTGACCGGAGTTGCGCCGTGAGCGTCGTCCATCCGCAGGGCTTCCGGGCGGCCGGCGTCAAGGCCGGCATCAAGGCCAGCGGCAACCCTGATCTCGCGCTCGTCGTCAACGACGGGCCCTTCCACGCCGCGGCCGGCGTCGTCACCCGCAACAAGGTGAAGGCGGCGCCGGTGCTGTGGAGCGAGCAGGTGCTCGCCACCGGGCGGCTGCGCGCAGTCGTGCTGAACTCCGGCGGCGCCAACGCCTGCACCGGCCACCAGGGCTTCCAGACCGCCCACGCCACCGCCGAGGAAGCGGCCCGGCTGCTGGGTTACGGCGCGATCGAGGTCGCGGTCTGCTCGACGGGGCTGATCGGCGAGCAGCTGCCCCGTGAGCGGGTGCTGGCCGGGGTCGGCGCTGCGCACGCCGCGCTCGGCGCCGACGAGACCGCCGGGAAGGCCGCGGCCACGGCGATCATGACCACCGACACGGTCGCCAAGACCGTCGCGCACAGCGACTCAGCGGGCTGGCGGATCGGCGGCATGACCAAGGGCGCCGGCATGATCGCGCCGTCGATGGCCACCATGCTCACCATCATCACCACCGACGCCGAGCTCGACTCCGGGGTGCTCGACGAAGCACTGCGCGCGGCCGTGCGGGTCAGCTTCGACCGGCTCGACATCGACGGGTCGATGTCCACCAACGACACGGTCGTCCTCATGGCGTCGGGGGCGGCCGGCCCGGCCGATCCGCTCGCGTTCACCGCCGCGCTCACCGACGCGTGTCGCGACCTCGCGCGCCAGATGCAGGCCGACGCCGAGGGCGTCACCAAGCGGGTCACGGTGGTGGTGCGCGGCGCCGCGAGCGAGGACGACGCCGTGCTCGCGGCGCGCACGATCGCCCGCGACTCGCTGGTGAAGACGGCGATGTTCGGCTCCGACCCGAACTGGGGCCGCATCGCCGCTGCGGCGGGCTACAGCGGCGCCGACCTGAACCCCGAGTCGCTCGACGTCACGATCAACGGCGTGCTCCTGTGTCAGGGCGGCTGCGCGGCGGGTGATCGCGCCGCGGCCGACATGACCGGCGCCGACGTGCTGGTGGAGGTCGAGCTGGGCCTGGGCAGCGCCACGGCGGAGATCCTCACCACCGACCTGTCGCACGCCTACGTCGAGGAGAACAGTGCCTACTCCTCGTAGTTCCACGATCAACGGCGCGCTGGCCAAAGCCGGGGTGCTCGCCGAAGCACTGCCGTGGCTGCAGCGTTTCCACGGCAAGATCGTCGTGATCAAGTACGGCGGCAACGCCATGATCGACGAGGAGCTGAAGCAGGCCTTCGCGCAGGACATGGTGTTCCTGCGGCTGGCCGGCATCCAGCCGGTAGTCGTGCACGGCGGTGGTCCGCAGATCAGCGCGATGCTGAAGCGGCTCGGGCTGCCGGGCGAGTTCCGCGGTGGCCTGCGCGTCACCACCCCGGAGACGATCGACGTCGTGCGGATGGTGCTGGTCGGGCAGGTCGGGCGGGAACTGGTCGGGCTGATCAACAAGCACGGCCCGTACGCCGTCGGCCTGTCCGGCGAGGACGCCGGGATGTTCACCGCGGAGAAGCGCACCGCGCTCGTCGGCGGCGAACCCGTCGACATCGGGCTGGTCGGCGATGTCGTGGAGGTCAATCCCGAGGCAGTGCTCGACATCGTCGCGGCCGGCCGGATCCCGGTCGTCGCAGGCGTGGCCCCCGATGTCGAGGGCACGGTCTACAACATCAACGCCGACAGCGCGGCCGCGGCGCTCGCGTCGGCACTCGGGGCGGCGAAGCTGGTCGTGCTCACCGACGTCGAAGGGCTGTACTCGGCCTACCCCGACCCGGAATCGCTGATCAGCTCGCTGACGGTCGAGGAGCTGGAGCCGATGCTGCCCGGCCTGGAGAGCGGCATGGCGCCGAAGATGGAGGCGTGCCTGCGGGCCGTGCGCGGCGGGGTGCCGCAGGCGCACGTGATCGACGGGCGGGTGCCGCACTCGGTGTTGCTCGAGGTGTTCACCAGTGAGGGAGTGGGAACGATGGTGGTCTCGTCATGACCCAGGACGAGTCGAGCGAGCCGAACGCGTTGGGCAAGCGCTGGCAGGCGTCGCTCATGAACAACTACGGCACCCCGTCGCTCACGCTGGTGCGCGGGCAGGGTGCCGAGGTCTGGGATTCCGCGGGCCGCCGCTACCTCGATCTGCTCGGCGGCATCGCCGTCAACGCGCTGGGGCACGCGCACCCCGCAGTGGTGGAGGCCGTCACCACCCAGCTCGCCACCCTGGGCCACACCTCGAACTTCTTCATCACCGAGCCGCCGGTCGCCCTGGCCGAACGGCTGCTGGAGCTGGTCGGAGCGCCAGGCCGGGTGCTGTTCTGCAACTCCGGCACGGAGGCCAACGAGGCGGCGTTCAAGATGGCGCGCCGCACCGGTCGACCGAACATCATCGCGTGCGAGAACGCGTTCCACGGCCGCACGATGGGCGCGCTGGCGCTCACCGGGCAGCAGCCGAAGCGCGCCCCGTTCGAGCCGATGACCCCTGGTGTCACGCACATCCCGTTCGGCGACGTCGCGGCGCTCGACGCGGCTGTCGACGAGCACACGGCCGCGGTGTTCCTGGAGCCGATCCTCGGCGAGGCCGGCGCCGTCACGCCGCCGGAGGGTTACCTGGCGGCGGCCCGGCGGATCACCGCCGAGCGCGGTGCCCTGCTGGTGCTCGACGAGGTGCAGACCGGCATCGGCCGCACCGGCTCCTGGTTCGCGTTCCAGCAGGCCGGGATCACCCCCGACGTCATCACGCTGGCTAAGGGCCTGGGCGGCGGCCTGCCGATCGGGGCCTGCATCGGCCTCGGCGCGGCGGGGGAGCTGCTGGAACCGGGCCAGCACGGCACCACGTTCGGCGGCAATCCGGTCTGCTGCGCCGCAGGGCTGGCGGTGCTGTCCACCATCGAGTCGGAGGGGCTGCTGGAGCAGGTCGCGCTGGTCGGCAAGACCATCGCCAGCGGCATCGAGGAGCTCGGTCACCCGCTGGTCACCGGCGTCGACGGCGCGGGGCTGCTCATCGGGGTGCTGCTGGCCAAACCGGTGTCGGCGGCCGTGGCGGCTGCCGCCCGTGCCGGTGGCTACCTCATCAACAACCCGGTCCCCGAGCGGTTGCGGCTCGTGCCGCCGCTCACCCTCACGGAGGCGCAGGCCGGCGAGTTCGTCGCGGCTCTGCCCGGATTCCTGGATGAAGCCGATGGTTAGACATCTCCTGCGCGACGACGATCTCAGCCCGGCGGAGCAGGCCGAGGTGCTGGCGCTCGCGGCCGAGCTGAAGACCGATCGGTTCGCCCACCGCCCGCTGGCCGGCCCGCTGTCGGTCGCGCTGCTGTTCGACAAGCCGTCCACTCGCACGCGGTTGTCGTTCGAGGTCGGGGTGGCCCAGCTCGGTGGGCATCCGCTGGTGGTCGACGCGCGCTCGTCGCAGATGGGCCGCGGCGAGACGATCGGCGACACCGGCCGGATGCTGTCGCGCTTCGTTGAGGCGGTGGTCTGGCGCACCGGCGACCAGTCGCGCATCGAAGAGTTGGCGGCGGCGTCCACGGTGCCGGTGGTCAACGCGTTGACCGACCAGTTCCACCCGTGCCAGGTACTCGCCGATCTGCAGACGGTCCGGGAGCGGTTCGGTCGCACCGCAGGCCTCACGATGACCTACCTCGGCGACGGCGCCAACAACATGGCGCACTCGCTGCTGCTCGGTGGCACCACCGCGGGCATGACGGTGCGGGTGTGCGCGCCCGAGGGCTTCCAGCCGCACCCAGAGTACCTGCGCGACGCGAAGGCGCGCGGCGCGGAGACGGGCGGCGCCGCCGAGGTGCTCACCGATCCGCACGCCGCGGTCGACGGCGCCGACGTCGTCGTCACCGACACGTGGACGTCGATGGGGCAGGAGTCCGACGGACTCGACCGGATCGCCCCGTTCCGGGCGCTGCAGGTCAACTCCGCGTTGATGGCGCGGGCCAACACCGGCGCGATCGCCCTGCACTGCCTGCCGGCCCACCGCGGCGAGGAGATCACCGACGAGATCCTCGACGCGCCCGAGAGCGCGATCTGGGACGAGGCGGAGAACCGGCTGCACGCACAGAAGGCGCTGCTCACCTGGCTACTGAGCTCACCCACCCCGTCGGCTCCGCAGGCTTCGCCGACTGCCTTCCCCCGATGACGATGTCCATCAGCAGGGCCGAGCGGCAGTCGATGATCATCGACATCATCCACGTCGGGGGCGTCCACAACCAGCGGCAGATCCTGCTCGAGCTGGAGAGCCGGCACGTCCCGGCCACCCAGGCCACCGTCTCCCGCGATCTCGACGAGCTCGGCGCGATCAAGGTGCGCGGCGCGTACGTGATCCCCGACGACGGCACCCCGGTGCTCGGGCCGGAGAACGGCAGCGGCCGCGTCGCCCGGTTGCTGGGGGAGCTGCTGACCGGTTCCGACGCGAGTGGGAACCTGGCCGTGCTCCGCACCCCGCCCGGCGCCGCGCACTACCTGGCCAGCGCGCTCGACCGCGCCGGCCTGCACGACGTCGTCGGCACCATCGCCGGCGACGACACGATCCTCGTGGTCGCCCGTGAGCCCCTCACGGGTGCCCAACTCGTCGCGCGACTGCGCGAACTCGTGAGCAAGGAGTCAATCACATGAGCGAGCTTGCGAGCTCATCATCAGGCACAGCAGCAGTGCGAACGGTCCCGACGAGCGTCAGCGAGGAGGGCTCGTGAGCAAGGTCCTGACCTCGATCCCGAAGGGCGAGCGGATCGGCATCGCCTTCTCCGGGGGCCTCGACACCTCCGTGGCGGTCGCGTGGATGCGCGACAAGGGCGGGATCCCCTGCACCTACACGGCCGACCTCGGCCAGTACGACGAGGCCGACATCGCCGGCGTCCCCGTGCGCGCGAAGCAGTACGGCGCCGAGATCGCCCGCGCCGTCGACATCAAATCGCAGCTGGTCGAGGAAGGGCTGGCGGCGCTCGCGTGCGGCGCCTTCCACATCCGGTCCGCGGGCAAGACGTACTTCAACACCACACCGCTGGGCCGGGCCGTCACCGGCACACTGCTGGTGCGGGCGATGCAGGCCGACGACGTCAACATCTGGGGCGACGGCTCGACGTTCAAGGGCAACGACATCGAGCGGTTCTACCGCTACGGCCTGCTGGCCAATCCCGAGTTGCGCATCTACAAGCCGTGGCTCGACGCCGACTTCGTCCAGGAGCTGGGCGGCCGCGACGAGATGAGCAGGTGGCTCACCGCCCGCGGGCTGCCCTACCGGGATTCGGCGGAGAAGGCCTACTCCACCGACGCCAACATCTGGGGCGCCACCCACGAGGCCAAGACCCTGGAGCAGCTCGACGTCTCGCTGGAGACCATCGAACCGATCATGGGAGTCAAGTACTGGGATCCGTCGGTCGGGATCGAGACCGAGGATGTCGCGGTCACCTTCGAGGCCGGGTACCCGGTGGCGATCAACGGGAAGCGGTTCACCGACAAGGTCGCGCTGGTCCTGGAGGCCAATGCCATCGGCGGCCGCCACGGCTTGGGAATGTCCGACCAGATCGAGAACCGGATCATCGAGGCGAAGTCGCGCGGCATCTACGAGGCACCCGGGATGGCGCTGCTCTTCGCCGCATACGAGCGGCTGATCAACGCGATCCACAACGAGGACACCGTCGCCAACTACCACAACGAGGGCCGCAAGCTCGGCCGGTTGCTCTACGAGGGGCGCTGGCTCGACCCGCAGGCGCTGATGGTGCGTGAGTCGATCCAGCGCTGGATCGCGTCGCTGGTCACCGGCACCGTCACGCTCCGCCTGCGCCGCGGCGACGACTACACGATCCTCGACACCGTGGGGTCCGGCTTCTCCTACCACCCCGAGCGGCTGTCCATGGAGCGCGTCGAGAACGCCGCCTTCGGGCCGACCGACCGGATCGGCCAGCTCACCATGCGCAACCTCGACATCGCCGATTCCCGCGCCAAGCTCGAGGCCTACGCCGGGCAGCCGATGGAGCAGGGCACGGTGCTCGTCGAGCACGGCACGCTCTTCGGTGAGCTGCCGGCCGGTGGCTTCGACCAGATCGCGGCCTACGACGAGTCCGGCGAACACGACTCGGTCACCTCGCTCGACGAGGCCGCACTGGAAGCGGGCACCGACTGATGGCCGGTTCCCAGCTGTGGGGCGGCCGGTTCGCGTCCGGTCCGGCCGACGCGCTCGCCGCCCTGAGCAAGTCCACCCAGTTCGACTGGCGGCTGGCCCCGTACGACGTGCGCGGGTCGATGGCGCACGCGCGCGTCCTGCACCGCGCCGGCCTGCTCACCGACGACGAGCTGACCGGAATGCTCGACGCGCTCGACCGGCTCGCCGCCGATGTCGCGTCGGGGGCGTTCGGGCCCGACGAGGCCGACGAGGACGTCCACTCGGCGCTCGAGCGCGGCCTCATCGAGCGCGCCGGACCCGAGCTGGGAGGCAAGCTGCGTGCCGGCCGGTCCCGCAACGACCAGGTCGCCACCCTCTTCCGCATGTGGCTGCGCGACGCCGCGGTGCGCGTCGGTACCGGTGTGCTCGACGTCGTCGACGCGCTGGTCGCGCAGGCCGAGGCCCACCCCGGCGCGGCCATGCCGGGCCGCACCCACCTCCAGCACGCCCAACCCGTCCTGCTCGCGCACCACCTGGCCGCGCACGCGCACGCGCTGCTGCGCGACGTCGACCGGCTGGCCGACTGGGACCGTCGCGCCGCCGTCTCGCCGTACGGCTCGGGGGCCCTGGCCGGCTCGTCGCTGGGGCTGGACCCGGAGGCCGTCGCGAAGGAGCTGGGGTTCGACTCCAGCGCCGCCAACTCGATCGACGGCACCGCGGCCCGCGACTTCGCCGCCGAGGCCGCGTTCGTGCTGGCCATGGTCGCGGTCGACCTCTCGCGCGTCAGCGAGGAGGTCATCCTCTGGGCGACCGCCGAGTTCGGCTACGTCACCCTCGACGACGCGTTCTCCACCGGCAGCTCGATCATGCCGCAGAAGAAGAACCCCGACGTCGCGGAGCTTGCTCGCGGCAAAGCCGGCCGGCTGATCGGCAACCTCACCGGCCTGCTCGCCACGCTCAAGGGTCTCCCGCTCGCGTACAACCGCGACCTGCAGGAGGACAAGGAACCGCTGTTCGACTCCGTCGAGCAGCTGGAGCTGCTGCTCCCGGCCGTCGCCGGCATGATCGCCACGCTCACGTTCCACACCTCGCGGCTCGCCGAGCTGGCCCCTGCCGGGTTCACCCTGGCGACGGACATCGCCGAGTGGCTCGTCCGCGAAGGCATCCCGTTCCGGGTGGCCCACGAGGCGGCCGGCGGTTGCGTCCGTGCGGCGGAAGCGCGTGGCGTCGGTCTCGACCTGCTTTCCGACACCGAATTGGCTGCCGTCCACCCCGCGCTCACGCCTAGGGTGCGGGACGTGCTCACGGTCGAGGGCTCGATAGCCTCGCGTGACGCTCGTGGCGGCACGTCGGGGGAACGGGTCGCTCAGCAGCTCGACGAACTCCGTGCGACGGCCACTTCGGCCCGCGCTTGTCTTGCCCACCCCGGCCTCCTCCGTCGGCCTTCCATCCCCGACAAGATCGCGAAAGGATCGTCATGACCCCGCCAGCTGATCTGGCCTCCCGCCCCGACCTTGAGGCTGCCCGCGCGGCCTACGACGAGCTGAAGGCCCTCGGCATGAAGCTCGATCTCACGCGCGGCAAGCCGTCGGCCGCGCAGCTGGACCTGGCGAACGATCTGCTCGCGCTGCCCGGCAGCGACCTCAAGGCCGCCGACGGCACCGACACCCGCAACTACGGCGGGCTGCAGGGGCTGCTGGAGCTGCGGGAGATCTTCGCCGGCGCCCTGCAGGTCCCGGTCGCGCAGCTCATCGCATTCGGCAACGGCAGCCTCGAGCTGATGCACGACACGCTGGTGCACGCGATGCTGTCGCCGCTGCCCGGAGGCGAGCAGCGCTGGGTCGATCAGGAGCGGGTGGTGTTCCTCTGCCCGGTTCCCGGGTACGACCGCCACTACGGCGTGTGCGAGCGGCTCGGCATCGAGATGTTGCCGGTCCCGATGACCGACGAGGGCCCTGACATGGCGGTCGTCGAGGAACTGGTCGCCGCCGACCCGACGATCAAGGGCATCTGGTGCGTGCCGAAGTACTCGAACCCCACGGGTGCCGTGTACTCCGACGAGGTCGTACGCCGGCTGGCCACGATGCCGACGGCCGCCCCCGATTTCCGCATCATGTGGGACAACGCGTACGCGGTGCACCACCTCACCGACACCGCTCACGAGGTCGCCGACGTGCTGGCACTGGCCACCGAGGCGGGCAACGCCGACCGGGTGTTCGTGTTCGGCTCCACGTCGAAGATCACCCTGGCCGGCGCCGGCGTCTCGTTCTTCGGCGCCTCCGAGGCCAACCTCGCGTGGTGGCTGGCGCTCACGGCCAAGCGCACCATCGGCCCCGACAAGATCAACCACCTGCGGCACGCCCGCTTCCTCGGCAGCCCCGAGGGGGTCGCCGCGCACATGGCGAAGCATCGCGCGATCCTCGCGCCGAAGTTCGCCGCGGTGGAGCGGATCCTGGCCGAGCGGCTCGGCGACGTCGACGGGGTCTCGTGGACGCAACCCGACGGCGGCTACTTCGTCACCCTCACCGTCCCGGCCGGGCTGGCCTCGGCCACTGTGGCGCTGGCGAAGGACGCCGGTGTCGTGCTCACGCCCGCCGGTGCCACGCACCCGTACGGCAAGGACCCCGACGACGCCGTCATCCGGCTCGCGCCGAGCTTCCCGGTGCTCGACGAGGTGGAGAAGGCCACGGCCGGCGTCGCGACGTGCGTGCAGCTGGCCATCGCGCAGCAAGGGGCGTGAAACCCTTTCTCGATCGCGCCGAGCTGGCGGACGACGTCCTGACGGCCGCCGTCCGCCTGCTCGGCACCACGGTCGAGGCCGACACCCCGGAGGGCACCGTCGCGGTGCGGCTCGTCGAGGTGGAGGCCTACCGGGGTGCCGACGACCCGGCGGCGCACAGCTTCCGGGGCCGCACCCCGCGCAACGGCGTGATGTTCGGCCCGCCGGGGCATCTGTACGTCTACTTCGTCTACGGCATGCACTTCTGCGCGAACATCAGCTGCCTCCCCGACGGCGAGCCGGCCGCGGTGCTGCTGCGCGCGGGGGAGGTGGTCTCCGATCTGGGCATGGCTCGGGTGCGGCGCCCGACCGCCCGCCGCGACGCCGACCTGGCGCGGGGGCCCGCCCGCCTGGCTGCACTGTTGGGCCTCGGCCGTGAGCACAACGGGATCGATGTGACGGACCCGACGTCTCAGGTGCGGGTCCGGGCCGCCGCCGGGGTGGATCCGGCTGTCGTGCGTACCGGACCTCGGGTGGGGGTGGCTGCGGGCCACCTCACACCCTGGCGGTTCTGGATCGACGGATCGCCTGCCGTCAGCCCGTTCCGGCCGGGGCGGGGCTATCCGGCACTGGACGAACCGGTTCGGCAAGCCTAACCTCCGCCGCGTGATGATCGTCGCACTGCGGAAAGCCGTCGCGGCTGTTGCGTCCCTGGTCGTACTGCTGCTGATGACCGCGTGCGGCGGCGGCGCCCCGCCCGCTGCTCCTGGCGGGGGAGGGGCTGCCGGCTTCCCGGTCACGATCACGCACAAGTACGGCGACACAACGATCACGGCGCCGCCGAAGCGGGTGATCTCCCTCGGCTACACCGACCAGGACGCGATCCTGGCGCTCGGTGTGGTGCCCGTCGCCATCCGCGAGTTCACCGGCAATCAGCCGTCTGCGACGTGGCCGTGGGCGCGCGACCGCCTGCAGGGCCAGCAGCCGCAGGTACTGCCGATCTCCGGCATCGGCACGGAGACCCTGGCTGGGCTCCAGCCGGACCTGATCGTCGCGGTGTCGGCAGGGCTCACCAAGGAGGACTACGACCTCTACTCGCGGATCGCGCCGGTGATCGCCCAACCCGCCCAGTACGTCGACTACGGCACGCCGTGGCCGGAGGTGACCCGCTTGATCGGCCAGGCGCTGGGGAAGTCGGCCGAGGCCGAGAAGGTCGTCGGCGACCTGCAGGCGCGGATCAAGCAGGTCGCCGCCGCGAACCCCGCGTTGGCCGGGAAGTCGATCGCGGGTGTGCGACCCAGCAGCAACAACAACGCGAGCTACTTCGTGTGGGGACCGCAGGACCTGCGAGCGCGCTTCTTCACCGACCTCGGCATGGCCGTGCCGCCGACGTTCGTGCAGCTCGCCGGCGATCGGTTCTACGCGGAGGTCAGCACCGAGCAGCTCGGGTTGCTCGATCAGTCGGACGTGGTCGCGCTGATCACCGCCGGCGCGGCCGAACGCGCCGTCTTCACCGGACTGCCGGGTTATGGCCGGCTGAAGGCGGTGCAGGGTCGGCAACTGGTCACGTTCGACGACCAGGAGTCCGCGGCGCTGTCGTTCTCGAGCGTGCTGAGCCTGCCGCCGCTCCTCGAGACGGTCCCGGCGAAGCTCGGCGCCGCGTTGGCGGGCCAGGCCCCACCGGCCGGCTGAGCCGCCGCACGGCTCGAACCGGGCTGCCGGGGCCACTGAGCTGGGCAGATGTCAAAAGGGACCCCCCCTTGAAACCCCCCAGATCAGCCCGTGTAACTTTCTCCTCGTCGCCGGAACGGGGAGCACGAAGCCCCGGATCGCAGCGGCCAGCCAATGGGCCTGGCGGAGCTTGACTCCGCGGACGGGACCATGTAAGTTGGAAAAGTTGCTCCGGCACTGAGTGCCGCTGAGCGACTCAGAGCGGGAAACATACGCCCCTCGATCCAATGCCCTAATCGGCGGCGGACAGGTGTGCGGGTGTCTTTTGAGAACTCAACAGTGTGTCGAGCTATTGTTTGAACTGGATTTTGTGCCAGTTTGTTTTGACAGGCTCTTCCTTTCCCCGT
>Ga0307513_10009316_pt1 | contig 12431 bp, 9 predicted proteins | sample 15_EM_MG_FD_202174 | JGI IMG/M metagenome (GOLD analysis project Ga0307513, IMG submission 202174) | Populus trichocarpa ectomycorrhiza microbial communities from riparian zone in the Pacific Northwest, United States - 15_EM | ecosystem: Host-associated > Plants > Roots > Unclassified | place... | reverse complement strand
CACCAAAGAGATCTCCACAATGATAAGAAAAACTAGGAGCAGTCCCCAGGAATTACTACATCATACATTGCCCATGGTTCATCCCCACTTTTATTCATGGATCAAGCTCTATGGTAACAATCTTCTCATACTTTAGATATCAAGCAATATTCTTGCTTAAATTTAGATGAATTATAACTTCTTACATCAACAAAATGTCTGCAGAATTATATAAATTAACTTTGACTACATATTTCTGTACAGGGATGAACTTCCTTCAATGGTATGGTCCACAAGCACAACTGATCATCACTGAACCTGAGCTGGTCAAACAAATATTAAGCAACAAAGATCGAGCGTACCCCAAAACGAAGGTCTCAAGTGAAATAAAGAAGCTCCTAGGGGATGGAATTGTCTTATCAGAAGGGGAAAAATGGGTTAAACTCAGGAAACTGGCCAATCATGCTTTCCATGGAGAGAGCATAAAAGTAAATTCTTTTTTTGGTTTTGAACTGTGATCATGAAGCTGGCAGATATATAACTAAACTACCATTGAACTGGATAAACAGTACAAGTATATACGAAAGTCACCCACCTAGGGTAATTCCATCAACTACTAAGCACCGTTTCTATGCTCTGCAGGGTATGGTTCCAGAAATGATCGCCAGTTTAGAGATTATGCTTGAAAGATGGAGACACCATCATAGCAAGGAGATAGATATATTTGTAGAGTTCAAGATTTTAACATCAGAAGTAATTTCCAGGACGTCTTTTGGAAGCAGCTACTTGGAAGGGCAGCACGTATTTGATATGCTTACGAGAATGACTCACATTATTTCAGAAAACAATTACAGAGTTAGAATTCCTGGAATTGGGTAAACACCATATATGTGCATGCATCGGCATAATCATGCCTGACATGAGTTTTTCCTTGGAGACAATTAACTTGCTGACGAGAAATTTTAAATCATTTAATTCTGTCATTTTCAGGCTCCCACCTTTTCATTTATACAAGATTCTAATGTTGCAGAAATGAATGGCATTTTTCTATTGTTGCAGAAAATTTGTTAAAGCAAGTTATGATATTGAATTTGAAAATCTGGAAGCGAAGATAAGAAAATCATTCATGAACATGATGAAGAGAAGAGAGAAAGATGCAATGTCGGGAGAACTAGATGGCTATGGACATGATTTATTTGGATTGCTCCTAAAGGCGTATCATGATTCGGATGAGACCAAGAAAATATCATTAGATGACCTGATTGATCAGTGCAAGAATTTTTATCTAGCTGGGCAAGAAACATCAGCAAGCGCACTTACCTGGATTGTTTTTCTTCTAGCAGTCCACTCAGATTGGCAAGATAAAGCAAGGAAAGAGGTGCTTGAATTATTTGGCCTACAAATTCCAAGTCAAGATCGCATTGCAAAATTGAAAATTGTGAGTAACCATTCCACCATGGCTAGCTTCTAACCAAAATTATGAGCTTTGGAACATCATACCTCTTGATTCAGTTCTTTAACTAAATTTTCTGTCTCTTCTTTGTAGATGGGTATGGTAATTAATGAATCTCTAAGACTATATACTCCAAATGCTATTCTGATGAGGAGAGTTGAAAGGGAAACTAAATTGGGAAAAATAACTGTTCCAGCGAATACTGAAGTTTACATTTCAACTTTAGCAGTTCATCAAAATCCTGAAATATGGGGAGAAGATGCTCTTCTTTTTAAACCAGAGAGATTTGCAGACGGGGTGGTTAAAGCTACAAACAATAACATAGCTGCATTCATGCCATTTGGTCTGGGACCTCGAAATTGTGCGGGGATGAACTTTGCTATCACAGAGACAAAGTTAGCACTCTCTATGATCCTGCAACGTTACAGTTTTACTCTCTCACCAACTTATGCCCACTGCCCAACTGAAGTTCTAACAATGTGCCCCCAGCATGGAGTTCAAGTCATTCTCCAACGATATGAACATATCGCTCTCAAAGTATAAGAGATTGACGTCTTCATTTTGATAGCTAGATCCATCTTTTCAGTAAAATAAGATTGAGAACTGAATATCTATATAAACGCTACAACCGGTCCCCAATCACTTAGCTGAAATATAAATGATCACCAAAGCTACAGTATCGATTACGACTGAAAGGATGAGGAAATGTTATTTTAGTCATTTGTCCCAACGTAATCTCAGGATACTTGATTCTATTTTATAAAGTCTCCTTTATCAGTACATTTTTTCCTATAAGAAACTCACCAGATAACGCAGAAAGATGTAAGAAGAATACAAAACCCATCAGTTCAGATCTTGTCTAAAAAAAACATATTTTTAGCTTCTGTCAATACATGCATGCAGACGAGTTTGTTCTATTTTTCAATCTCGAGTAGATACAACAAGAACACAAAAATGCAATCAAATTTAGTACAGAATGAATCAAAATATGATTGGGCCATGCATCTCTTCCTGTTTTCCTACGGGCTGTTTCTAAATTTTCCATTCCTGTCGCTTCAAATAATACACATTCTGTATGTTTTTATTGTCAAAAAGCAAAAAGTTGTTCTCTACCATTTAAAAATGTTCATTTACGATCCACTTCCCCCTAGACTTGATCTACTCTGATGTTTGGGGACCAGCTTCTGTCCTTTCTACTACAGGTACACGTTATTATGTTATTTTTCTTGATAATTGTACTAGATTCTTATGGATCTTCCCCATGAAACTTAAATCTGATGTTCAATCAATTTTCCACCAATTTCAGACCTTTGTTGAACGCCAATTCAACAGCACTATCAAATCCATTCAAACTGATTTTTTTTTTTTGGGGGGGGGGTGATATCGCAGATTATCCAATTACTTCAAACAGAGTGGCATGAACCATCGCATTGCTTGCCCTTACACTCACCAGCAAATGGGAGCTATAGAACGCAGGCATAGACAAATAGTTGAAACTGGTTTATCACTACTTTCTCATTCTCATTTACCTCAACATTTCTGGGAAGATGCTTTCACCACTGCCATGTACGTCATCAACAGGCTTCGCACCCCTCTTTTACATAACCAATCTCCATATGAAGTGGTCTACCACAAGAAACCAGACTACCAATTCGTTAAAACATTTGGTTGTGCCTGCTGGCCTTATCTTCATCCCTTCACAACCATAAACTTGACTTCAGGTCCAAACTTTGCATATTTCTTGGCTATAGTCGGAACCACAATGGGTATAAATCATAAATGTCTAGATACATCTACAGGAAAGGTTTACGTCTCCCATCATGTTGTTTTTGATGAACATCGCTTCCCATTTCAACACACTTCCACATCCTCCCCTACCTCTTATAATACACCTACTGCTTCCCTTCCACTTCAACCAATCTCTCATCCTCCCCAACCTGACCCTGATACTCACACTGTTTCATCTGACAACTCCTTGTCTTCCATGTCTCAAGATTTTGCTGATGCAGGTTTAGAGGCTGACTCACCTAATTTGGATATTTCTTCCAATCACTCTAGTGCCAGAAATTCTACTTCTCCAGCACAACAAGAATGCAACTCAGCTCCTCCTACGCTGCAGCCAATCCACGGTCCTATGAATACTCATCATATGATTACAAGATCCAAAAATAATATTCATTGTCCCAAGAAGCTTCCTGCTGATGTCACTCAATATCCTCTGCCACGAGCACTTCTTGTTGCTGCTCAAGAAATCCATGATGAGCCAACATGTTATACTAAGGCTTCCAAATCTAGTCAATGGAGATTTGCCTTGAATACTGAATTTGATGCTCTATTGCGCAATGGCACCTGGACACTAGTTCCCCTCCACCACACACCCATGTTATAGGTTGTAAATGGGTTTAAAGAATCAAACGCAAGGCATATGGTACTGTCGAAGGTTATAAATCACGTATGGTAGCTAAAGGCTTGTTGGAAAAAAAAAAGATAGGGTGTAGCAAACTAATTTATTAGAACTTTAAAGCTAAAGAGTAAAAAGAAGAATGAGAAAAATAATATTTTATTATTAATGTTTTTAAAAAATATATTTTTCTAGCTATTCTTTATATCTCTCTCAACTTATCTTTAATGCTTAAGATTATAAACCTATTTATAGACCTCAAATCCTAGATAATTAAGGAATTAATCTATTCAAAAAAAATTCTAATCTAATAAGGAATCTAATATTCTAATTAAATAGAAATTCTAACAAACTAGTCTATTATAAATCTAACATTTTAATTAAATAAGAATTCTAACAAACTAGTTTATTATAAATACTTTTTCCTTAAATACTTCTATATTAACTAGAATTCCTCTTTTAGTTAATATTAAAACTCCTATATTAACTAGAATTCTTTTTTTAGTTAATATTAAAATTTCTACAAACTCTAAATTTTATTAACTTAAATATATTAAATTTCATCAAAGCTTTCACCAATATTATGGACTTGATTTTACAGGCACTTACAATCCAGTAATTAAACCTGCAACAGGACACCTGGTCCTCACACTTGCTATCTTTCATGGCTGGGCAATACATCAAATTGATGTCCAAAACACATTCCTTCATGGTCATCTCCAACAGGATGTCTACATGGTTCGATCAACTACCAGGTTTTCAGCCTCCTCAGTGTTGTTATCCATATTTGGTTCCACACAAAAAATAAATAAAAATAAAAAAATATATATAATAAAAAATAATATTTGAAAGGAATCCAAAAAATAATAAGGGTGAGAAAAGGATGCTGAAACATCCATAAAATGACTAAGAATTGGTTGAGGAGGTTCAAAAATACAAGAATTGAAATTTGATATTATATTTTTTTACTGGTGAGAGTCCTGTTGGCAAGAAAAATTCAATTTAAGAAAGAAAAGTCCAAAATTAGATGTTTATGGACTCAACTAAATTTTATCTAAGGTTTAATTGAATTTATGGAGGGTTTAATTGCAATAAAAATTGATTTTTAAGTCAATTTAGGTTTTTATTGGAAGAAATTAAAATTTTGGGGTCCAATTATAATTTTGAAAAGTTGATTTGGTCAAATCAGGGGCTTAATTGCATGCTTATTGAAGTTTGATGGCCAATTAGAAACTTAATGGAAACAAGCCAAAACCAAGAACTAAACCAGGAGCTAAAAATCAAGGGATCCAATTATAATTTTTTTGGGCTTGATTACAAAATTACAAAAAACATCGAAGATCAAATCAGAAATATCCATTTTTTAAAACGGCGCCGTTTCCTTAGACACTATTCATCACCATCTTCAAAGTCAGCAGACGTACAGGAACCGTTTCAGCAAATGCCGCAGATTGCTTGATTGCTTCAGTTATTGGACCGTTACAGCACAATAATGGTCATGAACGTCTTTAATAAAAGAAAAACGCATGCAGCTTTGGGCTATAAAAGCAGAGAAAAAAAAACAGAACGGGGGAGGGGGAGAGAGTACAGAAGAGAGGAGAAGAACGAAAAGCTGGAGAGGGGATTTTTGGTGAGAAAGAGAGGAACGAACAGGGGGATTCTGAGGGTGAAAGGAAAGACAGAGTGATATTGTGAGAAGGAAAACAGAGAGGAACAGATATTAAAAAAAAAAGGAACCGAGAGACAGAAGAGCAAGCAGAGGATAGAGAGGAGAGAAACAGAAAAGGAAAAGGGAAAGAACGAAGAACAGAGAGGAACATAGAAGAGGGGAAAGAGCGAAACAGAAACAGAGAAGAGAGAAAGAGTGAACGAAACGAAAGAAAAGAAAATAGAAGAGAAAGAGAGAAGGAAGAAGAGTAGAAACAAAGCAAAAAAAAAATCACACTCTCAGGAGGAGAAGAACCATCGACCGGCGCAGCAGTTCCTCACTGCAGAACCACCACGTTAGGAAGAAGAATCACCGGAGTTCCCAGCCGCCGCCGCCACCACAAGCCACCGGAGACAGCAACCACGCTCCCTCATTCCAGGTAACCTTCCCTCCTCCTCTGTCCATTTTTTTGTTGGTCTTCATTTGCATGCAGAACGTGAGCAATTCACGTTCTGCAGCAAATGAAATATAATTAGGTGTTTACTGTGCTCAGCACAGTAACCAGCAACCAATACATTGATTTGTTTCGGGCTGGAACATCAGCCCAGCCCACGCGGCTGGGTTGAGTCCAGCCACAAGTAGGTTCTTTTTTGGGCCGGTTCTGGCCTGATTTCATTTTGGGCAAATCTCAGCCCGGTTTTATTTTGGGCCGAGTCCGGCCCAGCCCAGCCCAAAAATTCAAAATTCCAAAAATCTTTATTTTTTAAAAAAAACTTTGATTTTCCCGTGTATTTATCTAACAATTTTGCTTAATATTGGTTTGTATTTTATACCATAAAGATACAAGGTATTAAGATACCCGGTTTTCGTCAAAACACGGAAAAATAAAAAAATATGTTTTTATGCATACGAAAAAGTCTCTAAAAAAAATCATATTGTATTTTCAAACAACTAAGAAAATTTCAAAAATATGTATTAGCATGAATTTTGGTTTTAATAACCAGTTTATTAAAGTCACGAGAACTAGGCCAATATTTCAAAAATTCCAAAAAAATTATTTTGTTTTCTTTTAATATCAGGAGTTACGACCTTATACGCAAGACGTATTCTGAATATTAAAATCTTTTGTTGACGTTAGAACGGTTAGGTTTTACCCGATAAAATAAGGATCTCTTTACCGAGAAGTACTTTTTTTAAACCATAGACGGACCAACAACTAGAAAACACGACAAGACCTTAGATTTTATAAGATAATAAAACAATGCAGCTTACCTTAGGTAGGGTGTATTTTGGATGCTAATACCTTTCTTTTACGCAATCAGTCCTCGTACCCGATCTCTGAGACCAGTTATGGTTCCTAGTGACCAAAATATTAGGTGGCGACTCCCATTCTATTTTTCTACTAATAAAAGATGAGAATTTATTATCTCCATGTATTTGTCAGATAGATAGATAAAAGATAAAATTTTAAGGGTGGATGTTTTCGCCGCGACGCCACACACGTGCGACACTCAATTTCATAATCATGCATGTCTGTCATCTCCATCATTCACTATATCGTCAAGCACCACGTGCTAGGTTCTCAAGGCTCTCTTCACAGCTTCTGAATTAAGGATTCACTGGAAATCAAAACAATATCTCGTTGTTTATCTATCGTCAAGAATCAACAATAATATTTGTCTTGATTTATGTCAATGACATCATTCTGATAGGCTCCTCATCTAAAGCCATCAACAATGTTATCAACTATCTTCGGAATGACCTTGGACAACTAATTTTTTTCCTCAGCGTTGAAGCTTCACATTGTAGCAACGACATCCACCTCACTCCGCAAAGATACATTAATGATTTGTTGATTCGTTTTGGAATGGATTAATGTAAGCCCTTTTCCACTCCTATGGCTACAACCCTCACTTTATCCAAGCATGATCATCCAGATTGTCCTGACGCCAATTTATATCGCAGCATCGTAGGGAGTATACATTATTTGGCCTTCACAAGACAAGACATTTCATTTGTTGTCCATCCTGCGTAATTTAAAAGAAACTATTTCCTTTGGCCTTTTCATCCCCAAGTCCCTATCACCACAGTTTCAAGCCTTTGCTGACAGTGACTGGGCTGGTGACCCTGATGATCGGCGGTCAGTTGGAGCCTATTGCATTTACCTTGGTTCAAGTCTCATTGCATGGACATGCAATCAGCAGGAAGCTCTTGCCCTTGCTGCTCATTTCAATTGGCCCATCAGACAATTAGACGTAAAAAATACATTCCTGCATGGCATCCTTCAAGAAGAAGTTTACATGTCTCAGCCCCTGGCTTTGAATTTTTAGCCTCAGTGTCTGTAATTTTCTATAGCTTCTTGCCTTGTACTTCATCTTGTTAGTCAGCATCTATGTGGTTATATTTCTTCAATTAATAAAATCCGTCTCGTTTAAAAAAAATAAAATAAAATTGGCAGAGGTACTCTAGTTGTTTCATATGAATTCGTATAAAATACCATTTGAGTTGTAATATTTTTTTTATTATTTTTGTATAGGGAAATACCATAAAATCACATCCACACTTCACCAATATTTCATGACCCACTGAATGGGTTCTGCTATTAGTTTTTTTTTTTTTTTTAAATAATAGAGATGATTTATTAAAGGGCCAGTGCCATCAAGAAACTGACAAACTAGAAAACAGAGAAGTTCTTAATTATAAGAGAGTAGATGAAGCTGCATAGATAGTAAAGACTTACACAGAACAAAATTAATTTGACAAAAAAATAATGCTTTCTGATCCTCTAACAAGATCCATATATGTACAAGTGAACCTTGAATTCATGGTGTTCAACCAAAAAATAACACCTCCTACTAGCCAGCTTTAGTCGAGCAAGACAAATAATAGATGATGATCGCATTTAATGGAGGAGTTGAGTACGTATAACTTAGTCGTACAAGTCAAAATAATTTATATTGTCTTATCCTTCTTCTCGTCTGTTTCCCTTCCTTGCTAGAGATTATGCTTGAGCTATCTTCTTGAAATTTTAGCTTTAGCCTTTCCTTTTTTTATCATTTTTACCAAGATAATGGGTAAGAAAACAAGGATCACGAACACACGAACCTGTTTCACTAAAACAAGCTAAGCGAAAAACATAACTTCAATTTTCAACTACATTTCCGGCTTCATATAAATGCATGAAAAGTTCACCAAAGATTTTGCTTCTCTTCACATTTACAAATCACACTTGCTTTAGCTATACAGGAGGGAGAAGAGGTGGTCCTTTCTCTTAAATGGTAAAGAAGTCAACAATCTCATGGGGTTGGCGTTTATTAATTTGTTAGATCTTCCGGTGGTACACTTTCATCTCCACTCTTACATGAGTTTTCAATCAGCTCATCTTTGTTTAGCTGCTCATCTTTGTTTATTAGTGATCATGTTAAACCTGCTCGCATCACTCTAATAGCCTTTTCATCTTTATTAGTGATCATGTTAAACCTGCTCATCTTTTCAGCTCGTTTATTAATGGTAAAGAAGTCATGATTATTAGTGATCATGTTAAACCTGCTCATCTTTGTTTTCTATTCATCAAGGACATTAAGATATTAATAAATCTGCTCATCAATATTTAATAGCCTTTTCAGTATATTCTCGATGATTATTAAAAAGAAAAGACATTAAGATGTTGGTTTAGAGAGACCGGTCGTGTGTTGTGCAGCATATGTTAAAAGAAGAGCATAGTGCAGCTGATCTTTTAGCTAATTTGGGAGCTTCGAGGGAAGGTGTAGATTTTTTTATGTTCTTAACCTTCTCCTAGTCTGTTCCTGTTCCTCTTTACGAATTGTGCTATCTTCTTGAAATTATAGCTTTGGCCCTTTTTTACCCCTTTTACCAAAAGAATGGTTACGCTAAAGCTAAGGAATGAAGGAAAATTTTATATTGCACAGGAAATAGTTATGTTATATTACTTGTTTTCTAGAATGTACTTTAAAAAAACAGATAAATACATATATAGTGACAGTTAAATTCATGGGTAATGAATATATAATAAGAATACCTCTATTTAGAATTTATATCTCATATTTGTATTTATTTTTTAAAAAGTAAATTTAAAGGAGTAATTAATATTAAGATATTACTAATTACACTTGAGTCTCATAATTTTAGCAAAGAACAATATTCACCTTCATTTCCCGTTTCATATAAATGCATAAAAAGTTTACTAAAACAACTATAAACGAAGAGCGTGTGTTTTTTGCGGTGGCAATATATTTTTTTTAAAAAATTATTTTTAATTATTATTATTTTTTATATTTTTAGATTAGTTTGATATACTAATATCAAAATAAATTTTAAAAAATAAAAAATTACTAATGGAAGTTGTTAATTTGAAACATGTAATTAAAATCTTGTTGTGGTCCATTCTCATCCCCTCTCATACACGAGAATTGCATGGAACTACCTAATTTTGCTGCTTGAGGAATATTTCCGTCTGTTCACATTTACAAATCACCCTTACATTTGTTACAGAGGACGGACAAGAGCCGGTCCTTTCTCAAAGAGTGGACAAGAAGTCAACAATCCCATGGGGATGGTATTTATTAATTTGTCTTATGTCCATAAATCTTCCAGCGGTCCACTCACATCCTCACTTTTACTCGTAATCATAAACAAGGTAGGGACTCCTTATTCATTATTTATTTTCCATTTCTTTTTCTAATTTTGCCGCGATACCTGGGTGCGATTGCATATAAATTTTTTTACTTCAGTAAGTAAATGAACAGTGCTTGGCTTTGATGTTTTATATGCGTATATATGTTTGATTGTATACCAATGAAGGTTGGTTTGAGTGGAAGGGGCTCTGGTTACTTAAGCAAGAGGTCTCGTGTTTGAGCCCTTATGAATGCAACGAACTTTCTTGGGAGAGGTCCTTGTCTTGATGCCCGACCATATTGTTCAGTACGCCTAGTCTTTTTCCATACAAATTGTCTCAACTTTCATGTGTGATCTTCATAAGTGTGTTGAGAAATTCTTAATTTTTATAGTTTTTTGAGTATTAATTAATTTACAATTTTTTTACAAAAAATTAAACTGTAATTCATTTTTATTCCCGTGTTTTGTTGCAAGCCAGGAATGGAAATGGCTATTATGTCTAAAAGCTATATAAGAAGGCTTTGTTTGGTTTGCCTAGGTGTTGGTATAGGTTTTTTAGTAGCGGCTTGTGGTTCGTTGTTTCTTCTAGTAAACAGGTCGGGTGTTTTGATATAAAAAACGTTGGTTATGGTTAAAAGGTTGAGTCACTTGCTGTACGTAGGGTGTTTTGGTATATGACTTGAGGTTATCTCATAATGATGAGAGGTTAAAAGGTTGTGTTTTGAGAGCACACAAAATTTTCTAAACAAGCTTCTAATTCATTGAGAGAGAAAGAGATACTTACCAAACAAAGATCAAAACAATATATATATATATATATATATATATATATATGATTTTAAAAATCAAATGTTGCCACCAAGGAGGTAGAATAACAATTTATTATAAGCAAAGATTTTGGAAGGAGGAATACTATCGGCTACTTTCAATAAAATTTTAAGGTTTTATAAATATTAACATGATCCAATTTATTTCCTAATGCTAACCTTTAGGTAATATTAATGATTTTTTAGATAAGCTATTTTCTCATGCTTTAATGTTCTTGATTGGTTTAATTTGGTTCGGGCTGAATTTTATTACAATCAATACCAAACCGAACCTAATTTAAAACAAATTAACAAAATTATCCAATGAATTCGTGAAACTATTTGATTCGATTACTTTTTAGTCAATTTGTATAAATATTCCAAATAATCCGATTCATTTGCTTCCCTGTCCATTCAAGAATGCCAACTTTGCGAATGACATGCTGTTTCCTCTCATCCACATAAACAACCCACGTTTCTCCTGTCATTGGGTTGGAGTTGGGCCCAAAGGCAATCAAGAGTACAGCGACTTCAAGTATAACCTTTTTTTCTCGTTCACATTGATGCATCATCACCCAAAATTTTGCTATAAAAGGGGAGTAGAGCCGATCCTGGTTCCTCAAGTGGTAGTTGAGCAAAACATAGTCGCTAAGCAAAGGGTTCTAATATTTTAGCTTTCACAACATGGGTGAGCCCTTAATTAGACACATGCCCATGCTAGCATTTTCATCGGTTCCAATAACATGATATTTTGTTGCAGTCTTATGAATTGAATTGCATTCAATTAAAGATTAATTTGGCACCATTACTATTGGTTAATATATATTAATTGTTCTTGTTGTGATCCTTGTTAAAATTTTAGGGAATGGAAGTTCTTGTAAACCAGAGCATCAGGGAGACTTCACCACAATCCTTAGCATTGATGGTGGAGGAGTGCGAGGCATCATTCCTAGTGAAGTCCTAAGTGTTCTTGAATCAAAGCTCCAGGTTAATTTGTTCTCTCAACATGCTTGCTCATATTTTCCTTCATTAAACTTTTACACACTAGAGCTATATGTATTCATCCTCGTTTCATTTTTCTTGTATATATAGGAATTGGATCGCAACAACGACGCAAGAATTGCAGATTATTTTGACTTCATTGCTGGGACAAGCACAGGAGGCCTTATGACAGCTATGCTTACTGCTCCAAATGTTGAAAAACGACCTTTGTTTGCTGCGAAAGATATTGCTAAGTTTTATCAAGACACGAGTCCAATTATCTTTCCTAATGAAGAAGGAAAATCCCTTCTCAAAGCACATGAAACAAACCAACTTCTGTTTACCGAAGGGGATTTCAGAATCTCTGATCCTGATGAAGCAAGGAAGCAATTTTTGACAATGTAGGTAAAACAAGTTCAACGGATTGAACTTGTTTGATAATTTAAACCATATTCTTAGAACAAAACTCTTCCTTTTCAGCTGAATTAATAACGACATTTGCACAAATTAATATCACTGACAGGATCT
>Ga0307513_10009315_pt1 | contig 12432 bp, 18 predicted proteins | sample 15_EM_MG_FD_202174 | JGI IMG/M metagenome (GOLD analysis project Ga0307513, IMG submission 202174) | Populus trichocarpa ectomycorrhiza microbial communities from riparian zone in the Pacific Northwest, United States - 15_EM | ecosystem: Host-associated > Plants > Roots > Unclassified | place... | reverse complement strand
CGTCCAAACGCTCAGCGGGTGTTATACTCACGGGGTTTAGGGTAGGCCCCAGACCACGTGAGCGACTTGATCGAATTCAAGTCGGGAACGGCCACGTGGTTATCTGAATCGGCTGTCTGGTCCATGCGGGATTTAGTACATATCGTTCCAATCATGATTGATTCTACCGACGGCCCGGCCATGTGAGAGGATTCACTCCCTTACCATCACCATGACTCTCTATCTCTGTGTCGATTGTGGGGGATCCAAAACTTCTGCGGCCATTGCAGACGAACACGGCAACATATTGGGTCGTGCTCTTAGTGGTCCCTCCAACTTCGCCTACATCGGCGTCGAACCGTTCGTTGCGGCGGTTAAAACAGCCGTGTCGGATGCTCTAAAGACCTCCGTCGATCCTCCGTCGACGGAACCGGTAGCTTTGACAAAGGACAAACCGTACTTTGCCAAGGCATGGTTTGGGGTCTCAGGAGTCGATTCACCCTCTGCCGTGGACGCGATAACCCCAGTGTTATCAGAACTCCTTGGAATTCCCCCAGGACCAAATCTCAGCATCTGCAACGACACGTACCTCCTAGCCGCTCCTCTTCGCATCCACAAGGACGCGAAGTATGCCGTTGCGACCATCGGAGGAACTGGCGCCATCGCCGTCGGTTTTAAGGAGGACGAGCACGGAAACCTCAAGGAATTTGGAAGGGTTGGTGGCTGGGGTTGGCTCCTCGGAGACGAAGGCGGAGGGTTTCACGTCGGGCGCACCGCAATTCGGACGATTGTCGCGCAAGCGGACAGGGATTCTCTCAACCCCGATTCCCCCAGTCCCCCATCCACCCTGGTCCCGGCGATCCTAGAAACATTTGGTGCCAAGATCCCACACGATCTTCTGGCCTTGGCTCATCTCCCCGAACCACTGTCTACCTCCCCTCCCCCGAAAGGGGATAGCTCACTCCTCTTGCATCCCAGAGAAAAACGGCTCTCTTCCCTTTCCCCAATCGTATTCCGCTGTGCATTCGAAGACCGCGACCCTCTGGCGCTGAAGATCCTCACCGAATGCGCCGATTCGTTGGCAGAACAGATCTCCATGTTCCTTATCCCTACCACCAACTCTCCGCCCGGTTCGATGCAGAATGGAAACGCCATACTTGCAGAGGAGGCCATCCTCTCCTTCGGCGGATCGCTGGTGGGAATTGAAAATTATCGGAGGTTGGTTTTGGACGGTTTGAAGAAGAGAGGGCAGGTATTTAAGTACGTTGAGTTTGTAGACGACGCTGCAGCGATCGGGGCTTTGGCGTTGGCAATGCCCGCATAGTCGCGATTGCGCTTTACCCAGCTAAGCACACAACTTATAACCAAGGATGAAGTCAATGTGTACTTTTGGATTTTGGGTTTCACCGCTCGACCACCCCAGGCCCCGGCCGCTGTCATGTAGACCCCGATCATCTCCAGCGCTGCAGGTGTCCCCTCACGTGGCGACGGCTGTGCTGCCAGTAGTGGTATAAGTCGTCACTAGCAGTAATAGTAGCACAATGGCAGTGATAGTAATACGATGGCAGTGATGGTAGCACAGTAGTAGGAATAGTAGTACTACTGGTGTTAATATAGTAGCTGTATAAGTAGTGCTGGATGTCCGACCGCGGGTCAGTCTCTCGGCCTGTTACAGTCATCCTGGACCCCATCTAAAAGGACCAAGTTGCCCATAATCCTGGTATTGAAACCACGTCAACGTTTATCGTCAACTCCTGGCCCGACACTCTCGTCTTTGAATCTCACTTGGAGCACTAGCAACTTCCTAACAGCATAACACCAGGACAAAATGGCACCTCGCCTCGGAAGGTGGCTCTTTGCCTTGCGCTTCGTTTGGGGTATATTTTTAGCCCCGACGGTTATTGGTCTCGCCACCTACTATATGGCTTCACGGTTTGGCCTTGAGTATAGACCTCTCCTGGCCATTTGCGGCATTATCATCGGATGGCCAATCAAGTTTTCGCTCGAGGTCAGATACCAAGGTTGGCGCAGAACTCGCAATGCAAAGGCTCTTGCCGCTGTTACCGCTTCCGAATTACGGGGGAAATTGTTCGGTGATATAGACCTTCTTCGGGACATACAAAAAGCAAACAAGAATGGGTTCGTTGGTGAGTTTATCCGTTTAAGCTGTACGTAAGCCGCGCATGGAGTTGTTGATCACAACACCCTCCGTTTGATAGGGGAATGGTTCGCAGCTCAACATGAGAAGGCCGGGTCCGGAACATTTGCCTCGGTATCCTTGGGGGGGTACTTCATCGTGACCTCCGATCCAGAGAACATCAAGGTAATACTAGCCACGGGATCCAATAACTTCGAGAAAGGTACATCAGATCGTATTCTAATGAGACATTCCTTGACTGCCCCCGGCCTTTTGTTAGGACCTTTCTTTCACGAAGCAATGGAATCGGTGCTTGGAGAAGGTGTTTTCAACGTTGATGGTGAGTTCCGCTTTCCTGTGCTCGCTACCAATGTGGAGTTCTAAGTTTCCATAGGGGAGTTATGGAAGTGAGGCGAATACTGTTCACCACTGTTCGTTAGTACTTACCGGTGATCGATCTGCAGAATGCATCGGTCTATGACACGCCCGTTCTTTGCCAAGGATCGCATCAGGGATTTCGAGACGGTCGACAAGTTCGCGATCAAGGCAATCGATAAAATGAAGCGACGGTTTAATGAAGGCCACGCACTGAATTTCAAGGTGGGTTCTGTATGATATCGTTCTTCGGAATATTTGACAGAACAGGCGTGGACATAGGATATCATGTACTGCTTCACTCTCGACAGCGCATGTGAATTTCTTTTCGAGATGAACTTGAAAGCCTTGGACTCTGAGCTCCCCTACCCCCACACCCAACCACACCCCGGCAATCAACCACCGACAAGGGAACTGACCCGAGAGGAAGCCTTCTCCCAAGCACTCGTTGGCGCAGAGACGGTTATATCTGATAGATTGTATCTTGGACCGCTGTGGCTTCTACAAGAATTGTTCAAGGACAAGTCAGAACCGCACATGGAGGTCATCAACAAATTCCTGAATCCGATCCTTGAAAAAGGCTTAGCCGAGCATGCCGCACAAACCAAAGCTGGACTGACAGACTACGAGGGCGAGACGTTGCTAGGCTCGCTCTTACGGCAGACAACAGGTCGGGTTACGTCAAAGTTACATCGTGGACAATTTTAACTGAGATGACGCAGATAGGAAAATCCTGCGAGATGAGATCCTAAATGTCCTCATTGCTGGACGTGACACAGTACGCCTTCGTCGATTCTTTCGGGCTATGGCACTAAACTGCTCCCCAGACCGCCAATACACTCACATTCGTCGTGTTCCTCCTCTCGCTTCATCCCGAGGTGTTTGAACGTCTCAGGGGTGAGGTGCTTGACGTGGTTGGTCCCACGGAACGTCCGACGTCCGACAACATCCGAGAGATGAAGTACCTCCGTGCGGTTCTGAACGGTTGGTCCCCCACTCCATGAACGATGAAACAGCTTTGACTTTCTCTGAGCAGAGACCCTTCGATTGTACCCACCGGTGTGCGTCCTCTTTTCCCTCTTTGGAATAATATCCAACAGTCCATAACCGAACCCTATTCCCAGGCCTTTTAATGCGAGAACCTCCATCAATGAGACCACTTTGCCAGAGGGCGGAAAGGATGGAAAGCCCATATATGTTCCGGCGCAAACACTGTAAGGAGGGAATAGCCTCAGATTCAGAAACGGCGACTAAGCTAAACCCAGGATCTCGTTCTCACCCATCATTATGCACCGGAGGAAAGACCTCTGGGGCCCTGATGGTGGGTGTCCATACAGTTATGCCCACTCTCCCTACGGCTACTTACTTAGGAACTGTCCACCAGCTGATGAATTTGATCCCGGTCGATTCATTGATGACCGACTGAAAAAGTACCTTGTTGCCAACCCCCTTATCTTCCTACCGTTCGGCGCCGGTCCTAGATTCTGCCTCGGTCAACAAGTATGGCTTTTTTAAAATTCATCGTCGAGTCCAACACTGACCTCGCACATCCGTTGCAATTTATCAGTTCGCTTACAATGAGATGTCTTTCTTCATGATTCGGTTGCTGCAGAACTTCGACAAGATCACCCTTGATATGAATGCACAGCCACAGAGAGCCACGAGTCTGTTGGAGTGGAAGTCAAGGAGACTGGAGGTTGAGAGAGACTTGCTTACAGTCCATCTTGGTCTGTCTACAAAGGTTAGTTTTGTCCCGAACGTGTGCCAATTCACATCTAACGCACCTCAAACAGGATGGTATATGGGTGAAGATGAATGAGGCGTCCGTCTCTGAGTGAGACATGAATCCAGGCGGCGCAATGCAGAAACGTATTTATTTTCGCGTTGGATACGGGACCTATTAGCACGTGTACAGAACCCACGGGTATCGTTCGAGGCCTAATGAAAAACTTGATGAGGTAAATTCAACGAATAAAATAAATCATGAGTGTGCAAGCGTATGAAGGAAGTTTCACATCTTTGAGTACGCCGGTACTGTACATCCCCCGGTGGGTCATAGGGCATGCAGGGTTTGGTATTCGAAGGGAATATATAGTGCCAACGGAACGTGGGCACCCCCAATCAAAGAGACTTTTCCGTATTGACTCGGTGTGGGTGCTCGGGGATCGCTTAATAGACCGGACACTCTTCAGTTCCAGGACTTCATGCGACAGCTCGCGTTCGAAGACGTGGATTCCTGTGCGAGAGGTATACGAGGTTCTGGAGTTCTGTTTACGTTAGCTTCTGAGAGACTTTATGGTTCTCGTACATCCGATGTGTACGGTAGCCAGAAGTCGGTTGGGAAATTATGGATGAAGCGCCCCGGCGGAGTTAGATCCAGAGAATGCCTGCGCCATGGATTGTGACGCCGTACTGGCAAGACTTAGATGCCGGCGTTCGTGGGAGGAAGGCACAAGCGCCTCAAGAACGGGATACAGTAAGGTGAAAATGTGAAAGTCCCGCATCACGGATGTTCAGGGGAAACCCTTGTAGTTTCGCCCATGGCATGAAATGCGAAGATGCTCCAGCTACTTGGTTGTTGCCAGGAAACCAAGCTAGATGCCTAATTCAATGCAATGGTGGGGGAGGTTGGAGGTGCTAGTGTTGCGGGGCACGGAGATTAGTTCGTTAGCGGGATGTGCTCTGATCGTAACGTTCTTAGCAGGGTCGAGTTTTTTAGGACTATCCCAAACTCGACATCCAGCGGGGGTCCGATTTTCCATCGTTCTCGAGGGAGTGTTCCGGGGGCAAGGGAAGGGTAGCAAGGGAACTTCGGAGATACCCGAACAGGTTCTGCCTCATTCACGTATCTCGCCCGTTGACCGTTTCCAACCCGTACGGTGCATTCCATGGACCTGATTCCTGGAATGTGTGGTTGGATCACCTTGACAAAGTCTGGAGAGTCTCACAGACAGCGAACGTCAGGTGCCGCCACTTTGGATCTGAGAGGGCGGTTGCGAGCATTTCAGGACAACGCCTGTCGCCCAGTAACCTCTATAAGGACACCAAGGAATGGACGACCTCTCTCCAGCACCTGGCGATCGAGCTCATCTGTACCAGCGCCGGATATGTCACGCATTTTCCGGGTTCCCGGCAAATGGCAGCTGTTATACAGAGATGTGAGTTTCGTCGGATGCTGATTAGCCTCGACCATGAAGTTCCGGAATGTGTGAAGATGCGATGTGACCGCTACGAGACCCGTCGGTATCGTCTTCTGACCGTACACCTGTTCCCCGACTTCGTAAACTCCTCCGGAGGGTTTCCCCAACCCAGGGGGTCGTCAACACACCAAAATCCTGCACGTTTGGCGCCGTTTGACGGTCCTTCCCGGTCATCGGAGGTCCGTCTGCTGAGCGACTGTGTCGGGTGGCCAATTTTGAAACGAAAAGTCGACCCCCTGCCGGGTTGGTCGGATCGGTATGGTAATCCTGCGTCGGCAAACCGACCCTTTCGATTAACTCAGAAAAACCTGCGATTGACCGGGTTCTGCTTATAGGCTTTTGTTCGGGGCGGCGGTTGATTAGAAAAATCGATAAAGCCGATAACCTGGCTGGATGACGGTGGCACGCTGATAGGCGTTCTTGCTTTGCCGTTCTAGTTCAGATTTTGGGGTTCCCTTGAGCTTGTTTCGCGTCTCGTTAGACATTGAATCTATCCAGAGGGGGTGCCTCTCGGTTGCGGAACTCCTCCGGTACGAGTTTCCGAACCCGACCTATCCCGGACTCCCCACGATGACGCTGAATCGCAATCTGGCCGGACCCATTACCAAGTGGTTCGATCCACAATTCGCTACCTCTTGGACCTGGATGGTGTGGGTACACATAAAATAACAGGTTTAATGACTCTGGGTATGAAAATCTACTCGCCTCTGGTAACCCGGAACAAACGGCTTTATCAGCCAGCGGCGAGTCCCTTGATTGGAGCGAGAGACCAGGGATTCAATATTCGTCCACGAGCTGCCAAGACATCTCCCATGCCGGTTATGGGCGCATCACTCGAGCCGGGCACGAAGGCGTCGGGACCTTAAGTAACCCACGAATTGGCGATGGCCGCATTCCAAAATCGGGATCAGGCACCAATCAACGGGTCGACAATTCGATTTTTTGAGATCATCGCCTCCTAGCAATGGGTCATTATTTCTCACGCATCAGGTGTGCATATCTTTCCAATTTCAAGCTCATTCTTGTTGTTACGACCGCTCAGTACCAGCCACATGGGCCCCCGCCGGAATATCCATTCACTTCTCATGTTAGAGCGTCTCGCCCAAACCAACCCCTGCGGCTTCACGGTGCCCCACACGATGGTTTCGAAAGTCAGGGAGTTGCCTCCGTACCGGGTAGGGAAAACTGAAGGTAATACTCAGTACGATCGGGTAGATAGGACGGCCTACGGGCACGTACATCACAAACGCTCGATGAATTAATTGACCATGCATGGCATATATCGTCGTGGAATACTGTAGGTAGGATTTTCCCTCGTAATACCAAAAACCCAACGAGGTTCACAGAAAAATCACTCATCACAGCGCCCCGATGCCTAGCTTTGAAGAGGCCTCTTCTTTCCCAGGGTTAATGGCTGGACCGGGAGTAGCGTCGGTAATAGTGGTGAGTCGTCCAATGCAGGGGATAGCTGTGGGAAATCGTTGGTGGCCCCTGTTGGAGGAATAGATTCCCCATAATAGTTGCTGGTGGGCGGTCCCAGTGACGGTGTGTATATGGGTGTCACAAGAGACGTGACAGACCGGACCATAGGGGTAAGCTGAACCCTCTCTGCTGTCATAACCACAGGTGAGGATCTTGATGTATCCTCAGAACGGGTAGATATCCAGGTCTCAGAATCGTTTGAGCCATCCTGAGAATGTGCAGACATCTCTACAACTTCCGGAATAGGACTTGGACGAGAACCGAAGTTGCCGGGTCGAATGGTGGATGGACTCAGCGTGCTTGCTGATCCAGGGTTGGTAGGACTTTGCGTGGGCGTGTCTCGGGGGGCAATAACCAAGGTGTCGCCAGGTTCGTACGCGGGGCCGCCGACAGTTGGTGTGAGACTCTGCCGGCGATCGAAGGGGGGCCGATACGATGAAGAAGCTTTGATCGGGTCTGGGGTAGTCCTCAACATCTCGTCTATGTCGAAAGGGGGGACATGAGTGGAGTATCGGGGGCTCGGTTCTGAGGCCACACTGAAGGCGGAAGTCAGCCTGAGGTCTTCAGCATCCCCAGCTGAATATTGTGATGATGGACTAGGTGGGCCACGGCCGGTCGTCTGGTCAGCATAACGAATGTATGCGATAGCCCCAGCATCGAAAGGAGGACTTGAAGGGTGAGGAGGAGACTTGAGTGAGAATTGGGTTTGGACCGGAGGCAGAGTTTGCGGTGATCGGGATCGTGTGATGTCTGATGGCGACGGCTGTGGGGGAGGCTGAGATGGGAGGGACAATTGATTGGTGGATTGACGTTGATTATGGTATTCCGCTGCCTGCCCGACTGTGAGGTTTGGGCTAGGTGCCCGAGTTGAGTCTTGACCCACGACAGCTTGATAACTGTCGTTGCTCTCCGCCCTCGGCCCACTGCCTAATCCGGTAGCGAGGCTGAGGCTCCTCGACTGGGTTATCGGCCGCGAGTCATCCGTAAATGGATCAGAATACACTGCCCCTCCAGGGCTAGGGCCGTCATCAACCATTAGAGGCTGGTTGACGCCAATCATTTCACCGTCGAGGTCGTCGACGAACGGATCAAGAGTAGCTCGTCGGCGGGTTGTCTTCAAGTAACGCTTTCTGCATAAAATGGCCAGAAGAGCCATCACAATTGCAAAAGCAATTGCGCCAGTCGTTACTGCCACAATCATTCCCGTACGATTGGGCGAAGTCCTGGCCTGGGTGGGGGCCTGGGGATGTTCTGCGGGTCAGGACTGGGATCTTGTAAGGTATATAAAGGAATACGTACGTCATTGCCAAATGTTGGGAAGCTAGTTTGGGTCACGGGTGGAGGGAAGGACCTCGAGGAGGAGAAGGAGGAGGAAGAGGGGATGGTCGATGAGGTTAATCCGCTCGTTGTCGTTGAAAAGACGTTAGATGATGATAGGATGGGGTCGGAGGATGTTAGGGATGGAGAGGGGGACGTCGAAGTAAAGTCAGTAGTCATGAAGCTTGAGTCAAAAGTCGTGAAAGTAGATATAGATGTGAAGGAGAGATCTGTCGTAAGTGATGAATCCAATGTAAATCCGGGAGTCGAAATTAAGTCGCCAGAGGGTGTAAACGTGGGGGTGAGTGGGTTTGAGTGAGTTGTGGGGATTGATATAGATACTGAAAACAAGGTCGAGAGGTCGATCGTGATGGAAGGGAAGTGGAACGGGGTGGAAGTAAGTACGCCGCTGAAATCTGTCGGCAGGGTCGCAGGCAAGGAGATATCGGTCAGGGTGAGCGGGCGCGAGGTCGGGTCTCCAGACGTGAGCGGCCGTGTATCCTGTGTTCCTACGCTCGACGGAAACCCATCCGTTAGCGTCTGGGTGAGCGTCGGCAGCGGACTGATCTCGAAGGTGGTGAGGAAGAATGGCGTTGATGTCGAGAAGTCTGTGGGCGTTTCTGGCAAGGAAGTCGGCAACACACTATCGTCGGTTTTCGAGAGCAGAGGGATTATGTCGGTAAAGTTAAAGGGGGGCGAGCTGAGGAAGACGGTATCGAACTCGATGATATCGTCGTCGCTCATGGCGGGGGTCGGCGAGCCTCGATGGCAGAGGGCGGGCGACGGACGGTGGGCGCTATGGCACTTGCAAAGAGTGAGGGTACAAAAAGGAGGATCATCGTCTGTACAGCCTGGATCTCTCTTCTTACACCACGGCACGACGCTCGCTCATTCTTGATCCGCCCACCACCAGCATCCAGGGTCGAAACGCAGATATGTATATAACGGACAGGATTTCTAAGTCTACGAAGAGGAGTTGCCCCGTTTGTTCCTTTCCTCCCCCTCCTCGTCCACGGGAGGCCCTTCGCTCAGAATCTTCCACACCTTCCGCACCGCCGAATGGGCAACCGTCCACGGCTCGCGCGTCTGGGCCTTCTCCCACATTCGTGTGCACAACTCCCGCTGTCGCCCATCGTCAAAGGTTCCCTGGACGAGCGCCATGAGCTTGAACGTGGGGGCCATGTAGCTCTTGATCGAGTTTCCGAGCAGTAGGTGGGGCGGTGGCACAGGTACAAGCCACGTGTTTTCACTGCAAGGGGAACGCAGAACGAGGTCAGTGAAACGAATACGTAGCATACAGGGCTCAACGCACGTTAAGTCGGGGAAGGACTGCCTGATCCGGGGACCTTGGACCTTTTCCTTCCCCTCGTCGTCCACCTCATCCTCGCTCCTTCCCTGTCTCCTCTTGTAGTAATCGTTGACGTTATCCTTGTACTTTTGCCAATCTGACTGCCACTTCAAATCCCTGCTCATCATGTCCATCTGCTCCTGTGCGGCCCACCTCGACGTGGTGGACCAAAGGTACCATCCGGGTTCCCAATACCGTACCTTGTCTCCGTCGCTATCGTTCGAAGATGACCACCCCTGCCGTGAGGGCGAGGGTGAATCTTCACCCGCGTCCACGTCCGATACGTCTTGCAATGATGATGGTCCGGCGTTCCGACTATGTCCAGGCTGGCCCTCGACAGGGAGTTTGTACTTCACTGCCACGGAAGCGTCAATCTTTTCCGGAAGCTTTGAATGTTCCCTTTCGTAGGCTCGAATAGCATCCTGGAGTTCGTGCATGGTCATGGCCCTCCGAACCTCGTGTCGGAAAACCTTGCGTATGCAGATGGATCGACACCGGGGTTCCTGCTGCTGAGCCCTACCTCGAACCGTCTGGGAACAATACGTGAAGCACCGTTGGTCGACCTGTCTGGTGTTCACACCTATTGCAAAGTAGTTGTTGATCATGAGGGGGTGAATCTATTGTTCCGACGGCAAACTTACCCTGTGGAGGCAACATGATGCTGATGGACGGCCAGTTGTCCCATACTGGGTTCGACGCTCGTTGTCGACTACTTTCTGCGCTCCTTGCTGCTGACGACGAGGTGTGTGACGAGGACATGAACCAGACAGAACGACCTGCAACAGAATAATGCGAGAGGGGCAAGATAGGAAGAAGGATAAGGATAGCGGAGTGGCGTGACTGTACCCCAGCTCCACTGTCAGCTGGGCTCGCCTTCGCCGCGTGAGAACGAATTCCCCCATCCGGAATGCTCCAATGATCCCCGCATTTTCCGTGCTTTTTTTTTTCTTCTTCTTCAACCCGTGCGGTCTGAAGAACCGCTATCGCAGCTCACGCACAGAGGCAGGAGGACATTCATTCTCTTTTCCTCTCTTTCTGCTGTGGGGAAAGTCCCCGGAGACTCCGCAGAGTCCCTCGACCCTCGAGCCCTCCCGATCTTCCGAAGTGAACGACCCCTTCAAAGGAAAGCGACCGCTTCTAAGCACAGCAGGTTCACTCCAGTTCGCTTCACGCTCCTCGTGGGCAGGAAGTGTGGCTCGGGGGAGGGTGATGTGTTTCTGGCTCTCTGTCTTGTGTTCCCGTCTTGGCTGACTGGAACCGACGGGTTGTCTCGCCTTCATCCTCTCTGCGACTGCCCTCTGGTTCTGTGCCCTTCGCCTGCTCCAAGGGTATGGAGGTTACGCGAAGATATGAGCGTCCTTCGTACTTAGGCGCTATGGTGCACATGCGTCATTGGGCTATTGTTCCTCATAGACAAAGTTATGCGGTTGCTTGATTGGACGTTTCCGCGTTCCTTTCGTTCGACAGAATGGGGCTTACTATCGGTCCGCACGGTCCACTATTTTTTCCCTCTCTTTTGGGCATTCGTCTGCTCTGCCGCCCCCTGTCGTCTTCAAGGTTTCTCAAGGTGAGCGACCAGGATTCATTTCACCACCTCGTGATGTTTCGATTTTGTTTGAATTTCTTCAGGGAGTAATACCGGTCCACTACGGATCGGGTGTGCTCCATAATTTGACACCCCTGATTTACGTTACACGAAATATGGTACAGCCCTTCTAACCTATCTCACAGTTGGCAGGTATCTCTCATGTATTGTAAAGGGAATGTACGTGGGTGAATATATACAAGATAGGCTTCAAACGTCTTCATTCTACCGTATCGGGAGAGTGAGAGGTGAGACTAGTGATTACAGAATACGATAAGCATAGTGCGACATTGAGTGAGGGCTCGAGGAGAACGAAACACAGCAAGAAATCAATCGACCTCCATTCTTGAGGCGAGGTCGCCACCCTGGCCCCCACGTTTTGGGCGACCACGACCGCGACCCCTGCCATTTCGACCACCCCTGGTAGACTGCTGGACATAGTCTTTAGGGTTGGTACCCGGGGGGGCGAGCAATACCTGGGCTCGTGAATCTTGAGCCATGATATCATCCGAGCGCAATTTTCTATGGCCATAATTAGCTCAGTGGATCGGAGTTCGCGAGCGGTTTTTTCCACGTACGATGTCGAGGAGGGAGTAATCAATGCATCCACACTCCCATCCTTCGCGGGCCCCACATCCAAACGGGCAGCAAGATTGACTGGCTGCCCTCCGACGCTCCTGACGACCAACGTCCTCCCATCCGCCGTCTCCCCATTGAATTTCTTGACAGCCGATAACGCATCTTTCTCTTCCTTAAAAACGAGTCGGACGACGACCGAGCCGTCGGTAGGCCCGGGCGACTGTACATAGCTTTTCACAATGGGTCCGCAACGTTTGAAAATCGCCTGCGCCACCGTACATCATCAGCACTTTGCCTCAAAGGGACAAGTTGAATAAACTGACCTCGACGTCATCGGCGGTTGTCCCTGCCACCAATCCCTTGACCTCAATCAAGTTACCCCTCACGCTTGCGCCCTTGATACTGATGTCCTTGGTCCCCGTCGCCTTCT
>Ga0307513_10009314_pt1 | contig 12433 bp, 4 predicted proteins | sample 15_EM_MG_FD_202174 | JGI IMG/M metagenome (GOLD analysis project Ga0307513, IMG submission 202174) | Populus trichocarpa ectomycorrhiza microbial communities from riparian zone in the Pacific Northwest, United States - 15_EM | ecosystem: Host-associated > Plants > Roots > Unclassified | place... | reverse complement strand
GTTCGGCGTGCGCTGGAAGGCGATCTTCGTCCCGTCGGGCGAGAAGGCGGGCATCCGGTCGTTGACGAGCGGATTGTTGGAGATGTTCGTCACATTCGTGCCGATTGGGGTCATCGTGAAGATCTGTGCGACGCCCGTGCGCGTGCTGCTGAAGGCAATCGTCTGCCCGTCGGGCGACCATGTAGGCTGGAAGTCGCCATCGAATGAGATCAGGTTTGCGTTCGTTCCGTCGTTGTTCACGACCCAGATGCCGCCGCCGCCACTTTGACCGCCGGAACTGCTGAAGGCGATCCTACTGCCATCGGGCGAGTAGGCCGGGAAGGTGCCAATCTGGGGCACGTTGGGTTCGGTGTTCAAGACCCCGGCATCGAGGTCAAAGGCAATGAGGCTGATCTTCTGGGCGTTGTTCACGAAGGCGAGACGCGGCCCGCCGGGGACGCGCTCCTGAGTCGTCGTGTTGATGCTGCGGGACTGAATGAGCGAGCCGCCAGCCGCAGGGACGAACGTCCCGTCGGGCGCGCTGTGCCCGGCTCTCAGCTCAAAGATTTGGCTGACGCCGCCGGTGACGCGGTTCTGGTGGCACTCGACGCACCCCTGCGCGTTGTAGACGGGGCCAAGCCCGTCGGCTATCTCCTCGCGCGCCTCGAACGCGGCGCGGTCGGCGTCGAACTGGGCCTGTGTGGTGAAGCCGTTGGTCAGATTGTCGAAGCTGGCAGGGGCCTCTGTCGGGCCGGACTGGCTCCTGACAGCCGGTGTGAACGCCTGCGAAATGACGAGCACCGAGGTGAAGAACGCGAGGGCAAAAAGCTTGAGAACTTTCATGGTTACTCCTTAGCTCGAAACCGCTGCCGGCTTAAACGGAAGCGGGGTTGACCGCCGAGGGCGGCCAGTGGGTGGGTGCGAGGCTTGAGAATTGGAAGCGAACCCTGGGATGGCAAAAGGTTAACGGCAACCGGGGTGGGTTGGGACGTGACCACGCCGGAGAAGATGCTCCCCGTGTGCTGCCCGACGAGAAGCGGCGGAATCGAGTGGCTTAAAGAGAAGAATAGGCGGGCCGTTCAAAAAACTGAACAACCGGAAGTCGCCTGTTGCTTTTCGCCGTCCTGAGGACGCAACTGGTATGCCCCGGAATCGGAGAGGCGGCATACTCATGGAAATGTCGGAATTTGTAAAAAGTGGCGGCGTGGGTGCGCGGGTCGGTGGGACGCGCCTTGAGGAATTTGGATTTTACGCCGCCGACTCTTTCAAAAATTTGGAGAGACAGCCGCAGCACTCGGCCAGTGACGGTCGGAAAAACTAATGCGGAAGAATCGGCTTCTGCGCGGAGCTTTACGCGCGCCGTCGGACTCGATATTAGCCTCGCGGTTCGCGCCTCAAAATAATCTTTGCAACACTATCGCCGTCTGTGCGGTCTTTACTGTGTCTTCCCTGTGGATGAGGCGGCGACCGAGGCTTCCAACGTCAGATAAGGTAATTGCCTGAAGCTGACGCCCTGCGAAGCGCTCTCGACGAAGACCATGTAAACGCCGTCCTGTGGGGGGGTGAGGTCGAGTTCGTAGACGCCTGCGCCGACCGACTTGGCGAAATCGCGCTTCTGCCAGATGCCGGGCGTGAGGAAGAAGAGCACGCGCACATCTTTGAGGTCGGATTTCACCTGCCCCGTCGCGGCGTCCGTCAGCTTGAAGCGAAGCTTGTAAGGCTCACTCGCGCGCAACGGTCGCCCGGTGTTCAGGTACTCGACGCGGAGCGCGACCCGCCGCTCCGCCTTCAAAGCCGGATTCGGCTTCGCCTCGGCCTCGAAGCAGTGGATGATGCGCGGCGAGTCCAGCAGGAATGAGACATCGTAAGCGCCACTGCGCGGCAGCTTGACGTTCGTCGTGAAGACGCCGCGCGACTCCTCGCGCAGACTGCGGTCAACGACCATCACGGCGCGCGGCTCACGTTTGTAGTTCTGGAAGTTGCCCATCGGCGCGGCCATGCCTTCGGAGTAGTAATAAATCATCTTGTCGGCGGGGTTCGCCACCAGCATCGTGTTGCCTTCGGGGGAGGCGACGAAGGCGTCGGCGAGGGTCGGGGCGTTGCGCGACGCGCCGGGAGCAAGTTGCCCGCCGGGGAACTTGGCAATATCAAGCTCGTTGCCGACCGTGCTCAGACGAATCATCGAAACTTCCTCCGTGCCCGTCGAGCGGACGTAGGCGAAAGCGCCGGTGAAGGCGACCTGATCCGGTCCCTTGCCGACGGGCGCGCTGTGCAGGAGGCGGTTAGTCGAGGCGTCGAAGACGTGAACAACCGACTGCGCCGCGTTCGGGACGAACCCGTAGCGCCCGCCCGGTGCGAAGCGAACGCCTTTCGCGCCGGGTTGCACGGCGATGCGCGCCGCGACCGTGTGGCTCTGACCGTCCACGACGGCGATGCTCCCGTCCATCTCACTGAGGACGTAGACGGCCTTGCCGAGCGGCGAGAAGGCCAGCGCAGTCGCCTGCGCGCCCGTCTTCACGTCCTTCAACTTCTTGAGCGTGGCTGTGTCGAGAATCGAGAGCGTGCCCGCGTCGCGGTTGGCGACGAAGGCGAACTTGTTGTCTCCGCCGAAGACGATCTCTTTGTGCCCCGCGCCGGTGGCGATGGTGGCGGCGGTCTTCAGCGAGGACGTGTCGATGACGGTCACGCCACTCTGCGCCCCTTCGCCGTCGATCCCGACCCACAGATATTTCTCGTCCGGCTGGAGGGCGAGGCGCGCAGGCTTCAAGCCCGCGTCGAGGTTAGCGACGACCTTCCATGTCGTCGTGTCCACGACGGCGACCTGATTAGCCTGTGGCATGCTCACGAAGAGCTTCGTGCGGTCGCGCGTCAAGGCCCAGTCCTCGCCCGGACTCTTGAGCATCACGAGCGTGAGCAACTTGCTGCCGCCGAAGCCGAGCAGCGGGTCGATGACCGAGATGTTCGGCTCGGGGTTGAGCGCAAGGATGTAATAGGTGTTGAGGTCTACGTCGGGGCGCGCGCGGAGGCTGCCCTGAAGAAACGACTGCACCTTCTCGCGGCAGCGTTGCGCGTCAGCCGCAGCCGCGCCCTCGCGCAGCGTTATCCACGCCGAAGGGCGGACGCCGGAGAGCGGAGTCCCGGTCGCCGTGTCGCGGACGCGGAAGCGCACCGTCGCCTCTTCCGCCGCCATCGGCGCGGAGCCTGTCCCGGCGGAGCCGACCGGCTCTAAGGTGAACTCGACCTCGATGCCTTCTTTAACAATCTTCTGCGGACCGCTCTTAACATTGCTCGACGAGGCGGCAGGCGTTGCCGTCTTCGGGGCTGTGCCGCCCGCGTCCTCCTGCGCGCCCACCGGGGCGGAGACGGCGGCGATGAGACATAAAAGGCGTGCGAGGTTAGAAAGATAAAGGCTCTTCTTTTTCATAAACTGCTTCATAAAATTTCTTCGGCTAAAATCTTGCTCATTTAAAAAGGCGCGGGCTTGACAATCCGGACGTTATCCGAAGAGTTTATCCTGTTTTCATTCTCGCCGCGCGCGGCGGCTTACTTTCATCTGTGGTTCATCTGTGAGGACACGAGAGGTGTCGCACGGGTCTGTCCGCGCCGAACAGTTGGCTGCCCCCGCTTCGCCCGCGCCACCGACCGGATTGCTTTCCGAGCTCCGGCGAGAGTAACGCGAGGACAGCCAACCGCTCTATGCGGCCCTTGCCCAGGGTCAAAGAACTTCTTCGTCGCGCGCAGCCCAACCAGCGGGGCGGCCCGCGACGAAGTGTGTGGTTAACAGTTCAGTTCTGCTGCGAGTCTAAGCACATCTGCTGCAACATCTGATCCGTGCAGTACATCCCCTTCGGGCACGTCCCGCAGGTGGTGGGCGGCGGCGGCTCATAGGTCAACTTCGGGTTGACGCGGAAGATACCCCACATACCACCGTCGAACTGGAAGGACTGGAAGGTGCGGTATAGATAATCACCCGGCACACCGAACGCGCCGCCAGCCCCGTTCTTGAGCAGGAAGTCGAAGTGGCTGCCCGGCCCGACGCCGTACTGCGAGCCTTTCCACTCGGAGAGCGGATTGCTGCCGAGTTGGCTGGAGGAACCGACGTAAGGCTCCTCCTCCCAGATGTGCCCGTGAACCATGAACACGTTGTTGCGCGCGTGCCCGGCGGGATGGACGAGGCGCATGCGCACCTGCTGGCCGACCTGAGCCGTGAAGACGGGCGTCACGGGGTCGCCCCCGACTTGCGTGTTCGACAACACGTTGGTGAAGTCGTAATCGCGCGTCGGGATGCGCGGGTCGTCCGGCTCACTGTTGAGCGGGGTGTCAGGCTCGAAGCCCATCCGCTTCCAGAGCGGCTCGGTGCGATAGTTAATCGCCTTCTGCCCGGAGTCCTCCGCGTCCTCGGCTTCAGCCGTGTTCGGCACCGCGATGCCGTTGACCGTCGTCGTGGTCGCGCCGAACCCGTCGTAGCGCATGTTGATGTCGTTCTGGAAGATCATCACGAACTCCCGGAAACTCCCCGAGCCGCTGTTGACCGTAGCCTGCGCGCGTGAAGTCGTGCCTTCCGTCCAAGTGGAGTTCATCGGCTCGACGATGAGCGCGCCGACCGCGCCCTTGTTCGAGTGCTTGATCGGGTCGGACGAAGTCAGGCTCGTCGAACCGAACTCAATCGGAGTGGCGATGCCCAGAGCGGCATCGTCGGGCGAGACATCTCCCATGTACCACTGGTACGAGACGCTCTGACCGGGGCCAGCCGTCTGCTTCGGATTGAAGCCGACGTTGACGCCGTTGCTGCGCGTCACGTCGAAGAAGACATTCTGCGCATGCAGGCCGACCTGACTGGAGGGCTTGACCTGATTGGCGTTGAAGTTCTCGACGATCATCGGCATCGTGTTGAAGCCGTTGAGGTCGGCCTGCGTCGCCGTCGCAGGCAGCCGGTTGGTGAGCGTGACATCGAGACACTCGCCGGCGCGGGCGCGCAGGATGAGCGGCTCGACGGGCACGCCCGCCTTGAGCTTGCCGAGGCTGTCGAGGTCTTCCGAACGGAAGAAGATGATCGCCGTCGGGTCGTGGAGTTTGCCGCCGTTATCGGTGCGCGAGTTATAGACGAGCGTCCCGCCGGTCAGAGCCAGCTTCGCCGTCGTCGCCGTGACGTTGATCGCCCTGGGCGTCACCGTCTTCGGGCAGACGCCGCTGAAGTCGCTCTGGTTGGTGAACGCCTTGTCCTTGCTCGTGTTGTTCGGCAACGTTGCGAGGTCGGCTTTGTTCGCCTTGTAGACACGCATCAGACCCCAGAGGCCGTTCCACTGGTCGTCCACAGCCACGCCGGGCGTGTAGAGATAGTCGGCGTGCCCGTTCGTCAGGTCGTACTTGCGCGGCAGCTTCGGCACGATGAACTCGTAGTGCTCCGAGATGCCCATCATCTGATTGTTGCGGTAGCCGGAGTTAGGGTCTGACGGCTCGAACTTCCACTTGATGCCGTGGACGCCGAAGTTGTGACCCTCTTCGTGCGCTCCGACGAGGATGCGGATTTGCACCTTGTCGTCCTCATAGGCGCGCAGGAGCGGCGTGTAGGGGTCGCCCGGCTCGACATCAGGCGTGAGGTCTTGATAGTAGGGCGGCTGCTCGTTGAAGCGCGTGTCGGCGCGTGTGACATTCGAGCGGTAGACGTGCGAGAGGTCGCCCGCCTCGCCCGCCGCCTGCGTGTTGGTGCTCGGGTTGCGCACGCGGAGCGGAATCGGCTCGTTGCGGTAGTTGACGCTCATCGTGCCAACGTCCGCCGCCGAGACGGCCTCGGGACACGGCAGCGACGCGCCGCCGGGGCAGATGGTGGCCGGCTTGACGATGTAGGGCAAGCCCACCTCGTCCTTCGCGGGCGGGTTGATCGGCCTGCCTTCCGGCGTGTAGGCGAGTTGGAAGTCGGAGAACTCCAACAGGAACTCGCGGTAGCTGTCGGCGACGACGGAGGTCAGAATGTCGGCTCGCCAACTCGTCGGGCCGCCGTCGGAGCGCGGCGTGATGCCCGCACCGCCGAAGACGACACCCGTATCGGGATTGCGCCACTTCGAGCCGGTCGGCTCGACGACGAGTCCGGCGTAGAGGCCGGCCTGCTGGTGCGTCGAGGGGCCGAAGTGGTCGTGCGTGAAGACGGTGCGCAACGTGCGGTCGACGCGCCCGTTGTTGAGCACGTTGTCAACGTACCAGCGTTGCACCGTGGTCTGCGCGCCGAGCGTCTTGAGCGTCGGGTGAGCCTTCGCGACCGGGCAAGTAAAGCTACCGTCGCGCGCGTCGCCCGAGTCAACGCCGATGCAGTTGTTGAACTTGCGGATCGCGTGGATGCGCTCGATGACTTCCTCGGGACTGAACGTGCCGTCCTCGTAGTTGAAGCCGTTGCCCGCGCCGTCCGAAGAGGTCACGTCGAACTTCACGAGGTGGATGTGCTGACCCATGATGTCGGTCGGCGTGCGCACCTGAAAGTCGTCCTGCGTGTAGACGCGCGGGACGAGGTTGGTGTGATAAAAGGTGACGCAGTCGTTGGTGTTGGCACGGATGAACAAAGGCTCCGGCGTGCGCGTGCCGTTGAGCGTCGGGAGCACATCGTCCCACAACACGGAGATGCGCGACTGCGGGAAGTGCCAGCCGGCCTTGTTGATCTTCAAGTCGAGTTGAATGTTCGCGCCCTTGTAGGTGCGAGCCGCACCGGCAGCGCCGCCGGTGTCGTTGACGCACGGGTCGGCGAAGGGCGCGCCCTTGACCGCGGGGCGACCATTGGTGATGAAGTTGGCCGTGAGGCCGTTGGGGAGCGTCGTCGAGCCGTCAGACGTAAAGCTCGCGTGATTGCGCACGGCGTGGAAGGCCATTGCTGCCTGCTCGGTGGCTGTCCCGGCTTCGGGGACGGCGGTGGCCTGCGCGGTGATGAGCGTCTTGTCGAAGTCGAGGCGCGCCTTGTTCAGGTCGAACGCCGGAAGTTGCTCCTCGTGGTGAGCAACCTGACCGCCGATGATGACGTGGCGGGGGAGTCCGCCGTCGTCCACTGTATCAAGCGGCGGGTGCGGCGGGCGGTGGCCGGCGACGCCGGGGATATAGAACGGGTAGCCCTGAAACGTGGCGTCGGGCATCGGGGCCAGCGCGAGGCCGGGGAGCGGGATGATGGCCGGGATCGGCGTCCCGGCAGAGATCTCGCCGTCAGGCAGCTTGCGCGAGCCGGCGACGGGGATGCCAGCCGTGGTCAACGCCGTGCCTGCCTCGAACGCGTCGTGGACGCGCCAGAGTTCCCACATGCCCTGCGCGAAGTGCGGGTAGAAGTGGCAGTGGAAGATCGAGTCGCCGGGCGTCTTGTTGCGGTTGCCGGAGCCGCCGTGTGCGATCTCGGTCGTGAACGAGTAGCCAGGTCCGAGGGCTTGGCTGTCCAGATAAGAAGAATTGTCGCTGTCAGGCGTGTGTAGCCATTGATGCGCGTGGAGGTGGTGGATGTGGTGCTCCGACGGCCCGGCATGCACGACGCGCATCTTGACGTGGTCGTTCATGTAGCTGTGATGCACGTTCGACGGATCGTCGGGAAACAGCACTTTGGTCGCTTTCGCTCCCTTGCGCAGGTTGCCCGCGGCGTCTTTGGCGTTGGCCGGGACATCCACGAGTTGCGCCGGGTCGCCGATGGCCCAAGAGGAAAGGAAGAACTCTTCGTAGAGACAGTCGTTGCACTTTGCCATCGGGCCGACGCCGAGACGGTTGGCGAGAATCTCCGAGCCGATGCCGCCCGTGCCGTAATTGATGGCGAAGGCGTCGCGGACGCTGTGCAGCGTGTGCGACAGAACGGGGTCTTCAAACTCCGGGAAAGCCTGCACGGCTTTGATCTCGTCGTGGTAGACGACCGTGAACTCGCGGAACGGTTGGTCGCGGTCCGGCTCGGTCAGGTTCGCAACGTACGTGCCTGCCGGGAAACGACCCTTGAGCGAGGCGTCGCTCGGGCTTGACCCGGTGATGATGGCGTTCAGGTCCGAGTGGACGATGTTGTTGTTGGCGTCGAGCATCCGCAGGATAGGCGTGCCGGCGGCACGGTTCTGGCCGGACGGGTAGACGGCATCGTAATCAATGACGGGATGAGTGCCGCCCGTTGTCATCGCCACCCCAGCCGCGTCCTTTTTGGTCGCGAGGGTGATCTCTTTGGCGGTGACCTGCGAGCGGAACCACTGCGCTCCGCGCTTCTCGACGTTGACTGCGCCGAAAAGCCCCATCGCAATCGAGCCGCCGTTGCCCTCACCGCCGGTTGTCGCGGCGGTCGAATAGAGGAGGTGGCTGCCCTCACGCTCGGCATAGTAGGTGTAGACCGCCGAGCTGCCGGGGCCAACCAAACTGCTCTGGTTCTTGCCCACGTTCGAGCCGTCGCTCAGAATGCTGCCGACGAGTTGGAGGCCGACGACGTGAGCCGAGGCGGTGCGCGTCGCGGGCTGATTATCGTCAGCCCGGTTCGGGTCGAGGAGGTTCTGAAAAGAAATCTGTAAGCAGTCGCCCGCGTTCATGCGCAGCGCGAGCGGGCGTGGTCGCTTGTAGGCTTTCAGCTTGACGTTGCCGGCCACAAGCCCCTGCGTCGCGTCTGCGGGGGTCACGTCGCGGCGCAACGCGAACATCATGCCCGCCGGGTTGACTGCGCCCAGACGGTTATAGGTGATGACTTGATCGAACGCGACCACATCCGCTTTGATCGTGCGTTCACAGACGGCGGCGGCCTCGAGAGTCTGTAGGGGCGACTCGGTCGGCGGGGGCATCGTCTCAGTCGGCATGGGTATCGTCGCAGCCTGCGTCGGCACAGTTTCGCTACTGCTGCTGACCGGCTCTGCGGTTGCGGCGGGCGCGGGCATCACTACCGGTTCTGTCGTCGGCGTAGGCATCACTACCGGCTCTGTCGTCGGCGCGGGCATGGTTGCCAACTCTGCGGTCGGCTCGGCCATCGTCTCGCCGTCGGCGTTGACCGGCTCTGCGGTCGGTTCTGTCGCAGTCGTCTGAGCACCTGCGCTCCCGACCAGTGCCAACGACATGATGATCACCGCTCCGAAAAACAAGAGGGTTTTGTACCAATGTCGGTTAATGTTCATGGGGTTCATTGTCTTCCGTTTCTTTGGTGGGGGAGGGAGAATCCCTCCGGGAATCGTTAATGAGGTCTATGTCGCTCGCTTCGGCTTGTTGTTAATCTTCCCCTCGGCCTTCGAGAGCCTTCGAGGACTCCGCGTTGTTTGAGACGTTCGCTGAAATCCTCAAAACAAGTTTCTTTGCTGGCGTTCGTCGCCGGACGCTTTGGCTCTGGGGTCAGCTTTCGTCACGTGTGAGCAGAATTCGAGAGAGGCGCTAACAGAGAAATAATCCCTCTCTTTCGCCGCACAGTTATCGACATCCGGTCGTCTCGACCGTCAGTATGTGTCCGTGTTGTGGTTGAGTAAGGCTGAAGTTAGGTCGCCCTGCTTGGATAAATAGGCAGGCTATATCGTTCACATAATTGCAACACATCTGCAACTAAGCAAGCCGCGTGCCTTCATTCCTTAACCGCGTTGTAACGGAATAACAATATGTTTCCGGCGTACAGCACAAGAAAGCGTGTTTCACCACGCATCACGTGCGCTGCAAGTATGTTTCATTATGAATCACGGCGATGTCTTCATGCGGAGAAGGGGTGGGAAGGTCGAGGGTGGACGCCGAATTTATGAGGGCTATGCTATGGGGTAGGTATTATTGCAAAAATATTTTAGCCACAATTATTTGTAGTGAAGAGTATGTAGTTGCCTCGGTATCCCGTGCAGGCAGAATGGTTTGCAACATTACCCTGCCGGGACAGGCAGTTTTCACACGTGAAGATTATGCCTGTCCCGCTTCACATCCCGCCGCCTTACTTTTCGCCATTATCAGCGCGGGGCTAATTCAATAACTCGCATCGGCGTGACATGCTATTTCCACCAGTCGAAAGAGAACGTCAGGCCGAGAAGGTGAGAGTTGAATTTCTTCTCCGGGTCGTTCGAGTTGCGGGTTTCATACTTGTAATTAAGACTCATACGCAGGTCTGGCCGGACAGGTCGCTCATATAACACATCAAAGGTCCACCTTTGATCACGTCTCGGCACGCGCACATCGTCAACCTTCACTTGGCGTGAATAGAGACGCGGCGCGTAGCGCACGTCAACAGTCAGAAGGTCTCGACGCTCCCTGAACAGCGGCGTCGTATACTGCGCGCCGTAGGTCCAGCGCACGTAACGATCCTTCGGGTCTTGGGAGCGGTTCTTATCGTAGCGATAAAGAATCTCCCACCCGCGCCCGCCCTTCAACTTCTGATCGAATCTGGCTCCGAGGTACGGGTCGATGGAGTTCTTTCCGATGTCGTCGAGCGGGTAGCGTTTCAGCCGGTATGCGCCGAAGAGCCGCAGCCGATTATTGGGGTTGACGCGATATTGAAGTTGCTCTTCGAGAGAATACTGATTATTAACGTCACGGTCTTCGGACGAACCTTTCAGCGACATCTCGCCGATGGTTCGCAGTAGCAAACGGCGCGTGAGTTGGCGACGGTAAGAGGCCGTGAGGTACTGGCTCACACGATCATACTTGGTCGAATTCGTGTACCGGTGAAAGCCGACTTCGTAGCTAGCTTCAAACGACGGCTTCTCCGGGTCGTTCACCACATGCAGACCGAGGCTCGGGATGAGGCCGAAAGAGCGCCGCACCGGCTCCTCATCCTCTATGTTCGAGTCGAAAGCGGTGCTCACAGACATAGTGAGCCAGACGCGAGGCCGCGCGCTCTCCGTCTCGTCCTGCGGCTTGCTGCGCGCGGACGACTTCTTTTTAGCGGACGACTTCTTTTTAGTGGTCGTCGCTTTACGCGCAGAGGTCTTCACCTGCGTCTCGCTTTGCGCAATAGCCGGGCAGACGAAAAGAAGGATAGCTATGGGCGTAATCAAATATTTTCTCATGTTTATTTCCTTACTGCCGTCGAAAGCATCACGTCGTACTGCCGTCGAGGGGTTATCCGATTTGGAAATTCCCGCGTGCCGACTTGCGATAAATTGCTGACCAGATGCTCCATCAGATAGCAATGCGCGTTCGGGTGAGAGGCGAGCAAAGCCAGCAACTCATTCGCCCGTCGTAGTTCGTCCTCGTCCATCAAAGCGTGATGAAACATGATCCCGACGCGCTCGGACGTTCTGACGGCGATGGCAAGCGCCGTCCCTAATTGATCGAAACTTAATCGCAGGCCCTTCCGGCGCGCGAACCAATCAATGGTCACGGGTAGTTCCAGAAGTCCGTCGAGGGCAAGGGGCATGGCGGTCGCGTCCCGCGACAGGATGCGAAATCCTGCTCGTCGCAAGCACTCGCCCGTAGCCGGGGTGCAGCGATTCCACGGGGGAGTAAAGATGGGGCTGACCAGAGCGCCGAACAGGTCGGAAAGTCTTTCCTTACCGGATTCAATGTCTCTTAGCTGAAGCGCCGCTTCTCGCGTGTCGCCGAACTCACACTTGCGCCCTTCCGTCTCATGATTCAGGTGGGCAAAGCCATGTTGATGAATTCCCAGATTGACCGGCGCGGCCTCTACGCGAGAACGGAGTTCGCGCGCCAGACCCGCAGTGAGCGCGGAGGGAATTGCTGCGACATCCATCGGTAAGGAGTGGTGGGCGAACAGATCGAGCAGTTCAAAGAGTCGATCATCCATCCAACCGGCGTCGTCGTCGCGGAAAAAGAAAGCAACCCCTTGCGGCGCAGTGTCGAGATTGCGGCGCAGATCATCGAGCCACGAGTTCATGTGTATACCTCCCGCGCGCTCGAATGAGTGTCGCCCGGCGCACACTCTTTTTTGCGACCAGCCCTGATCAGTGATTCGACGAGACGCGCCGTGTTACGCGCGCCCTCTAAATCGAGTTGCAGCGGTCGGGGAACGAAATCGAGCAGCCCGCGTATCTCCGCCGCCAGCCTGTCAATCTTCAAGTGCTCTTGTTCAAGCACGCGAATAGCCCCGCGAGCTTCGAGCCTTCGTGCGCGCTTCAACTGTTCGTCTTCAAGGCCGTCGGCGAAAGGGACTACGAGCGCAGGTGTCCCGGCCCGCAGGATGTCGAGGGCTGTGTTGTAACCGCACTGGCTGATCGAGGCGGCAGAGCCGCGCATCTCGGATGAAAGGTCGGGGACGAATCGCTTCACGCTCAAACCGGGCTGACCCTGCGCGGCGACGCGCAGCGACGCCCATGCTGCTTCAGGGAGAAACGGTCCCGTGACGATCTTCATTAGAACGTCATCCGTCTGTTTGAGCAGCGGGTAGGCGGCTACGGCTGTGCGAAAGAGAGTGTCTCCGACAATCCCGCCGCCTGCCGAGACGATGATCTGCCGCTTCCCTTTCGACACGGCGACGCGCTCCCCGCCCGCGTCCGGCTGGACGAATCCGGTGTAGTAAATCGGAGTCCGCAAAGACGAGAACGAGAGCAACGATTCT
>Ga0307513_10009312_pt1 | contig 12435 bp, 10 predicted proteins | sample 15_EM_MG_FD_202174 | JGI IMG/M metagenome (GOLD analysis project Ga0307513, IMG submission 202174) | Populus trichocarpa ectomycorrhiza microbial communities from riparian zone in the Pacific Northwest, United States - 15_EM | ecosystem: Host-associated > Plants > Roots > Unclassified | place... | reverse complement strand
TCTCCGACCACGCCGACTGGGACGAGCTCACCGCAACCGTCGACGAGCTGCGCCCCGGTGAACTCTGGATCACCCATGGCCGCGAAGAGGCGCTGGCGAGGTGGTGCGAACTGCACGGCGTCCCGGCCCGCGCGCTGGCGCTCGTGGGCTACGAGGAAGAGGACGACGACTAGTGCGCGCCTTCGCCGAACTCCTCGACCGGCTGTCGCTGACCGGGTCGCGCAACGCCAAGCTGACGCTGGTCCGCGACTACCTGAAGGAGACGCCGGATCCCGACCGCGGCTGGGCGCTGGCCGCGCTCACCGGCGATCTCGCCTTCGACGCGGCCAAGCCGGCCTTCATCCGCAAGGCCGTGGAAGCGCGGATGGATCCGCAGCTCTTCGGGTGGTCCTACGACTATGTGGGCGACCTGGCCGAGACCGTCGCCCTGGTGTGGCCGGCGAAGCCCGGCGCCAACCGCGAGCCGGAGCTCTCCGAGGTGGTCGACGCCTTGCGCGGCGCGAGCCGGGCGGAGGTGCAGACGCTGATCGAGGGCTGGCTGGACGCGTTGCAACCCACCGGCCGCTGGGCGCTCCTGAAGCTGATGACCGGCGGCTTGCGCGTCGGGCTGACGGCGCGCCTGGCAAAACGCGCGGTGGCCGAGATGGGCGGCGTCGAGCCCGCCGAGATCGAGGAGCTGTGGCACGCCCTGGACCCGCCCTACGAGGATCTCTTCGCCTGGCTGGAGGGGCGCTCGGATCGTCCGTCTTCGGAGAACCCCGGCCGCTTCCGCCCCGCCATGCTGGCCCAGGCGATCGACGAGGCGGTGGACTTCGCCAGGCTCGACCCCGCCGACTACGCCGCCGAGTGGAAGTGGGACGGCATCCGCGTCCAGGCGGTGAACGAGGGCGGCGTGCGCCGGCTCTACACCCGCACCGGCGACGACATCTCCAAGACCTTCCCCGACGTGGTCGACGCGCTCGACCAGGAGGGGGTGATCGACGGCGAACTGCTCGTGCTGCGCGACGGCAAGGTCGCGTCCTTCGCCGACCTGCAGCAGCGGCTGAACCGCAAGACCGTCGACGCCAGGACCATGGCGGCCTTCCCCGCCGGAATCCGCGCCTACGACCTGCTGTCGGAGGGCGCCGAGGACACCCGGACCTTGCCCTTCGCCGAGCGCCGCAAACGCCTGGAGGCCTTCGTGGCGCGTGAAGCCACCTCGCGGATCGACCTCTCGCCGATGCAGCCGTTCGCGAGCTGGGCCGAGATCGCGGCCCTGCGCGCCACCCCGCCCGCCGGCGACCCGCAGGTCGCCGAGGGCCTGATGCTGAAGCGCTGGGATTCGATCTATGAGGCCGGCCGGCCGAAGGGGCCGTGGTTCAAGTGGAAACGCGACCCGTTCCTGATCGATGCGGTGCTGATGTACGCCCAGCGTGGGCACGGGAAGCGCTCCAGCTTCTATTCCGACTACACCTTCGGGGTGTGGACTGAGGACGACGGCGGCAAGCGGGTCCTGACCCCGGTCGGCAAGGCCTATTTCGGCTTCACCGACGACGAGCTGAAACAGATCGACAAGCACGTGCGCGACAACACCGTCGAACGCTTCGGCCCGGTCCGCTCGGTCCGCGCCGAGCCGCTTAGCGGCCTGGTGTTCGAGGTGGCCTTCGAAGGGCTGCAGCGCTCCACCCGCCACAAGTCCGGCGTCGCCATGCGCTTCCCCCGGATCAGCCGTATCCGCTGGGACAAGCCCCCCGGCGAGGCCGACGAACTGACCACGCTGGCGCGGATGCTGGAGCAGATGGAGGGGCGCTAGTCGCCCTTCGGCCCGAGGTAGCCGGGCCCGTAGACCGCCTCGCGGATGTCGTGGTGCAGGGTCCCGTCAAAGGGCAAGGTCTGGACGAAGAAGACCGTCGTGAGCTTGTTGGCCGGGTCGACCCAGAAGAGCGTCGTCTCCGCCCCGTCCCAGAAGAACTCGCCCACCGCGCCGCGGTTTTCCTTGGCCGTCTGCGGCTGGGCTGTGCGCACCGCGAAGTCGAAGCCGAAGCCCACCGAGCCCTTGCCGGGCAGGAAGAACCGCTCGGTCACCCTGGGGTCGAGCTGGTCGGTGGCCATCAGCTTCACGGTCGAGGGCTTCAGGATGCGAACGCCGTCCAGCGTTCCGCCGCCCAACAGCATCCGCGAGAACCGCATATAGTCGTCGATCGGCGCGGCCAGCCCCGCCCCGCCCATGGTCAGGCGCCGCGGCCCGAAGTTGAGCGCCCGGGTCTTGGCGTCAGGCTGGCGGGCCAGCTTGCCGTCGCTTCCCTTGACGTAGGTGGCGGCGAGGCCGCCGAACCGGTCTTCGGGCTGCGTCCAGCCGGTCTCCTTCATGCCCAGAGGGTCGAGAACATGGGCGCGGACATAGGCCTCGAACGGCTGGCCGCTCAGCGTCTCGACCAGCAGCGCCTGGACGTCGACGCCCACGCTGTAGCTCCACTCCCGGCCCGGATCGAACAGCAATGGCAGCTTGCCCATCCGCCGACCGAACTCGGGCAGATCGTTGGCGAGGTTCAGCGGCTCGGCCTTGCGGAATTCCGCGTCCGCGGGCGTGCCCTTCATCCCGTACGAGAAGCCCGCGGTGTGACGCAGGATGTCGCGGATCAGGATCGGGCGGTCGGCGGCGCGCCAGGTTGGCTGGCCGGCGGCGTCCTTGCCGGCATAGACCCGCATCTCGGCGAACTCGGGCAGGTAGCGCGAGAGCGGATCGTCCAGCCCGAACTTGCCCTGCTCCCAGAGCTGCATCAGCGCCACGCCGGTCACCGGCTTGGTCATGGAGAAGATCTGGACCATCGTGTCCCGGGTCATCGGCCGGCCCGCCTCGCGGTCGGCGAAGCCCCTGGCGCCGAAATAGCGTTCCTGCCCGTCCTGCCAGACGAGCGCCGAGACCCCGGCGGCGCGGCCGCTGGCCACCATGTCGGCGAGCGCCCGGTCGATCCTGGCCTTGTCGATGCGCACCGGTCCGGCGGTCTGGGCCGACGCGGCCGTCTTCGGACTGGCGGCGAAGGCCGGCGTCGCCGCCAGCAGGAGCATTGCGGCGCCGATGGTGGCGGGTATCGGCTTACGCATAGGCGTGTCCCCCAAGGATTTTCTGGGAGCGTAACCGTTGGATCGCGCCGTGGGTATGGGCGGTGCGCTCAGCCCGGCAGGAGGGCCTCGTCGGCCAGGAACTGCCTAAGGTCGTCGCCCTCGAAGAGCACGCCGCGGATCCCGGCCCGAAGCGCCGCCTCCAGGTCCGAGGGCTTGTCGCCGATCAGGAGCGAGCGGTCCTTGTCGATGGGCCACTCCCTGAGCGCCCGCAGGATCATCCCCGGGTTCGGCTTGCGGTCCGGCGGGTCGGGATGGCGATAGGCGTCCAGCTTGGCGTCGGGGTGGTGCGGCGCGTAGTAGAAGGCGTCGATCCGTCCGCCTGTCGCGGCCAGGTCCTCGGCCATCCGCGCGTGCAAGGCGTGGACGTCGGCCTCGGTGTAGTAGCCGCGCCCGACGCCCGACTGGTTGGTCACCACGATCACCAGCCAGCCGGCCCTGTTGAAGGTCGCCACCACCTCGCGCGCGCCGGGGATCCAGTGGAAATCTTCCCAGCGATAGACGTAGCCAGGGTCCTCGTTGAGCACCCCGTCACGGTCGAGGAACAGCGCGGGGCGGAGCGGACTGGCGGGCGGCGTTTCTGGCACGCCCCGAGTATAGCCGCGCCCGCGGCCCCGGTGCGATTTCAAAAAGCCCGGATCGCGGTCTAAGGTCGCCGCCTCGCCCAATTTCGAGGCCGTCCTTGTCCGCATCGCCGCCCGCCGTCCTGACGCTCGCCCCGGTTTTGGAGTTGGAGGGGCTGAAGGTCGATTTCGACACCCACGACGGCGTGGTGCATGCGGTCCGCGGCGTCTCGCTTTCCATCCCGCGCGGCCAGACCTTGGGCGTGGTCGGCGAGAGCGGGTCGGGCAAGAGCCAGACCTTCATGGCGGTGATGGGCCTGCTGGCCCGCAACGGCCGCGCCTTAGGCTCGGCGAAGTTCCAGGGGACCGAGCTGCTGGGCCTGAAGCCTGCGGAGCTCAACCGCATCCGCGGCTCGAAGATGACCATGATCTTCCAGGACCCGCTGACTGCGCTGACGCCCCACGTGCGCATCGGCGAGCAGATCGCCGAGCCGCTCCGGCTTCACCTCGGCATGTCCGGTCGCGACGCCCGCGCCCACGCCAGGCTCTGGCTGGAGAAGGTGCGCATCCCGGACGCGGCGCGCCGCCTGCGCCAGTATCCGCATGAGCTTTCCGGCGGCATGCGCCAGCGGGTGATGATCGCCGCGGCCATGGCCGGCGGGCCCGAGCTGCTCATCGCCGACGAGCCCACCACCGCCCTCGACGTCACCGTCCAGGCCGAGATCCTCGACCTGATGGCCGAGTTGCAGCGCGAGACCGGCACGGCCATGGTGCTGGTCACCCACGATATGGGCGTCATCGCCCGCCTCGCCGACCGGGTCTGCGTGATGAAGGACGGCGCCTACGTCGAGGAAGGCTCGGCGCAGGACATCTTCGCCCGTCCGCAGACGGACTACACCCGCGCCCTGCTGGCCGCGATCCCGCGCCTGGACCGCGCCGACCGTGGCGGCCGCCCGACGCCCCGCCCCGCCAGGCCCGACGCCCCGGTGGTGGTCGAAGGCTCCGACGTGAAGGTCTGGTTCCCCGTGGGCGGGGGCCTCTTCGGCAAGACGCGGGACCTGCGGGCCGTCGACGGCGTCTCCTTCCAGGTGCGCCAGGGCGAGACCCTGGGCGTGGTCGGCGAGAGCGGCTCGGGCAAGTCGACGCTCGCCCGCGCCGTGCTGAACCTGATCCCGCCCACCGCCGGCGCGGTCACCCTGATGGGCCGCGACATCACCCACGCTCAGCGCGAAGAAATGCGCGCGGCCCGACGCGACCTGCAGATCGTCTTCCAGGACCCGCTGGCCAGTCTCGACCCGCGCATGACCATCGGCGACTCGATCGCCGAGCCCCTGCAGGTGTTCCGTCCCGACCTCGACCGCGCCGGCCGCGACGCCGAGGTCGCCGCCATGATGGCTCGGACGGAGCTCGATCCCGGCCTGATCAACCGCTATCCGCACGAGCTCTCCGGCGGCCAGAACCAGCGGGTGGGCATCGCCCGCGCCATGATCCTGAAGCCGAAGCTGGTGATCTGCGACGAGGCGGTCTCGGCCCTCGACGTCTCGATCCGCGCCCAGATCATCGACCTCCTGATCGATCTGCAGAAGGAGATGGGCCTGGCGATGATCTTCATCAGCCACGACCTGGCGGTGGTGCGCGAGATCAGCCACCGGGTGCTGGTGCTCTACATGGGCCGGGTGGTGGAACTGGCCGACCGCGACCGGATCTACTCAGCGCCCCGGCACCCCTACACAAAAGCCCTGCTCTCGGCCGCGCCGATCCCCGATCCGGCCATCGAGCGCACCCGCAAGCGCCTGAAGCTGGCGGGCGAACCGCCGAGCCCGATGGACCCGCGCGCCGCCTTCCGGTTCCTGCCCTCCCGCCTGCCGGTGGACGGAAGCGCGCCGGTCCTGCCGCCGGCGCTGCGGGAGGTCGCGCCCGGCCACCTGGTCGCGGAGTTCGACCCGCCGGCCGAAGCGGCTTAGGGCGAAGGCCGATGGTCACGATCACCCCCGTCCTGATGTCCGGCGGCGCGGGCACGCGCCTGTGGCCGCTGTCGCGCAAGGCCCGGCCCAAGCAGTTCCACGCCCTGGGCGGCGACAGGACCCTGATCCAGCAGACGGCCCTGCGGGTCACCGGCCCGCTGTTCGGCCCGCCGATGGTGGTCTGCAACGTGGCCCACGCCGACCTGGTGCGCGAACAGCTCGCCGCGGTCGGCGTCCCGGCCAGGACGCTGATCCTCGAGCCGGAAGGCCGCAACACCGGGCCGGCCGCCGCCGTGGCCGCCGCCATCGCCGGCCAGGACGACCCCGACGGCCTGGTCCTCCTGCTGCACGCCGACAATCTGGTGGCCGACGTCGACGCCCTGCATCGCGCCATCGAAGCCGGGATCCCGGCGGCCGAGGCCGGCGCCCTGGTGATCTTCGGTATCACCCCCACCGGTCCGGAGACCGGCTATGGCTACATCCGCGCCGCCGCGGGCGAAGGCCCGGTCCGCAAGGTCGCCCAGTTCGTCGAGAAGCCCGACCTCGCCACCGCCCAGGCCTACGTCGCCGACCCGGCCTACAGCTGGAACGCCGGCATGTTCCTGTTCAGGCCCAGCGTCTTCCTGGCCGAGGTGCGCCGGCTGGCCCCCGAGCTGGCCGCCGCGGCGGACGTAGCCGTGGACCAGGCGATCCGCGAGGCCTGGGCGGTGCTGCTGGGCCCGGCCTTCCTGCGCAGCCCGGCCGTGGCCATCGACACCTCGGTCTTCGAGCTCACCGAAAAGGCTGTGGTGGTTCAGGCCGACATCGGCTGGAGCGACGTGGGCAACTACGACGCGCTCTGGGCCGGCGCCGAGAAGACCGGCTCCAACGCTTTCAGTGGCCCGGTGATCGCCGCCGGAACCGAGGGGTCGCTGGTGATCAGCGACGGCCCGACCGTGGTGGTCTCGGGCGTCGAGGGCCTGGCGGTGATCGTCGAGAACGGCGTCGTCCTGGTCACCCGCCGCGACGACCCCTCAGCCGTCCGCGCCGCCGTCGAGGCGATCAAGGCCGCGGGTCGGGAAGACCTTCTCTGACCCCCGATCTCGTCATCCTCCGGTCAGCCGCAGGCTGATCCGGGGACCCAGGCGGCCGCATTCCAGCTTGGAGCTCGGCTTGGGTCCCCCCGATCGCCTCTTCGGGCGCCCGGAGGATGACGAGGCTGGGGGTTCGGAGGGGGCCCGGCTTCGCACCTGCACAGGCGTCGATTGCCCCGGCGCGGCCCCGCCGTTAGGTTGCGCCCCTTTTCCGACCCCCAGCCGGCTTCCCCATGACCCTCGCCTTCGAAGACATCCTCGCCGCCAGGGACCGGCTGCAGGGTCATATCGAGCGGACGCCCTGCCGCCATTCGCGCACCCTCTCCGAGATCACCGGGGCCGAGGTGTGGGTGAAGTTCGAGAACCTGCAGTTCACCGCCGCCTACAAGGAGCGCGGCGCGCTCAACAAGCTGCTGCAGATGGGTGAGAACGTCAGGAAGCGCGGCGTCATCGCCGCCTCGGCCGGCAACCACAGCCAGGGCCTCGCCTATCACGGCTCGCGGCTGGGCGTGCCGGTGACCATCGTCATGCCCAAGTCGACGCCCTTCGTGAAGGTGCAGCAGACCCGCGCCTTCGGGGCCGAGGTGGTGATCGACGGCGAGACCTATGACGAGGCGTCCGGCCACGCCATGAAGCTCTGCGAGGATCGCGAGCTGACCTTCGTCCACCCGTTCAACGATCTCGAGGTCATGGCCGGGCAGGGCACGGTGGCGCTGGAGATGCTGGAAGAGGTGCCGGACCTGGAGATCCTGCCGATCCCGATCGGCGGCGGCGGGCTGATCGCCGGCATGGCGACGGCGGCCAAGCATGTGAAGCCGGACATCAAGGTGATCGGGCTGGAGCCCGCCATGTACCCGTCCTTCACCGCCCGCATGCGCGGCGTCAGCACCAAGGCCGCCAGCGGCGGCGGGGCGACCATCGCCGAGGGTATCGCCGTCAAGGCGGTGGGCGATCTCAGCTACGCCGTGGCCCGGCCGCTGGTCGACGAGGTGGTGCTGATCGAGGAGCCGTTCTTCGAGCGCGCCATCGCCCTCTACTGCAATGTCGAAAAGACCGTGGCCGAGGGCGCCGGCGCCGCGGCGCTCGCCGCCCTGCTGGCCTTCCCGGAGAAATTCCGCGGCAAGAAGTGCGGCCTCGTCATCACGGGCGGCAACATCGACACGCGCCTCCTGGCCTCGGTCCTGACCCGCGAGCTTGTTCGCGAGCAACGACTCGTCAGTCTACGGATCATCGGCGACGACCGCCCCGGGCTGCTGGCCAATGTCTCGGCGGTGATCGGCCAGATGGGCGCCAACATCATCGAGGTGGCGCACAATCGCCTCGCCCTCGACGTGCCGGCCAAGGGCGCGGAGTTCGACATCATGATCGAGACCCGCGACGCCCAGCACACCCAGGAAATCATGGATGCCCTGCGCGAGCGCGGCTATCCGCCCCGCGCTGTCTGAAAAAGGTCGAGTAATGTTCCGTATTCTGATGATCGGGCTCGTCGCCCTGTCGCTCTCCGCCTGCCAGGGCAAGGCCCAGGCGCCGGTCGCCGACCAGGCCCCCGCCTCCAAGGCCTTCCTGGCGACCAACGCCAAGCAGCCGGGCGTCGTCGTCCTGCCCTCGGGCCTGCAGTACAAGATCGTCCGCTCGGGCCCCGCCACCGGCCTGAAGCCGCAACTCACCGACGAGGTGAAGGTCCACTACGAGGGCAAGCTGATCGACGGCAAGGTGTTCGATAGCTCCTACGAGCGCGGCCAGCCCGCGGCCATGCCGCTCAAGGGGCTGGTGAAGGGCTGGCAGGAGGCGCTGCAGCTGATGCGCCCCGGCGACGAATGGATCCTCTACGTCCCCTCCGACCTGGGCTACGGCGCCGAGGGCGCAGGCGGCGGGGAAATCCCCGGCGGCGCGGCCCTCATCTTCCGCATCGAGTTGATCGACGTCCTCCCCGGTCCCGGCCGGGTGCAGCAGGGCTAGGGCGACCGCCGCAGGCCGGCGACGCTGGCACAAGCACGCTTTCCTTTGAGCCGCCACGCCCCCATGTCTTAGTCTCGCGGTCATGAGCGACCTCGCGCCCACCCTCCACATCCTGAAGACCCTGGTCGGGTTCGACACCACCTCGCGGGACTCCAATCTGGCGCTGATCGCGTGGGTCGAAAGCTATCTCGACGGCCACGGCGTGCCGCACCGCCGGGTGCCCAATGTCGACGGGACCAAGGCCAACCTGATCGCCACCATAGGCCCGGCCGTCGAGGGCGGCGCGGTCCTCTCCGGCCACACCGACGTGGTGCCGGTGGACGGCCAGCCCTGGGACACCGACCCCTTCGATATGGTCGAGCGCGACGGCCGGATCTACGGCCGCGGGACTTGCGACATGAAGGGGTTCCTCGCCCTGGCGCTGGGGGCCGTCCCCGAGCTGATCGCCGCCAGGCCGCGCAAGCCCGTCCACCTGGCCTTTTCCTACGACGAGGAGATCGGCTGCCTGGGCGCGCCGGCGATGATCGCGGTGATCAGGAAGGAGCTGCCCGCGCCGGCCTTCGTGGTGGTGGGCGAACCCACCGACATGGTGGCGGTGAACGGCCACAAGGGCATCAACAACTACAAGGTCACGGTCACGGGCCACGAGGCCCACTCCAGCCAGACCCACCTGGGCGTCTCGGCGATCATGGAGGCGGCGCGGCTGATGACCACGCTGGTGGCGCTCTCCGACCGGCTGGAGCGGGAGGGCGATCCCGCCTCGCCGTTCCTGCCCCGTGGCGCGACCTTGACCATCGGCATGATCAACGGCGGCACGGCCGGCAACATCCTGGCCCGCGAGTGCAGCTTCATCTTCGACCTGCGCTGCCCGCCGGGGTTCGATCCGGCGGCGATCCTCGCGCCGTTCTTCGCGGAGGCCGCCGCCATGGACGCCGCCCTGAAGCAGCGCGCGCCCGGGGCCGGCGTGGTCGTGGAGCAGCGGTCCAGCACTCCGCCCTTCGCGCCGGAGCCGCAGGGCGCGGCGGAGGCCTTCGCCCGGACGCTCGCCGGCGACAACGGCCCGCCGCGCGCCGTCTCCTATGCCGCCGAGGCCGGTCAGTTCCAGCAGGCGGGCTTCTCCACCGTGATCTGCGGTCCGGGCTCCATCGAACAGGCCCACCAGCCCAACGAATATGTCGAGGTGGTTCAGATGGAGCGTGGCCGCGGCTTCATGCGCCGGCTGGTGGAGTGGGCTTCTTCTTCTGGATGAAGGCCATCCGGAGCAGCAGGTCGAAGGGGTTCCAGGTCATCGCGCGCGCGATCGCCCAGGAGCCGACCTTGCGCGTCGCCTGAGCCTCGCGCCGGGCCTCCAGCGCCACATGGATGTTGCAGACCCCGGCGGTCAGGCCGCGCATCGGCGCGCCGATCTCGCCGCGCATGGCGTGGGTCGCGAACAGGACGAAGGTCGCCAGGAGGTGCAGCGGCAGGGTCAGCCAGAACAGCACCGGCGGGGTATCCTTCACGAAGACCCAGAAGCGGTTGCGCGTGCCGTGGAAGACCGCGAACTCGCTGCGCCGGCCCCCGCTGGAGGCCGAGCCCACGTGGCGCACCACCGCGTCGGGGACCAGCAGGGTCGGCTCGCCCACCAGCCGCAGCCGATAGCCCAGGTCGACGTCCTCGCAGTAGCAGAACAGCCGCTCGTCGAAGCCGCCCAGCTGCAGGAAGAGCGCGCGCTGGACCATCATCGCCCCGCCGCAGCCGGAGAACACCCAGCCGGGCTTGAGCGGCCCCGGGTCCTCGTGGCCGAACCCTCCCCGGAACGGAAAGCCGGCCAGGGACATCACATCGCCCAACCCGTCCAGCCGCGTCGGGTTGTTGGCCATCAGCTGGCGCGAGGTGAAGGAGCGCACGGCCGGATTGGCGTCCGCCGCCGCCATCAGCCGCTCCAGCCAGCGGGCGTCGGCATAGGCGTCGGGGTTGAGCAGCACCAGCCACTCGCCGGCGGCGGCCCGCGCCCCCTGGTTCACCGCGGCGGCGAAGCCCAGGTTCGTGGCGTTCTCGATCAGGGTGAGGCCCGGATCGGCCGCGGCCGCGGCCTGGGCCACCCGGTCGCTGGAGGCGTTGTCCACCAGCACGAGCTCGAAATCGGCGAAAGTCTGCGCCCGCAGCGCCGCCAGGCACTCGGCGAGCGTCGGCCCGCTCTCATAGACCACCACAACGACGCTGATCCGCGGCGAAGAGGACTTGTCTTTCGCGCCGCCCCGCGCCATCCGAACGTCAACTCCCAGGCTTTTTGAGTACCCATGACCACGATCGCGCCGCTGGCCATTCCCGACGTCCTGCTTATCACGCCCAAGCGCCATGGCGATGCGCGCGGCTGGTTCGCCGAGACCTGGAGCCACAAGGCGCTCCTGGCCGCGGGCGTCGACACCCGGTTCGTGCAGGACAACCAGGCGTTCAATGCGCGGAAGGGCACCCTGCGCGGCCTGCACTTCCAGAAGGCGCCGCACGCCCAGGGCAAGCTGATCCGGGTGCTGAAGGGGGCGATCTTCGACGTGGTGGTCGATGTGCGGCCGGGCTCGGCCACCTACGGCCAGTGGGTCGGGGCGACCCTGACGGCCGAGGCCGGCGAGCAGCTCTGGGTGCCCGGCGGCTTCGCCCACGGCTATGTGACCACCGAGGACGACACCGAGCTCTTCTACAAGGTCGACGGCGACTACGCCCCGCAACTCGAAGGCGGCCTGATCTGGAACGACCCGGACCTGGGCATCGCCTGGCCGCTCGACGGCGAGCCCGTGCTGAGCGACAAGGACAGGCTGCTGCCGCGCCTCAAGGACATGCCGCCGGCCGAGTTCTGATTGCCAAAAGCTCGTCATCCCCCGGATCAGCCTTCGGCTGACCGGAGGATAACGACGACTTGGGGTGGGACCACTCTTCCAGAACAAGCGGGTCGCTCTCGGCCCGCACGGCCCGCATCGCCTCGAACGCCGCCGCATCCAGCAACTGCCCCAAGGCCCACACCGCCGCCCCGCGCACCAGGGGCGAGGGGTCGTCCAGCAGCCTCTGAGCCTCCGCCGCCAGGGCCGGCTCACCCGAATTGCCGATGGCGTAGAGGACGTTGCGGACGAACTGCTCGCGGCCGATGCGCTTGACCGGGCTCTTGGCGAAGAGCGCCCGGAACCGGGCGTCGTCCAGGCGGGCGAGGTCGCCCAGCGCGGGCGCCTTCAGGGTCTCGCGCGCATGCAGCCGTTGCTCGGCGGCGACCTGGGCGAACTTGTTCCAGGGGCAGACCGCCAGGCAGTCGTCGCAGCCGTAGATGCGGTTGCCGAGCAGCTCGCGGAACTCATGGGGGACCGGTCCCGTCAGCTCGATGGTCAGGTAGGAGATGCAGCGCCGCGCATCGAGCTGATAGGGCGCCGGGAAGGCCCCGGTCGGGCAGATGTCGAGGCAGGCGCGGCAGGTCCCGCAGGTGGTGGCCTCCCGTTCGTCGGGCTCCAGTTCCAGTGTCGTGAGGATCGAGCCCAGGAACAGCCACGAGCCAAACTCCCGCGACACCAGGTTGGTGTGCTTGCCCTGCCAGCCCATCCCCGCCTGTTCGGCCAGTGGTTTTTCCAGCAGCGGCGCGGTGTCGACGAACACCTTCACCTTGCCGCCGAACCGGGACTGCAGCCAGCTCGACAGGTTCTTCAGCCGGCCCTTGATCAGCTGGTGATAGTCGTCGCCCTGGGCGTAGACGCTGATCGCGCCCTTCGTCGATTCGCCGAGAATTGTCAGCGGATCGCCGACCGGCCCGTA
>Ga0307513_10009310_pt1 | contig 12438 bp, 8 predicted proteins | sample 15_EM_MG_FD_202174 | JGI IMG/M metagenome (GOLD analysis project Ga0307513, IMG submission 202174) | Populus trichocarpa ectomycorrhiza microbial communities from riparian zone in the Pacific Northwest, United States - 15_EM | ecosystem: Host-associated > Plants > Roots > Unclassified | place... | reverse complement strand
ACTGTGTGAAGGTGTTGCGCTCCTTGTCGTAACCCTTCTCACACACGTCCCGGTGGATGTCGTCGCGCAGTTCGCGCCACTTCTCCAGCGGGCCGTCCGCGTCGCCGGACTCGATGAGCTTGATCGTGCGGTCCACCGCCACCCACGCCATGACCTTCGAGTGCACGAAGTGGCGGCGCGGACCGCGCACCTCCCAGATGCCCTCGTCGGGCTCGTCCCAGTGCTGCTCCAGGTAGCGGATCAGCTTCAGCTGGAGCAGGGAGGCGTAGTCGTTGCGGGCCAGACCCGTCATGTGCGCCAGGTGGAGGGCCTCGGTGACCTCGCCGTACACATCCAGCTGGAGCTGGTGCGCGGCGCCGTTGCCGACCCGGACGGGGCCCGAGTTCTCGTAGCCGGGCAGCCAGTCAAGCTCGGCCTCGCCCAACTCCCGTTCGCCCGCGATGCCGTACATGATCTGCAGGTTCTCGGGGTCGCCGGCGACCGCGCGCAGCAGCCACTCGCGCCAGGCGCGGGCCTCGTCGCGGTAGCCGGTGCGCAGAAGGGAGGAGAGGGTGATGGCCGCGTCGCGCAGCCAGGTGTAGCGGTAGTCCCAGTTGCGTACGCCCCCGATGTCCTCCGGGAGGGAGGTGGTGGGGGCGGCGACGATCCCGCCGGTCGGCGCGTACGTCAGTGCCTTGAGGGTGATCAGCGAGCGGACGACGGCCTCGCGGTAGGGGCCGTGGTAGGTGCACTGCTCGACCCACTCGCGCCAGAACTCCTCGGTGGCGTCGAGGGACTGCTCCGGCTCGGGCAGCGCGGGCGGCTGCTTGTGCGAGGGCTCCCAGGAGATGGTGAACGCGATGCGGTCACCCGGCGCCACCGTGAAGTCGGCGTACGTCGTCAGGGACTTGCCGTACGTCTCGGCGGTGGTGTCGAACCACACCGAGTCGGGGCCCGCGACGGCGACCGTCCGCCCCTCGTGCTTGTGCACCCACGGCACGACCCGGCCGTACGAGAAACGCATGCGCAGGGCCGAGCGCATCGGCACCCGGCCGCTGACGCCCTCCACGATGCGGATCAGCTGGGGGGCGCCGTCGCGAGGGGGCATGAAATCCGTCACGCGGACCGTGCCGCGCGGGGTGTCCCACTCGGATTCGAGGATCAGCGAATCGCCCCGGTAGCGGCGGCGTGCCGCGGTGGGGGGTTCGGCGTCCGTCGCGTGCGCGGGGCCGAGGCGCCAGAAGCCGTGCTCCTCGGTGCCGAGCAGTCCCGCGAAGACGGCATGGGAGTCGAAGCGGGGCAGGCACAGCCAGTCGACTGTGCCGTCCCGGCAGACCAGCGCGGCGGTCTGCATGTCTCCGATGAGTGCGTAGTCTTCGATGCGCCCGGCCACGTGCAACTCCAGTCGAACGGCCACGTCGCCCCCCGTTGAGAAAAAGAAGGGGGTCTCGCTCTTGCGGTCAAGGGTTCGTTGTAAAGCGTCGTTGAGAGGTGGAGCAAACACCAATCGGTGCTCAACGGACTGACGAGCTCTCGTTGTTCCGGGGTTACGGGCGGGGGTGGTGCCGTGTTGCCGGCCGGGCTCGGCAGCGAGTGTCCGAGGAGCATACGACGCACGCAGATGATCCGCGTGCCGCTCTCGACAACCCGGGTCCGCTGAACGAGTGAAGCTCGGGTGAGCGGGCACAGTTTCGGGTGAGCGCTGGACGAGGTGATGGTGACTCGTGTACGGGATGCGTGTCCGGCTGTGCGCGGAGCGTGGCCGGAAGCCTTCTCCCCGGGTCGCTGATACCCTGGTAGCCCGTGGACCGGTGGGCACGAAACCCCCGAACCGCAGCGACGGCTCCTCCAGTGAAAACCCGGAAATCTCCGGGCCGGGTGGCCGTACCGCACCCCAGACCGCGACCACGGGAGCCCCGCCTTGGCCATGACACCCGCTGCTTTCCGAAACAGCAACGCCACGACGACCAAGCACATCTTCGTCACCGGGGGTGTCGCCTCCTCGCTCGGCAAGGGTCTGACGGCCTCCAGCCTCGGCATGCTCCTCAAGGCGCGCGGCCTACGTGTGGTCATGCAGAAGCTCGACCCGTACCTGAACGTCGACCCGGGCACGATGAACCCCTTCCAGCACGGTGAGGTGTTCGTCACGCACGACGGCGCCGAGACCGACCTGGACATCGGCCACTACGAGCGCTTCCTCGACCGCGACCTCGACGGCTCGGCCAACGTCACCACCGGCCAGATCTACTCGACGGTGATCGCGAAGGAGCGGCGCGGCGAGTACCTCGGCGACACCGTCCAGGTCATCCCGCACATCACCAACGAGATCAAGCACCGCATCCGCCGTATGGCCACCGACGAGGTCGACGTCGTCATCACCGAGGTCGGCGGCACGGTCGGCGACATCGAGTCGCTGCCCTTCCTGGAGACCGTGCGCCAGGTCCGCCACGAGGTCGGCCGGGACAACGTGTTCGTGGTCCACATCTCGCTGCTGCCCTACATCGGCCCCTCCGGCGAGCTGAAGACCAAGCCGACCCAGCACTCGGTCGCGGCCCTGCGGAACATCGGTATCCAGCCGGACGCGATCGTGCTGCGCTGCGACCGCGAGGTCCCCACCGCGATCAAGCGCAAGATCTCCCTGATGTGCGACGTCGACGAGGCGGCCGTGGTCGCCTGCCCCGACGCCCGCTCGATCTACGACATCCCCAAGACCGTGCACCGCGAGGGCCTGGACGCCTATGTCGTCCGCAAGCTGGACCTGCCCTTCCGGGACGTCGACTGGACGACCTGGGACGACCTCCTGGACCGCGTCCACAACCCCGCCCACGAGATCAACCTGGCCCTGGTCGGCAAGTACATCGACCTGCCCGACGCCTATCTCTCGGTCACCGAGGCGCTGCGCGCGGGCGGATTCGCCAACCACGCGCGCGTGAAGATCAAGTGGGTCACCTCGGACGACTGCAAGACCCCGGCCGGCGCCAAGAAGCAGCTGGCGGACGTGGACGCGATCTGCATCCCGGGCGGCTTCGGCGACCGCGGTGTGTCCGGCAAGGTCGGCGCGATCCAGTACGCCCGTGAGCACAAGATCCCGCTGCTTGGGCTCTGTCTCGGCCTCCAGTGCATCGTCATCGAGGCGGCCCGCAACCTGGCCGGCATCGAGGACGCCAACTCCACCGAGTTCGACGCCGCCACCGCCCACCCGGTCATCTCGACGATGGCCGAGCAGCTCGACATCGTCGCGGGCGACGGCGACATGGGCGGAACGATGCGCCTGGGCATGTACCCGGCCAAGCTCGCCGAGGGCTCCATCGTGCGCGAGGTGTACGACGGCAAGGAGTACGTCGAGGAGCGCCACCGCCACCGCTACGAGGTCAACAACTCCTACCGCGCCGAACTGGAGAAGAAGGCCGGCATCCAGTTCTCCGGCACCTCCCCGGACGGCAAGCTCGTGGAGTACGTCGAGTACCCGCGCGACGTGCACCCCTACCTGGTGGCCACCCAGGCCCACCCGGAGCTGCGCTCCCGCCCGACCCGGCCCCACCCGCTCTTCGCGGGCCTCGTCAAGGCCGCCGTCGAGCGCAAGACGGCCAAGGCTGAAATTCCCGGGGGATAACCCCCGGACCCCCAGCAGAAAAGCAGGTCGGCAAGGATGACCGGCGCGGACATCGTGAGCCGAACCTGAGCAACGCAAGGACGGTACGGTGACCGGGGTGCGCGCCTTTGGGGGGGCGCGTGCCCCGGTTTCTTTGGCACGTGCGGGATGCGGGAGGGCAAGTCGACATGACCACCATCAAGGACACTCCGGAGGAGTGGGAGATCCGGGCGACGGAGACCCCCTTCGTGGGCAACAAGACCTCCGTGCGCACCGACGAGGTGGTCATGCCCGACGGCTCGGTCGTGGGCCGCGACTACCAGGTCCACCCCGGCTCCGTGGGCGTCCTCGCCCTCGACGACGAGGGCCGGGTCCTGCTGATCCGCCAGTACCGCCACCCCGTCCGCCAGCGGATGTGGGAGATCCCGGCCGGGCTGCTCGACGTACCTGGCGAGAATCCGCTGCACGCCGCCCAGCGCGAGCTGTACGAGGAGGCGCACGTCAAGGCCGAGGACTGGCGGGTGCTGACCGACGTCTACCCCACGGCGGGCGGCTGCGACGAGGCCGTACGGATCTTCCTGGCCCGGAATCTGTCCGAGGCCGAGGGGCAGCGCTTCGAGGTCGAGGACGAGGAGGCCGACATGGAGCACGCGCGCGTGCCCGTCGGTGAACTGGTCCGGGGCATCCTCGCCGGCGAGCTGCACAACAACTGCCTCGTCGTGGGCCTCCTTTCGCTGGTCGCGGCCGAGCAGGGCGACGGACTCGACGCCCTGCGCCCGGCCGAGGCGCCGTGGCCGGCCCGGCCCTTCGAGGCCTGAGACACCGGCGTGGGCCAACTGCCGACTCCGGTGTGACCATCGCCTGATCCGATCGGGCGACCTGCCCGTCGTGCTCCGCACAGATCGTCGCAGAGCGTGAACTAGGCTCTGGAAACGCCCGAACCGGAGTCCCGGCGGGCTTGCGCGTGCAGGTGGACGGGAGTGTGGCCCGTGGCGGATCAGGCGGTGGACACAGACGGCACGAAGCTGTCCGGAAACGATCGGCCGCCCGCTCCCACGGTCAGTCAGTTCCTCGGCCGGACAAGAGAGTTGAAGGAACTGCGCGCCGACATCGAGCGCGCCGGACTCGACACCCTCGCGGGCCGGAAGGCGCCCCGCGCGCGCGTGCTGCTCATCGCGGGCAAGCCCGGCTCGGGCCGCAGCGCCCTCGCCGAGGAGCTGGCCCGGCAGGTCGCGGACAGTTACCCGGACGGGGTGCTGCGCGCCCGGCTCGCCGAACCCGACGGCACCCCCGTACCGACCGAGCGCACCGCCCGCGAGCTGCTGGCCGTCCTGGAGCTGCCCACCCCGCCCGGCGCCGACGAGGACGAGCTGTCCGAGGCGCTGCGCGACGCGCTGGCCGACCGGCGGATGCTGCTCCTGCTCGACGACGCGGCCGACGCCGAGCAGGTCGACGCGCTGCTGCCGGACAACCCCGACTGCCTCGCCGTCGCCGTCTCCGGAGGCCCGCTGACCGGGATCTCCGACGTCCGCCCGTGCACCCTGGGCGGCCTCGACACCAAGTCGGCCGTGGAGCTGCTCGGCCGCTTCACGGGCTCGGTGCGCATCACCGTGGACCCGCGCGCCGCCGAGAATCTCGCCGAGGTGTGCCAGGGGCAGCCCGCCGCGCTGATGCTGGCCGGCGGCTGGCTCGCGGCCCGGCCCAAGGCGGCCGTCTCCGACCTCGCCAAGCAACTGCACGCCGAGGGCGACGAGGGCACCGCCCTCAGCCGTGTCTTCCGCCTCGTGTACGCCTCGCTGCCCACCCCGGCCGCCCGGATACTGCGACTGCTCGCGCTGGCCCCCGGCGGCCTGGTGGACCCGCAGACGGCCTCCGCGCTGGCCGGCTGCTCGGTCGGCGGCGCCCGCGCCACCCTCGACGACTTCGTCGCCCTGAGCTTCCTGACGGCCGTGGACTCGCCGCTGCCGCAGTACGAGGTCCCCGGCTGCCTGCTGCCCCTCCTGCGCCCCCTCGCGGAGTCCCAGGACCGCCCGGCCGAGCTGCAGCTGGCCCGTGCCCGGATGCTGGAGCGGACGGTACGGCTGCTGGTGTCCTGCCGGGCGATCACCGAGACCGACAGCCCGCTGGCCCGCGAGAAACTCCTCGGCACGCCCGACTCGCTGCGCTTCCCGAACCCGAGGGCGGCGGCGGACTGGCTGACCATCCGCAGGCCCGCCCTGCTCGCCGCCGCCCAGATGGCCGTGGCCGACGGGGAACTGGACACGCTGGCCCGCCGTCTGATGTCCGCCCTGGTCAAGGCCATGGTCGCGCACATCGGCACCCAGGCCGCCGCACCCGACCTGTACGGCGTCCACCGCCTCGTCCTCGATGTCGCCGAACGCCGGAAACTGCCCCGCGAGCGGGCCGCCGCCCTGCTGAACCTCGCCGACCTGGACGCGCAGACCGGACGTACGAACGATGCGCTGGCCCGCTACCGGGCCGCCCTGGACGCCGGACGCGAGGCGAACGACCCGTACGCGACCGGGCGCGCGATGGAATCCGTAGGGGGCGCACACCAGGAGCTGGGGGACTACGACCGCGCCGCCGACTGGTACGGGCGTGCGCTCGCCCAGCGCCTGGCGCGCGACGAGCGCGAGGACGCGGCCCGGCTGTACGGCCGTATCGCCACCGCGCACACCTACGCGGGCCGCTACGGCGAGGCGCTGCGCAACTGGCGTGCCGCGGTGGCCGGTTACCGCAAGAACGGCGATGTGGCCGCCCACGCGCGCGCGTTGAGCGAGCTGGCGCGGGTCCAGGAGTACGCGGGACGGCCCGAGGAGTCGCTGCGCACCTGCCAGGAGGCGGTGGAGTGGGCGCGGCGTGCCGACGACGTACGACTGCAGGGAGCGCTCCAGCTGCGCCTGGCAGACACGTTGGAGCACCTCGGCGATCCGGCGGCGGCGCGGCTGCACCGGGGCGCCGCGGAGCGGCTGCTGGGCGACGATCCGGAGCCCCAGGAGAGCGAGCCGGAGTCCTCTGAGGATGATCCGGACCCGGAACACGGTGCTAACACCTACGAAATCCGTAGTACATCAGTCGAAGATTGATGCATTGAAAGGCTAGACACCGAGAACGCCTTCATTAAACTGGCTCTACCGCGCCTTCTCCTGCGGTCTCCTGGTGTGCCCCCGCACGTCCGGGTATGTATTGCTATGCCCCCACACCCTCTGAGCCAAGGACCGTGATCGACGTGAAGGTCGGCATCCCCCGCGAGGTCAAGAACAACGAGTTCCGCGTGGCCATCACGCCCGCCGGTGTGCACGAGCTGGTGCGCCACGGCCACCAGGTCGTCATCGAGCACGGCGCCGGCGTCGGCTCCTCGATCACGGACGACGAGTTCGTGGCCGCGGGCGCGCACATCCTGCCCACGGCCGACGAGGTGTGGGCCACCGCCGACCTGCTGCTGAAGGTCAAGGAGCCCATCGCCGAGGAGTACCACCGCCTCCGCAAGGACCAGACGCTCTTCACCTACCTGCACCTGGCCGCGTCCAAGGCGTGCACGGACGCGCTCGTCGAGTCCGGCACCACGGCGATCGCCTACGAGACGGTCGAGCTGCCCAGTCGCGCGCTCCCGCTCCTCGCCCCGATGTCCGAGGTCGCGGGCCGCCTCGCCCCGCAGGTCGGCGCCTACCACCTGATGCGCTCGGTCGGCGGACGCGGCGTGCTCCCCGGCGGTGTCCCCGGCACACAGCCCGCGCGGGCCGTCGTCATCGGCGGCGGCGTCTCCGGCTGGAACGCCACGCAGATCGCCGTCGGCATGGGCTTCCACGTCACGCTGCTCGACCGCGACATCAACAAGCTGCGCGAGGCCGACAAGGTCTTCGGCACCAAGGTCCGGGCGATCATGTCCAACTCCTTCGAGCTGGAGAAGGCCGTCCTGGACGCCGACCTCGTGATCGGCGCCGTGCTGATCCCCGGCGCCAAGGCCCCGAAGCTGGTCACCAACGAACTGGTGTCGCGGATGAAGCCGGGGAGCGTTCTCGTCGACATCGCGATCGACCAGGGCGGCTGCTTCGAGGACTCGCGCCCCACGACCCACGCCGAACCGACCTTCCCGGTCCACGGATCGGTCTTCTACTGCGTCGCCAACATGCCCGGCGCGGTGCCCAACACCTCGACCTACGCGCTCACCAACGCCACGCTGCCGTACATCGTGGAACTCGCCGACCGTGGCTGGGTGGCGGCGCTGCGCCGTGATCCCGCCCTCGCCCGGGGTCTCAACACGCATGACGGCAAGGTCGTCTACCGCGAGGTCGCGGAGGCGCACGGGCTGGAGCACGTCGAGTTGGACTCGCTGCTCGCCTGATGGTGTCACCTGACGTTCCCGGCCGTTCCGCAGGGGCTCCCGGTCGACAAAAAGACCAAGTCATCAGCGGGTAAAAGGCGATACGTCAACAGGCGTCGTCAACGCCCCGCGCCCCGCCGGGCCTTGCCCGACAAGGTCCGGCCGGATGTGTGTATGGTCACTTTGCGACACTCGTTCAACTCGCCTCGAACGTAACGCTTCAACCGATTCGCGCACCGGTGAAACCTGCCGTGCGACGGCCGTACGCCCTTGACAGAGGGATGTTTCATTGCCGACACATCGGGCCCGGTACGGCGGATTGTGTTGCTGCGAACGGCCGACACGCCATAGAGTCGCCAACCGTCGGCATGGTGCCACGCTGACCTATCGAGAAGTTACCTGGTCACCAAGGAGGTAAGACGACTTGTGAATGAGTCGACATTTACTCCCGGGGGTGGTCAACCAGGAATGCCGGCGCGGGGCTCGGGCCCCACGGGGCTCGCGGCTGTCGGCTCCGTCGCGGTCCGCACCTTCGCAGCCCACCAGGGTCACCCGATGCCGGTGGTGACTCAGCCCGCACACATGAGCATGGATGGCCATCACGTGAACGCCATGGCCGGCGACGGTAGTGGCGGGGTCCACAACCACTTCGCCGACTACGACGAACTGCCCGACGGGCACTTCTACGACCCCGACGCCGAGTACGAGCCCGATCCGGAGTACGCGGCCACGCTCGCGCCCGACGCGGCCCGACAGCGCCGTGAGCGCATCGGTCCCACCGGACGCCCGCTGCCGTACTTCCCGATCCCGGGTCCGCTGACCAGTCACGGCCCCGCGACGATCGTGGCGATGTGCAACCAGAAGGGCGGCGTGGGCAAGACCACGTCGACCATCAACCTGGGTGCCGCGCTCGCGGAGTACGGACGCCGGGTCCTGCTGGTCGACTTCGACCCGCAGGGCGCCCTCTCGGTGGGCCTCGGCGTGAACCCGATGGAACTCGACCTGACGGTCTACAACCTGCTCATGGAGCGGGGGATGTCCGCGGACGAGGTCCTCCTGAAGACCGCGGTCCCGAACATGGACCTGCTGCCGAGCAACATCGACCTGTCGGCGGCCGAGGTGCAGCTGGTGTCGGAGGTCGCGCGCGAGTCGACGCTCCAGCGCGCCCTGAAGCCGCTCATGGCCGACTACGACTACATCGTGATCGACTGTCAGCCCTCGCTCGGCCTGCTCACCGTGAACGCCCTGACGGCGGCTCACAAGGTGATAGTGCCTCTGGAGTGCGAGTTCTTCGCACTGCGCGGTGTCGCGCTGCTGACGGAGACCATCGAGAAGGTCCAGGAGCGGCTGAACCCGGAGCTTGAGCTGGACGGGATCCTCGCCACGATGTACGACTCGCGCACGGTGCACAGCCGTGAGGTGCTCGCACGTGTCGTCGAGGCCTTCGACGACCACGTCTACCACACGGTCATCGGGCGCACGGTCCGCTTCCCGGAGACCACGGTCGCCGGTGAGCCGATCACCACGTACGCCTCCAACTCCGTCGGCGCCGCCGCCTATCGCCAGCTCGCCAGGGAGGTGCTCGCCCGGTGTCACGCCGAGTGAGTCTGCCGGGGGCCGACGAGCTGTTCCGTACCACCGGGGGCATGGCGCTCCAGTCGTCCACGCCCAGGCGCCAGGCCAACGGCGAGCCCCGCGTGCCGGCACCCGCCGGCGAGAGCGACGGGGCCGCCGCCACGGAGGACGCGCCGCACTCGGTGCCCGTCCAGGGCGGTGACGGCGACGGCGACGAGCATGTCGCCACCGGCGCGGACTCGTCCGATGCCGGGGAGTCCCGCAGTCGGGGGGCCACCGCGGAGCGTTCGGGACGGCGGCAGGGCGAGCAGGAAGGTTCTGCCTCTGGGCAGGGCCCGTCGCCGCAGTCGGTGTCGGCGTCCCGCAAGCGAAGCGGACGGGCCCCCTCGCGGCGGCCCAGCGGGCGCGAGCGGCACGACGAGAAGATCACGGTGTACGTCTCCGCCGAGGAGCTGATGGACCTGGAGCACGCGCGTCTGGTGCTCCGGGGCGAGCACGGGCTCGCGGTCGACCGCGGCCGGATCGTGCGCGAAGCGGTCGCGGTGGTGCTCGCCGATCTGGAGTCCCGTGGGGACGCGAGCATCCTCGTACGACGGTTGCGCGGGCGCTAGCGGTAGCCTGCGGGGCCATGACCTCGAACGACGCCCCTGCCCCCGGCCCCGGCTCTGCCGGTCGTCGGCGTGTGCTGGGGCGGGGGCCGGGGGGCTCGCCGCCGGTTCCGGCCGAGGAGCCCGTCGAGGCTCCCGAGGAGCCGGTACGCGAGGAGCCGGCCGAAGTCGTTCCGGTGGGCGAGGAAGTACCGGGGCCCCCGGTACCGCCGGTGGAGCCGGCACCCGGGCCGGAGCCCCCGGTTCCGCTCGTGGAGCCGGAGCCGCTTGCCGAGCCTGTCGCGCCCGCTTTGCCTGCCGAACCCGATGACGGGGTCTTCAGGATTCGGCTGGCCAACTTCGAAGGTCCCTTCGACCTTCTCCTCCAGCTGATCTCCAAGCACAAGCTCGACGTCACCGAGGTCGCCCTCTCCAAGGTGACCGACGAGTTCATGGCCCACATCAGGGCGATGGGCCCGGACTGGGATCTCGACCAGACGACCGAGTTCCTGGTCGTCGCGGCCACCCTGCTGGACCTGAAGGCCGCGCGGCTGCTGCCCTCCGCCGAGGTCGAGGACGAGGCCGACCTGGCCCTCCTTGAGGCACGCGACCTGCTGTTCGCGCGGCTGCTCCAGTACCGCGCGTACAAACAGATCGCCGACATCTTCAGCCGCCGCCTCGACGAGGAGGCCCGGCGCTACCCCCGTACCGTCGGACTGGAACCGCACCACGCCGAACTGCTGCCCGAGGTCGTCATCAGCATCGGGGCGGAGGGGTTCGCGAAGCTCGCCGTGAAGGCGATGCAGCCGAAGCCCAGGCCGCAGGTGTACGTCGACCACATCCACGCGCCCCTGGTGAGCGTCCAGGAGCAGGCCGGGATCGTGGTCGCGCGGCTGCGGGAGCTGGGCGAGGCCACCTTCCAGGACCTCGTCGACGACACCGACGACACCCTGACCGTCGTAGCGCGCTTCCTGGCCCTGCTGGAGCTGTACCGGGAGAAGGTCGTCGCCCTGGACCAGGAGACCGCCCTGGGGGAGCTGGTGGTGCGCTGGACGGGCGGGGAGGGCGACGAGGCGCCGACGGTCACCGACGAGTTCGACCGGCCGCCAGAGGTGGCGAAGGAGAAGGCGCAGGAGGAGGAGAAGGCGTGAGCGAAGACACCACCGAGGTGCCGGCCGGGCTGCGGACCGTCGCCGATCTCGATCTCAGGCCCGCCCTGGAGGCCGTCCTCATGGTCGTGGACGAACCCGCGACCGAGGAACACCTCGCGAAGATACTGCAGCGGCCCCGGCGGCAGATCGCGGACGCCCTGCGCGCGCTGGCCGACGAGTACACCGTCCAGGGGCGCGGCTTCGAGCTGCGGATCGTCGCCGGGGGCTGGCGTTTCTACTCCCGGCCCGAGTACGCGGCGGCCGTCGAGGGCTTCGTCCTGGACGGTCAGCAGGCGCGGCTCACCCAGGCGGCGCTGGAGACGCTAGCGGTCGTCGCGTACCGCCAGCCGGTCAGCCGCAGCCGGGTCTCGGCGGTCCGCGGAGTCAACTGCGACGGGGTCATGCGGACCCTGTTGCAGCGGGGTCTGGTCCAGGAGGCGGGGACGGAACCCGAAACAGGTGCGATCCTGTACACGACGACGAACTACTTCCTGGAGCGAATGGGCCTGCGAGGCCTGGACGAACTCCCGGAGCTCGCACCCTTCCTTCCGGAGGCGGACGCGATCGAGGCCGAGACGCAGGAAGGTGTTCCGTCGTTCGATCCGGACGCTCCCGATGCTCCGGGTGCAGACGACGCAGACGACTAGACGGAACTTTGATGCGAAGCAGTAGCGGCAGCGGTAGCGGCAAGAGCGGTGGCGGGCGCGGTAACTCTCGCGGCGCCGGCAACGGCGGGGGCGACAGGCGGGGCCAGGGTCAGGGCCAAGGGCGTGGTCAGGGGCAGGGGCGTGGCCCGAGCCAGGGGCGTGGTCAGGGCCAGGGTCAGGGACGTGGTCAGGGCCCGAGCCAGGGTCAGGGACGTGGTCAGGGCCAAGGTCAAGGTCAGGGCCAGGCCCAGGAGCGTCCCAGCAAGCCGCGTCCCGAGGAGCGCCGCTACGACGTGGGACCGGCCGCCACCCCGGACGGTCCGAAGTCCGGGCGCGGTGCCTCCGCGCGCGGAGGTGCCAAGGGCGGGCCCAGGCAGGGCCACGTCGGCACCGGACGGGGCCGCTGGGTCCCGTCGACCTCGCGTGAGTACGACGCGCGGGCGGAGGAGCGCAACCGGGAGCGGTACGCCGAGAAGAAGGACGTCAAGCTGCCCAAGACGTTCCCGGGCGCCGAGCAGGAGGGCGAGCGGCTCCAGAAGGTCCTCGCGCGCGCGGGCTACGGTTCCCGGCGGTCCTGCGAGGA
>Ga0307513_10009309_pt1 | contig 12439 bp, 13 predicted proteins | sample 15_EM_MG_FD_202174 | JGI IMG/M metagenome (GOLD analysis project Ga0307513, IMG submission 202174) | Populus trichocarpa ectomycorrhiza microbial communities from riparian zone in the Pacific Northwest, United States - 15_EM | ecosystem: Host-associated > Plants > Roots > Unclassified | place... | reverse complement strand
GGAGCGGAGAGCCGTTCGAGCAGGTCGGAGTGGAGCTTTCCATTTGTGGCCACGGCGCTGCCGCCACCCGGCCCGGGTCGGCCGTCCAGATCGGTGAACGAGCCGCCCGCCTCGGTCACGATGGGTACCAGCGCGGCGACGTCCCACAGTGAGAGCTCCGGCTCGACCATCGCGTCGAGGGCCCCCTCTGCAAGCAGCATGTATCCGTAAAAGTCCCCATACGCCCTGTTACGCCATGTCTGTCGGAGAATGCTGAGCATCGCGCCGAGCCGCCCGTTCTCCTCCCAGCCCATCAGGTCGGAGTAGCAGAAGCTCGCGTCCGAGAGCCGGCTCACGCCGGACACCTTGATCGGCGTGGCCGCGGCGGTGTGCCTCCCCGCGTACGCCCCGTGCCCGAGCGCCCCCCACCAGCGCCGCCCCAGCGCGGGCGCGGAGACCAGCCCCACCACCGGCTGGTCGCCCTCCATCAGCGCGATGAGCGTCGCCCACACGGGCACGCCGCGGATGTAGTTCTTCGTGCCGTCGATCGGGTCGATCACCCACTGGCGGTTGCCGGGGCCGGCCGCGGCCTGCGTCGCGCCGAACTCCTCGCCGAGTACCGCGTCCCTCGGCCGGGTGCGGGCCAGCGTGGCGCGCAAGGCGCGCTCGACGGCGGTGTCCGCGTCGGAGACCGGCGTCAGGTCGGGCTTCGACTCCACATGGAGGTCGAACGCCCGGAACCGCGCGGCGGAGATCGAGTCGGCGGTGTCCGCGAGCATGTGGGCGAGGGACAGATCGTCGGCGTACCGGGCCATGGCGGGAAAGGTAGCTGATCGCGACACCCCTCACGCGATAGCGTCCCCATCATGAGACCCGAAGCGCTCTGTGGGCTGCTCGCCGAGCCGGATCGGCTGGCCACCTTCGCCGCCTTGGTGCTTGGCGCGGCCACGCCTTCGGAGGTGGCGACCAGCACGGGCCTGCCGGCCCGCCAGGTCGTCGTCGCGCTCCGCCGGCTCGAGGCGGGCGGGCTGGTGGCCAGCCTGGACGGGCGGATCGTGGCCGAGGCGAACGCGTTCAAGGAGGCCGTGCGGGAGCACGCGCCGCCGCCCGCCGCCGAGGAGGACCTCGACCCCGACCGGGCCAAGGCGGCGGTGTTGCGGGCCTTCGTGCGCGACGGGCGAATCGTGCGGATGCCCGCGGCGCGTAGCAAGCGGCTGATCATCCTGGAGCACATCGCTGCCTCGTTCGAGCCGGGCGTCCGCTACCCGGAGCGGGCCGTCGACGCGGTCCTGCGGGCCTGGCACGACGACCACGCCGCGCTGCGCCGCTACATGATCGACGAGGGGCTGATGTCGCGCGAGGACGGCATCTACTGGCGCACCGGCGGCTACGTCGAGATCTGACCGCTCCGGCGGTGATCACAGCGGGTCGAGCGAGGCCGCCTCCGGGTCCGGCTCGCCGGTGCGAGAGGCCAGCAGCCGGCGGTACGAGCGGAGCCGCCGCTCGTCCGCGTGCCCCGCGGCCACCCACGCGTCGAGTGCGCACGCGGGGTCGCTGCCGGTGTGCTCGCAGCCGGGTGGGCAGTCGACGGTCGCCTCGACGAGGTCGGGGAAGCCGTGCAGCAGGCTCTCCGCGGAGACGTGGGCGAGGCCGAAGCTGCGTACCCCCGGGGTGTCGATGATCCAGCTGGGCTTGTCGTCGGCGAGCTGGAGCGCGACGGCGCTGGTCGACGTGTGCCGCCCCCGGCCCATCGCGCTGACCACGCCGACCGCCCGGAAGGCGTCCGGCACGAGGCGGTTGACGAGCGTCGACTTGCCCACACCTGAGTGGCCGACCATCACCGAGATCCGGTCGGTGAGCGTGGCGCGGAGGTCGTCGAGGTCGGCGTCCGGGCGGCAGAGCACGTGCGGGAGGTCGAGCTCGGCGTAGTAGCCGAGGACCGCGTCCGGCCCGGCGAGGTCGGCCTTGGTGAGGCAGAGCAGCGGGTCGATGTCGGCGTCGTACGCGGCGACCAGGCACCGATCGATGAACCCGGTACGCGGCGGCGGGTCGGCGAGCGAGCTCACGATCACCAACTGGTCGGCGTTGGCGACCACGACGCGCTCGATCCGCCCCTCGGTGGTGGTCTCGTCGTCGTCGGCGGTACGGCGCAGGACCGAGGTGCGCTCGGTGATCCGCACGATCCGGGCGAGCACGCCCGGCGCCCCCGAGACGTCGCCCACGATCGCTACCCGGTCACCGACCACCACCGACTTGCGGCCCAGCTCACGGGCGCGCATCGCGGTGACGCTGGCGTCCCCGACGTGGCAGGTGTAGCGGCCACGGTCCACCGCGACGACGAACCCCTCGGTCGCGTCGGCGTGCTTGGGTCGGGTACGGGTACGCGGGCGGGTGGAACGGGACGGGCGGACCCGTACGTCGTCCTCGTCGTACTCCCGCCGCTTGCCCGCCAGAACTCCTCCTAAGGCTCAGTGCCCAGCCACCATTGCTGACCATAGCGCCGGGAACTCGGGCAGCGTCTTCGACGTGCATGCCACGTCGTCGACCTCGACGTCCGGGACGGCCAGCCCGATGACCGCGGCCGCGTGGGCGAGCCGGTGGTCGTCGTACGTCTGGAAGGGCGCGCCGCGCAGCGGGCGGGGGCGGATCTCCAGGCCATCGTGGCTCTCGGTCACGTCGGCACCGAGCGCCTTGAGCTCGCGGGCCAGCGCGGCGACGCGGTCCGTCTCGTGGCCCCGGATGTGCGCGACCCCGCGCAGGCGGGACGGCGAGTCGGCGAGCGCCGCCAGCGCGGCGAGCACCGGGGTGAGCTCGCTGACATCGGAGAGATCCGCGTCCAGCCCGTGCACCGCCCCGGTGCCGCGGACGGTCAGCCCCTCGGTGCCGAGGGAGACCTCGCCGCCCATCTCGTGCAGCAGGCCACGGAGCCGGTCGACCGGCTGGGAGCTCGTGCGCGGCCAGCCGAGCAGGGTCACCTCACCGCCGGTGACCAGCGCGGCGGCGAAGAACGGAGCGGCGCCGGAGAGGTCCGGCTCGATGACCCAGGCGCGCCCGGCGAGGCGCCCGGGCTGCACCGCCCAGACGTCCGGGGTGGTGTCGTCGACCGCACCGCCCGCCGCGCGGAGCATCACCGCGGTCATCTTCAGGTGGGGGGCGGAGGGGACCGGCGGGCCCGAGTGGCGCACGACGACACCGCGCTCGAACGCGGCGCCGGCCAGCAGCAACCCGGAGACGAACTGGCTCGAGGCGGAGGCGTCGATCACCACCTCGCCGCCGGCGACCCGGCCGGTGCCGTGCACGGCCAGCGGCAGCCCACCGTTGTCGGCCGCGTCGATCTGGACGCCGAGCGAGCGGAGCGCGCCGACCAGCGGGCCGAGCGGCCGCAGCCGGGCGCGGGGGTCACCATCGAACGTGACCGTGCCGTCGGCCAGCCCCGCCACCGGCGGCACGAAACGCATGACCGTGCCGGCGAGACCGACGTCGATGTGTGCCGGTCCGGCGAGCGCGTGCGGCCGCACGACCCAGCGGTCGTCATCCAGTGTGGACACCTGTGACCCCATGGCCCTCAGCCCGGCGGCCATGAGCTCGGTGTCGCGGGCGCGCAGCGGGCGACGCAGCGTGGACGGCCCGTCGGCGATCGCGCTGAGCACGAGGGCCCGCGCTGTCATCGACTTCGAACCGGGCAGGCGGATCGTCGTCGCGACCGGGTCCTTGGCGGTTGGCGCGGTCCAGGGCACAGGGGGGCGAGTCACCTGTACAGTCTGCCGTCCCACCCCGACAACCAGTGATCGCCGTTCCGTCTCCTCCCGAGTGTCGAGACGGGGCGCCGAGCCCGCCGGCCAGCCGTCCGCCTTCCTCGAACCGGACGTTGGCGGCCCGGGTCGCGTAGCGTGATCCCCATGTGCGGCAGGTACGCGACCACCCGCAGCGCGGCGGATCTCAGCGCGCTCTTCGAGGCGTACGACGACACGGGCGGGTCGCTGGTGCCGGACTACAACGTCGCCCCGACCGACCCGGTGCCGATCGTGCGCGTGTCCAAATCGCGCGGTGAGCGGGTCCTGGCCGGCGCGCGGTGGGGCCTCGTGCCCACCTGGGCCAAGGACGCGAAGGGCGCGGCCCGCATGATCAATGCGCGGGCCGAGACGGTGGCCACGTCGAGCGCGTACTCGTCCCCGTTCGCCCGCCGCCGCTGCCTCGTGCCGGCCGACGGCTGGTACGAGTGGGTGCGCCGGCCGGACGGGCGCAAGCAGCCGTACTTCATGACGGCCGCGCACGGCGGTGTCCTCGCCATGGCGGGGCTGTGGTCGCCGTGGGGCGAGGGGTTGACGTTCAGCGTGATCACCACTGCGGCGATCGGCGACCTCGCGCTCGTACACGACCGGATGCCGCTGCTGCTGCCGTGGCAGCGGTGGGCCGACTGGCTCGCCGGCGATGGCGAGCCCGAGGAGTTGCTGACCGCGCCGAGCGACGAGTTTCTGGCCGGGCTGGAGATCCGCCCGGTGGGTCCGGAGGTCGGCGACGTACGCAACGATGGTCCACAGCTCGTCGCCCAGGTGCCTGGCGGCACTCTCGCCGGACCGCCGGAAGAACCGGTCGAGCTGACGCTATTTTGATCGTTTGTGTTTCTGTTTGGTTACCGCTACTTCTGACGCACCGTGACTAGAAAAGCGGGTCCGCGATAGCACACGGGAGCGCTCCCATCACGCTGTGTATTGAATACCCGCATTCGCGGTGAATAGTCGATTGGCCTTTCGGCCAGGATCTATGCAACCCCTTGAATTGCAAGCCGCGAATGCGATAGAACACAGCGCCGGCAGAGGTGTCGATTCGCACTGGGCGGACGGCAACAACCATTACTTCGCCGGTCCCACGGGGGAGGTGGGTGGATGACAAGGGCGCGGATGCCACGCCCGCACGAGGTTGCCGCCGCGAGGCGTGACCCGAGGTTGCTTCGGGCGCTGAGCGAGCGGCAGCTCGACGATGCGTGGCGCACGCGAGGCGTGTGCCAGAGTGTGGACCCTGAGACGTTCTTCCCGGCTCCCAGTGAGCCGGCGGACGCCGCGGTGGCCCTGTGCCGCACCTGCGATGTGCAGGGGGCATGTCTGGCCTGGGCGCTCGATGTGGGCGACTGTCACGGGGTCTGGGGCGCCACCACACCGCGCGAGCGCCGGGCGATGCTCGTGGCGTGGCGCGGCCAGGTGCAGCGGGACGCCGAGGCGGTCGACGGTGCGGGCCCACCGGTTCGCGATCAACTACTCACTCTGGTCCCGTTGAATACGCACTGACCGGGTCATCTGGGCGACGATGGGCGGGTGCCTGACACCAGCCGTGAGATCGTCACACCCCGCGGGCCGGCCCTCGTCGACCTGACCCCCGCGTCCGGCCGTATGAAGAGCCTGCTCGTCCTCGGCCACGGCGCCGGCGGCGGGGTCAACGCGCCCGACCTCGTCGCGCTCCACGACGCGGCCCGCGACGCCGGCGTGACCGTCGCCCGCGTCACCCAGCCCTACCGGGTGGCCGGCCGCCGCGCGCCCGCGCCCGCGCCGCAGCTCGACGAGGCGTGGAGTGCGGTCGTCCGGGAGCTGCTCGCCGAGCATCCGAGGGCGCGGCTCGTGGTGGGCGGCCGGTCCAGCGGCGCCCGGGTCGCCTGCCGCACCGCGGCCGACCTCGGCGCCAAGGCGATCATCTGCTTGGCGTTTCCGCTTCACCCGCCGGGCCGGCCGGAGCGCTCCCGCCAGGACGAACTTCCCGCCGGCATACCCACGCTGGTGCTCAACGGCGACCGCGATCCGTTCGGCATCCCGGCCGGCGGACCGGACATCCTGATCGAGGTACGGCCTGGTGAGGGGCATGATCTCCGCCGCGATCCGAAGGGCACCGCGCGCCTCGCGGTCGACTGGCTGCGTGATCGAGGCCTCGCCGCCAAAAGGTCCTGACCTGCGTCGTAGGGGAATGCACCCCATCGGGTACGTGTTTCAGCCCCCGGAAGCACAGACTCTGGAAGGGGCAGAAACGGTGCAAACCAGTACGCGGACCTCTGATCGGGCGAACCCCGAGGTCGAGCGCGTGCGTCAGCTCCTCGACGGGCCGAAATGGTCCGCGACAAACCCGGCGGCAGGTGAGCCTTCCTCAGGCGCCGACCAGGTGTTCCGCGTATCCTCGGCGGGACAGTCGAGGGGGGACGTTCGGTTGACCCGACCGGAAAGGACCGACGAGCGGCGGGCGCGCTTCGAGCGCGACGCGCTGCCTTTCGTCGACCAGCTGTACGCCGCGGGCCTGCGCATGACGCGCAACCCCGCAGACGCCGAGGACCTGGTCCAGGAGACCTTCCTCAAGGCGTTCGCGGCCTTCCACCAGTTCGAAGAGGGCACCAACCTCAAGGCCTGGCTGTACCGCATCCTTACCAACACCTACATCAACTCGTACCGGCGGCGGCAGCGCCAGCCGATCCAGGCGCCGACCGAGGAGATCACCGACTGGCAGCTCGCCGAGGCGGAGTCTCACACGTCGAGCGGGCTGAAGTCGGCGGAGACCGAGGCGCTCGAGCGCCTGCCGGACAGCGACGTCAAGGACGCTCTGCAGCAGCTGCCGGAGGAGTTCCGGCTCGCGGTCTACCTCGCCGACGTCGAGGGTTTCTCCTACAAGGAGATCGCCGACATCATGGGTACGCCGATCGGCACCGTGATGTCCCGGCTGCACCGCGGCCGTCGCAACCTGCGCAAGCTGCTCGAGCGCTACGCTGCCGAGCGGGGCTTCAACCGCAGCCCTTCGCCCGACACCGCAGCAGCTGGCCAGGAGGTGTGACAGACCGTGAGTTGCGGTGAACCACACGAAACAGACTGCCGTGACGTGCTCGCCGAGGTATACCTCTACCTCGACCTGGAGTGCTCCGACGAGCGACGCGACCTGATCCGCACCCACCTCGACGAGTGCTCGCCGTGCCTACGGGAGTACGGCATCGAGAAGGAGGTAAAGGCGCTGGTCGCGCGCTGTTGCGGGGACGAGAGGGCACCGGTGGAGCTGCGCGAGCGGCTGCGTGTCCGGCTCAGTGAGCTTGTGTTCGAGGCCGACTCCCGGGAGTATCTGCCCGACTGATTGATCTCGTCAGCTGGAGTCTCCCCCGTGCTCACAGACCGGTTGCGCCGCTCGGTGCGACTGCCCGAAGCGGTGTTCGTCGGCTTGGTGGCCGTGTTCGTGGCCGCCCGGGTGTTCATCTGCGTGCGGGGGGACGTCTTCACCTCGTTCGACACCTTCTCGTACGCGCAACGCGGCGACCAGGCCTTCGACCGTGGGTCGCTCGTCTCGCTGACCGGACATGCCCCACGCCTGTGGGGCGTGCCGCTGTTCTACGCGATCTTCCCCACTGACGAGGCCCGCGCGGTCGCGCAGTGGGCGCTGGGGACTGTGGCGTGGGCGGCGCTCGCCTGGGCGCTCTGGGTCTGCCTGCGCACGCTGGTGGTGCGCGTGGTGGCGGTGGCGGGCGTGCTCGTCCTGGCGCTGACGCCCCAGGTGGCGAACTGGGACTTCGCGATCCTGTCCGAGTCGCTCTCCATCTCGCTGGGCGTCCTCGTGCTCGCGTTGCTCCTGCTCTGGGCGCGTACCAAATCGGTTTGGTATCTCGCGGGGGCGACCACGGCGGCGGTCTGGTGGACGTTCACCCGGACCGACGCCCGGGTCTTCGTGGTCTTCCTGATCCTCGGGCTGGCGGTCGTCGCGCTGCGGCGCTCGTCGCGGCGGCGGCAGGCGCTCGTCGCGGCCGGCGTGCTGGTGCTCGCGACGATCTGGTGTACCGCGATCACGCCGGTCGTCGACCGGAGGTACGGCACGAGGAGGGGCTGATGCTCTTCCGCCTGCGGCTGCACGTGCTGCCCAACCCCCAGGTGAAGGCGATCTTCCAGCGGGAGTTCGGCATGCCCTCCTGCCCCGGGATGGAGGAGATCGCCGCCGGGCCCGCGTGGGAGACCGCGAAGTTCGCCGCGGCGTATGAGGAGTGCCCCGAGTTCAAGGCTTGGGGCGAGCGCAACGCGGCGGACGTCTGGCAGCGATACGCGACGGCCGAGCCGGGCGTCTTCGAGCGCCAGATGCGCGAGGTGGTGCGGCTCTCGGTGGCCGGCTCCGACTACGCCAAGACCGAGCGCGTGGTCCCGATGGCGGTGGAGAAGCTGGTGTGGCCGCCGCGCGGCTCAGTGCTCAAGGTGTTGGCAGCCGCGCTGCTGCTCACGGCCGCGGCTGTGGTCTTCCTGGCCCGGCGCCGCCCAGACCTCGCGCTAGCGGTGGTCGTCGTGGCGGTCAGCTCGGGCGTGAGCCTGCTGGCCGGCATCTGGTTCGGCGCGGGGGAGTACTGGCGCTTCGGCATCCAGGAGGCGATCGGCCTGCGCGTGGCCGTACTGATCGCCGTGGTGGCCGCCGCCGACGTGCTGGTCGCCGTGTGGCGGGAGCGGGGCCGGGCAACCCAAGAGCGGAGCGCCCCCGAAGCCGTCGAGAAGACGACCTCAGGAGCGCCCTAGCCGCGCCACCCCTGACTCAGGAGTTGGGGCGCTTGCCGTGGTTGGCCGCGCTCTTCTTGCGAGCCTTCTTCTTACGAGACTTCTTAGCCATGCTGGCCTCCCAACGTCTAGGAACACACGGATCCTAGCCGGGCATGATTTGATACCGACGCACGCACACTCCGCTCACGAGGGAGGCCAACGATGGCCGAGGAGATCCGCGCCGAGATGGTGGCGAATGTCTGGAAGGTTGTCGCGACCACCGGTGACACGATCGCCGAGGGCGACACGCTGGTCATCCTCGAGTCCATGAAGATGGAGATCCCGGTGGTGGCGGAGAGCGACGGCACCCTGCGGCAGTTGGCGGTCAACGAGGGTGACGTCGTCCAGGAGGGCGACCTCATCGCGGTGATCGAATGACGGTGCGAATTCGCGCGGCGCGTCCGGAGGACCACGAGGCGATCGCACGGGTGAGTGTCGCGGCCTACGAGGCGGACGGGCAGCTCAAGGACGAGGTTCCGTACGCGGCGACGCTCGCAGACGTCGAGTCACGGGCGGCCGCTGGCGAGATCTACGTCGCGGTGGACGTCGACGGCACGATGTTGGGCGCGGTGACGTTCGTGCTGCCCGGCTCGCCCTACGCGGAGCTGTCCGGGCCGGGCGAGGCGGAGTTTCGCATGCTCGCGGTGGATCCGGTCGCGCAGGGCCGGGGCGTGGGGGAGGCGTTGGCCCGGACCTGCGTGCGGCGGGCCGACGAGCTGGGCTGCGAAGCGGTCGTCATCTGTACGCGCGACTTCGCGGCGGCGGCGCAGCGCCTGTACGCACGGCTGGGCTTCAACCGTGCGCCCGATCTCGACTGGTCCCCGATGCCCGGCGTCCGGCTCCTGGCCCTCCGCCTGACCCTCTAGACGATCTATTCCAAGACCGGGGACTTGAGCTACCGCGATGCCCGTCGTGGTCCCGACCGCTGCTCCCGCGGCCTCACCCTGCGAGTTCGGTCGCGGCTACTTCACCATGCCTGCGGCGGGTCGATCAGGGACTTGGTCGCGGGGCAGGCTGGCAGACCCGCCCACCAGGTCCCTGATCGACTCGCCAGGCCCCATCCCCGGGGACGCTGATCATGGTCCGTGCAGCGGTTTTGGGGCGATTTGTTGTTGCGCAAACCATGATCGACCCGGGCGACGCGGCCAGGATCAGAGCGCACAAGAGATCCAGAAAACTATGGGTGTTGATCGCGACCAACAGCGGGCGGTGAGGCTGCGGGAGTGTCCTGTGTCAACCGGTGGGTTGGGGCAGGGTTTGTAGGGTGCGGTGTTGGGTTGGTTGCCGCCGTGCGGTGTCCTGTCGGTGGGGTTGCGGTTGGGGGAGAGCGGGCTGCCGCGCCGTTTTGCGTTCCTTGGTGCGCGGGGGTGCGGGTCGGCCTTGCCACCGGGGATCACGGCGGTCTCGGCCGGGGCTGGCTGGGATGGTGGAGGCGGGTTGGGCCGTCGACGCCCGCGCCAGGGCGTAACGCCAGGTTCAGCAACAGATGCGGCCTGATGTCCGCTTGCCGGTGCGGCCGGTGCGGCCGGTGCGGCCGGTCGTTCGGGGGTGATCATGGGCTGTGCGGGAGTGATCATGGTCTCTGCTGCGGATTTCGTCCGGAATGTCGCTGCACAGTCCATGATCACCGGTCAGGTCCGACACGGTCGCGGCCACGACGGCCGGTCAGGGCGGCCGTGAGGCCTCCGTGGCGCTCGCGCCTCGGTGGACGAAGCGGTTCCTGGCCGCTGCCGAGTTGCCCCGTCCGCGCGACCCGCCCTCTTTTCGCGATCTAGGGCGAATCAGCGTGACTGGATCTCCGACGGCGCGGATACGCCCTAGATCGACGTGGCGAGGCCGCAGGAGGGCAGGCGGCGCTCGCCACGCCCCCAGTGATCAAAGGTCTGTTCAAATCGTTCTAGCTACTTGAGCGGAGCTTTGATCACCGGGACCAGACGCGCAGGGTGAGGCCGCGGGAGCAACGGTCTGGACCACCGCGAACATCGCGGTAGCCCAAATCTCGAAAGACACCAGCCCGGAGACGAGCACCCCGCCACCACGACCCCTTGGAATGGATCGTCTAGCTGGATCGTCAGACGGTCGCCGAGGTCTCCGCCCCGACCCTGTCCAGCAGCTCGTAGGCGATTTTGAGCCCGATCTCGCGCCGCTGCTCGTCGGTGATCTCGGGGTCGCGGGTGGCGAACCAGGCGCTGTGCACGGAGAAGAGCGACAGCGCGGCGCGCACATGTGCCTCGTGTGAGGTCTCCGGCCGGACCAGCAGGTCGACCAGGCGCATCATGCGGGCCCGCATGTCCTTGCCGGCGGCGAAGTTCTTCATCGCGGCAGGGTTCTGCTCGAAGAACCGCATCACCGTGTGCCGATCACTGCTGAAGAGGTCGTCGGCGTACCGCTCGAGCAGCGTGTGGCGGAACTCGACCGTCGGCGCCTGGGCCTCCGCCCACTCGACGAGCCGATCCATGATCTCGATGCGGTCCTCGATGAAGCTGTTGGCGATCTCGTCCTTGCTCTTGAAGTGGTAGTAGAGCGCCGCCTTCGTGACGCCGAGCCGCTCGGCGATCTCCCGGAGCGACGTCTTCTCGTACCCCTCCTCGGTGAACAGCTCCAGCGCCACGGCCTGGATGCGCGACCGTGTGTCGCGTGTGCTCTCGCTCACCTTAACCACCTGACTCAGCAAACTTACTTGACGACCGGTTAGTTGCGAGCTTACCGTGCGGCAAGTAAGGACGCTACCAGGGGGAGGCGTGACATGACCGTCACGGACCAGCATTCGAGCACGCAGCCAAAGATTCGAGTCGTGCTGGTCGGACTGATGATCGCCATGATGCTGGCGATGCTCGACAACATGATCGTCAGCACCTCGCTGCCGATCATCGTGCGCGAGTTCGACGGGCTCGACCACTTCACGTGGGTGGTCACGGCGTACGTGTTGGGCACCACCGTCTCGACGCCGATCTGGGGGAAGCTCGGCGACCTGTATGGGCGAAAGACAGTCTTCCTCACCTCGATCGTGATCTTCCTGATCGGCTCCGCGCTCTCCGGTATGGCCGGCTCCAGCATGCTGGGCGGGCCGGAGGACGGCATGTTCCAGCTGATCGGCTTCCGGGCCGTGCAGGGCCTCGGCGCGGGCGGCCTGATCGTCGGCGTGATGGCGATCGTCGGCGACCTCGTGCCACCCCGCGAGCGGGGTCGCTACCAGGGCATGATGGCCGGCGTCATGGCGATCGCGATGGTGGCCGGTCCGCTGCTGGGCGGCTTCATCGCGGACAACCTCTCGTGGCGGTGGGCGTTCTACATCAACCTGCCGCTCGGCGGTCTCGCGCTGCTGGTGCTGATCACCCAGATGCACCTGCCGAAGTACCGGACCGAGCACAAGATCGACTGGCTGGGCGCGGGGCTGCTCTCCGTGGGCATCACCGCTCTGGTGCTGATCACCACCTGGGGTGGCAACCAGTACGACTGGGCCTCGCCGCAGATCTTCGGCCTGGCCGGGCTCGCCGTGGTGACTCTCGTGCTCTTCGCACTGGTCGAGCGGCGTGCGGTCGAGCCGATCCTGTCGCTGGACCTCTTCCGCAACCGCAACTTCGCTCTCATCTCGGCGGTCGGCTTCCTGCTCGGCTTCTCGATGTTCGGCGTGATGAACTTCCTGCCGATCTTCCAGCAGTACGTGCAGGGCGCCTCGGCCACCGGCAGCGGCCTGCTCCTGCTCCCGCTGATGTTCGGCATGCTGATCGTCTCGATCGTGAGTGGCCGGGCGATCACGCGTACCGGGCGCTACCGCGTCTACCCGATCATCGGCGGCGTCATCATGGTCATCGGCATGCTGCTGCTGACCATGCTGGACGCGCACACCAGCCGCATCGAGCTCGGGGCGTACCTGGTGGTGCTCGGCGCGGGCATGGGCTTCCTCATGCAGACGACGATGCTCATCGCGC